>Ga0315275_10000608_pt1 | contig 30133 bp, 27 predicted proteins | sample YL17G03_0_MG_FD_205557 | JGI IMG/M metagenome (GOLD analysis project Ga0315275, IMG submission 205557) | Sediment microbial communities from Yellowstone Lake, YNP, Wyoming, USA - YL17G03_0 | ecosystem: Environmental > Aquatic > Freshwater > Lake > Sediment | place: USA: Wyoming | collected...
GCCACAATCGGTAGGATTCTGGCGAGTTGTGGCCACTTGTCGCGGGTTGTCACAACCTAACAACATATTGAGCCACCTTAGCTCAACGGTAGAGCACCGCTTTCGTAAAGCGGGGGTTTGGGGTTCGAATCCCCAAGGTGGCTCCAGTTATTAGCGCGGATCGCGGAACGCGGAACGCAGAGTGAACGGAAAACGGAAACGGCCAGGACGACTGCGGCCGACTGCTGATGGCCGAGTACCAGTCAGTAGTCGTCAGCCTTTCACTCCGCGTTCCGAGTTCCGCGCTCCGAGTTTCTCAGAGGTTTTCGCCGAAGAGGAAGGCCCGCCCGAACCGGTCTGCGATTTCCTGATTGGAATAAATCAGCGGCAGCAGGAACGCAAGGTTTACGTTCGGCGTCTGGAGGTAGGGGGCCATCTGCTGGCGCCAGAGGTGCTGAAACGCCTGGAGTTCGTCCTGGCACGGCGTCGCCTTGATTTCGCGGCGGTCCGCCTCGAGGGCCTTGAGGACGCACCGGGCGGCGATTGAAGCGCTCTGGAACGCAGGATAGATGCCTTCGCCGGTGGCGGACGATGCAAACCCGCCGGCGTCGCCGATCAGGATGACGCGTTTGCCGACGTGGCTCTCGAACTCCAGGGCCGCGCCGGCCGGCACGGCTCCGCCGTCCGGGTTGCCGGTGCTCACGCCCGCCGGGAGGAATCCCTTCGCGCGAAGGCCGCTCACCCAGGCGTCGTAGAGCGGCCTTAACTGCTGGCCGTCCCACCCGCGCGCTCCGACGCCGATGCTCGCGTGGGCCGCGCCGGGAAACGCCCATGCATAGCCCGGCGCCTGGCCGAAGCCGAGCGCGACGTGGATGGCGCCGTCGCCGAAACAGGAGGACCGTTGCCGGGCCGTCAGCGGAATCGTCTTCGACAGGGTCACGACCAGTTGGTCCAGGGGCCATTGGGTTCGCAGTCGCGTGGCGCGGGCGACGGCGCTATGGACGCCGTCGGCCCCGAGGAGAATCCGTCCGGCGACGCGATGTCCGCCCGCCAGGACGGCCGTCATCTGGTGTTCGCCCGATTCGATCGCTGTGACCTTGCGCCCCAGGTGGGTCTCGGCGCCCGCTTTTTCGGCCGCGCGCAGGAGTTCCGTGTCGAACTCCTCGCGGCGTACGATGTGGCCGACGATCTTGCGGCAGGCGAACTGGGCCGTCTCCCTGAGGTCAGGGGAATGGAACACCAGACGCTTGAATGGCGACGCCTTGATCCGGCGGCAGATCGGCCCCAGGAACCGGAACTCGCGGATCGCCTCTCGTTGACCCATCCGGCACAGGTCTTGCGGCGCGGGAACCTCGCGGCGTCCACGAGGGCCACCCGGGCGCCTGCCTCCGCCAGGAACCGGGCGGCGCTCGCGCCGGCGGGCCCGGCGCCCACGATCACCACGTCATAATCCCTGGTTTCCGAAGCCGCCCTGGTTTTTTTCATGCGGTGTGCCCGGACGGATTATAGAGGACGCGCCGCTCGGCTCCAAGAAAATTGAAACCCGGCCGCGGGAACACGACCGTCCGCCGGCGCAGGCACAGGGTGAAATTCGGGAGCGGGAATTTGGTGGATAGCGAAGACGCTCACCATAGCCGCAGCGCCGATGCAACGTGCTTTTCTTGCCGCGTATGCTATTGGTTGAACGGATATTTAAGCGTTTGCATCAGGACAGTTGCCTACCCATTGTGGCGGCTTCCCCTTTGCCTCCACTCTCCAGCCTCCAGCCTCGCGAAAGAGCGATGCCACGGCCCAGCGGACCGTGGCATCGTGTATCTTCTGGGCGCATTCAAGCCGGGTCAGCAAAAACGGGAGGCGTCCCTTCTGCCTCAACCGCCTGATTTTGCCCTTTCAACCGCCTGATTTGGGCGCTGACGATGGCGCGGGAGGAGCAGCCGCGGGTGCTTGGGTCTCTTCCGCGCCCGGCGGAAACAACATCGATGGCGTCCAGGGAAGATCAGATGCGGGTGTTTGGGTACCTTCCGCCCCAGAGGTGGACGTATGCTCCCTATCCTTATCCACTTTCTTCTCTTTTTCGTCCGGTTCCTTTCCGGCTTGCGGGGAATTCAACAATTTGGCCGCCGCCACGGCCTCAAAACTCTCGGCATGGTTCTTCACCACGTCTTCCAGAAACGACAATGCTTTGTCTCGGAACCCTTTGCCCGGCTCTCGTTTCTCTTTTTCAAGGTAAAGTTGAGCCAAGCCGAATTTGGCCCTGGGCGTGCCGAAGAAGGTCGGGTAGTTCTTGAGGACCTTGCTATAGCGGTCAACCGCCTGTTCGAAGTCGCCTGCTATCTCCGGTTGACCTGAGCCATCTCGAACATACAGAAACCTTCTTGCATATTCGTAAGCCAAAGCCAATTCACAGTCCTTGGCAAAGACGCTCTTGGGGTATTTCTCCAGCACGGTGACATAGCGTTTGTCTTCGCCCGTGTAGACCTTGTCACTCGGGGTCCACATCAGCCGATACCCGTCGCCCAAGCCTTCCCGCTCCAACGTGCTAAGAACCTTGAAGGCCGCAAGATCATCCGGATTTGTCAATGGCTTGAGGGTTACTTTGAGAGGCTCGGAAACGATCTTCCCGGCCCAACACTCCCTTTCATACGTTTGCCCCGATTCAAATGTGCGTACCTTTCCGTTTGACTCCAAGGTCGCTTGCACCGTGTAGGTCCCAGGTTTGTCTAGCAAGCGATTCACGCCCAAAAGGACGGCATAGGCTTCATTGGGGCCGAGTGTGGTCTTTCTATCAGATACAGCGTACCCCGGCCTGATAAACGGATTGACATCCCGTGAACCGCCGGCCGCATCCGTAATAGACAGCCGCCCCCGCGTGTCGCGTCTCCCCCATTCGTTGTTAAGCAGGACGGGTTCCTTGGAAACATTGCGGACCACGATGAAGATTCTGAGCGGCTCCCCAAAGAATGCGGCTTCTGCGTTTGCCGCCACGCGAATGGTCAGGGCTTCATCTGCTCTTGCTGTAACCGAGCAGGTGCAGAGGATTGCCGCCGCAATAAGCAGTCTCATTTTATGTCTCCTAGCGCTTGTACCTGCGCCCATGATCATCTTCCGACGGCTGTACTTGCCCCCATTTCTGGTCCAAAGAGAGTGCGAGTTTTTCAGGGCAAGTCAATGAAAATTTTGAGATGGCGCGTCGGGCGTTGCACTTCGCTGCCGCCTGTGGTAAAGTGCACTTTACCGGGAGCCTTTCATCCGGCAGAGAGCGACAATGGGCTTTTCGAAGAGCATCAAGCGGTCGTTCTGGAAAGGGCTGGCGGCGCTCCTGCCGGCCCTCCTGACCGTCATTGTCCTCGCCTTTGGCATCAGGCTCGTCCACACGTACATGGGCCAGTATGTCAACGACGCCGTGGTCCAGATCCTGGCCTGGTCGTCCGGCTGGACCTACGAGGAAATAGCCGCGTGGTACAGCGACCACTTCCTGGACTGGACGGGCGTGGTCGTGGCGATCGTGGGGTTGTGCGTGGCGGCCTACTTCGTGGGGACGTTCCTCGGTGCCCGGATCATCCGCCTCGTGGAATCGTGGATGCTCCGGATCCCGGTCCTGAGGCGAGTGTATCCCGGGGCGAAACAGGTCTCGGAATTCTTTTTCTCGGAGCGGGCGGTCGAGTTCCGCCGTGTCGTCGCCGTCGAGTTTCCGCGCAAGGGGATGTGGATGGTCGCCTTCGTGACCGGACGCAGCATCAAGGCGATCTCCGACCGCGCGGGAAGCGAACTCCTGTCGGTGTTTATCCCCAGCACCCCGGCCCCTGTCACCGGCTGGGTGGTATCCGTCGCCCGCGACGAGATTGTGGACCTCGACATCACGGTGGACGAGGCGTTCCAGTACCTGATCTCGGCGGGAGTCATCGTGCCGCAGGCCGAGCGGGTCGAGTCGCTCAAGGAGGGATTCCAGATGAGCCACGAAGAGGCCCACGCCCTGGCCCAGTCGGCCGGCGGCGCCGGGTCTCCGGAATCCAAACCCCCGGAAGGGCAAGGCCCAGCGCCGCGCTAGCCGCGCTCACCCCGGCGGACCCCCGCCTGGCGGGCCATTCGACGCGTGGAGCCATTTCAAGCGAGGAGGTCACAGCATGTACGTCGGTCGCATCGTCGCCGTCGGCCGGACGCCCCAAGGCCGCAATGCCGTCCTTTACCGCGTCTCGTCGCGCTCGTTCCCGAACCGCCGCACCGTGAAGACCGCGCGCGGCCTGGCGGTGGTGCCGATCGAGGGCCACGAGAAGGACATCTTCAAGAACCCCTACATCGCTTACAACGCGGTCCGCGTGGCCGGGGCTGTTGCTGTGGCGACGAACGGTTCTCAGACCGACCCGATCGCCGAGAAGATCGCCTCCGGCATGAGCATCCGCGACGCGATGGCCGAATCCCTTTCGGTCCTCGATTACGAGAAGGACGATTTCTCGACGCCGCGCATCGCCGTGGCGGTCGCTCGGGGCGCCGACGAAGGCTGGTGCGGCATTGTTCGCAAGGACGCTCTTCTCGTGCGTTCGTTTCCGCTCGTAGCGGGCCAGGTCTACTACTTCGCCACATACGAGGCGAACGAGCCGCGCGCCGACCTGGTGAGCGATTTTGCGGCCGCTACCGCCGCCGAGGCCGCCCGATGGGCGATTGACGGCGGCCGGTTCGCCGACCTCGAGAAACCCGTCTGCTCCGCCGCCGCCGTGGCGACCGACGCGGGGTTCGACCTGGCGGGCTTCACGGTGGCGGGCGAATGAAAGGACGGATGACGGTGGTCGTGCCTAAGGTGGTCCTCGTCGGCGGTGTTTTGATTGCGTTGATCGCGGCCATGACGGCCTGGGCCGCCGAGGCTCCCACGGGCGTTCCGGCGGCGCGACTGGCGGTCCTGACGCGAGGCATCAACACGGCCCACTGGTTCGCCCAGACGGGCGACTATTTCAATCAGCACCTTCAGGGTTACATCACCGCATCCGATGCTGCCCTGATGCGATCTCTCGGCTTCCGCCACGTGCGGTTCCCCTTCAACGAGCGCACGGTGGTTGATCCGGATAAGCCCACGGTGCTCAATTCCGAGAAGATGAAGGTCTTCGACGCCGCCCTGAAGATGCTCCTCGACCACGGCTTGGCGGTGGTCGTGGACTTCCACCCGGAGGACGATTACAAGCGGCCGCTCGAGAAGGACGACGCGGCGATCGAGCGGTTCGTCGCGCTCTGGGGCGCACTGGCCGGGCATCTGGCGTCACTCGATCCCGACAAGGTCTTCCTGGAGGTCATGAACGAGCCGGTCGTGGGCGACCCCGCGCGGTGGGACGCGATCCAGGGCAAGGTTCTGGCCGCCATGCGGGCCGCGGCCCCGCGCCACACGCTCATCGCCACCGGATGCAAGTGGTCCAGCGCGAGCGAACTCCTCCAGATTACGCCGGTCAAGGACCCCAACGTAGTTTATAACTTCCATCTCTACGAACCGCACACCTTCACCCATCAGCAGGCCACGTGGGGCTGGGATATGTGGCGGCACTTCAAGAACGTGCCGTACCCCTCGAGCCCCGAGGCGATCGAGAAGATCCTGCCCGGCATTGCCCACGAGCCGGCCAGGGCGCCGCTTCGCCAGTACGGCCAGGAGCGGTGGAACGCCGCCCGGATCGAAGCGGTGGTGGCCCGCACGGCCGAGTGGGGCGCCAGGCACGGCGTCGCCCTCACATGTAACGAGTTCGGCGTCTTCCGGAAGGCCCCCGCCGCAGACCGCGTCCGCTGGATTCAGGATGTTCGCACGGCCCTCGAAAAACATCACATCGGCTGGGCCATGTGGGACTATTCCGGCGGATTCAGCGTGGCCCTCGGCCAGTCCGGTCATCGCACGGCTGACCCCGACACCGTCAAGGCCCTGGGCCTGACCATGCCCGAGTGAGCAACCCGCCGGGCGGCCGTCCGTCGCGGCCACTTCGGAACTCGCACGGCCATTCCGTTGTTTAAGCGAGTGGAGACGGCGTAAACAGGCGGGCCATCGGATGAGACCTGCGGCACTGGCGCTGGCCATTGTGGCGGTTGCACTGTCGGCCCCAAGTGCGCCGGCCGCCGACTACCAGCGGACCCTCACTTTCCAGGAACCTCTCGGCTACACCTGGACGGACGAACTCGTCCACCGCGACGCGAGCATCTCCGAACCTCACGTGGCGGCCGATACCCTGGCCCTGGACGACCCCGACGGCAAGGCCGTCCCTCTCCAGGTCGAGGTCCTTGTCGGCGGCCGTGATGCCGTCCGGTCGGTCCGCCTTTGGTTCAAGATGACCCTGCCGCAGGGCAAGGAAGTGGCCTACCGCCTCACCTACAACGATGCCGGCCGCGCCGCCAGGCCGCCGGCCGACGCCGTGACGGTCGAGCGCGGCGAGGATCGCCTGATGGTCTCCAACGGCGCTGTGGACCTGGCGATCGCGGCGCCTCGGCCGCTGGCCAGACCGCTCGACCTGGCGGCCGCGCCGCCGCCGATCCTGGGCGTCCGGCCGGCCGGCGCGACGCAGTGGTCCGGCGCCTGGACTCTGTCGGGCCCCGCGCGGGTGAAGGAGATACGGACGACCGTGGTGGCCGCCGGGCCGGTGTGGGCCGAGGTCCGCCTTAAATACATTTTCGAGGACCGGCAGCAGGGCTACGACGTGGCGATCCGGATGGTGTGCGGCGACCCGTGGATTGACGTAACCGAGCAATCGCGGCTGCCCGCCGGGAGCCGGATGACGGCCGTTTTCCAGGACCCGCGGCGGCGTCCGGCAGAAGTCCTCTGGATGCCGTGGTACGTCGCGAGCGATGGCCGGGCCGAACCGGCCTATGACGTGCGTCGCCTGACGCTCGACGATCGGGTCCCGCTGGTTGAACCGTTTGCGACACTGCGGCCCAAGCGGGCCGCCATGCCGAATTCGACGCAGGTGCTCCTGGCCGTCGGCTCGGGCGAGGGCGGACCGGTGGTCGGCGCCATCATGACCTGTGCCGGAGAATGGGTCAGGCCGTACGACCAGTTTCCGGCGGCCCGCGTCCTGGAGGCGAGGGATGGTCTCGCGCTGGATTTTCCGCTCGGCGAGGGCGAGCGGCGATGGGCCCTCGTGGCCGGCCCCATCGCATGCTTCGACACGAAGGCCAAACTCCAGCACCTTATCCGCGCCCACGCCGACATCCCCCTGGACCGCGTCCTGAATGAGTGGATCCTCCGATGGCCGCGCGATGCGGAGGACCCCGCGCCGCACATCGCGACGACCTGGCGGCGGATTCTCGAAATCCGCGATGCCGTCGCCGCCAACCGCAGCGACCCGACGGTCAACCTCATCAAGCGGACCCTCAGCGGCGACCTGCCGGGCTTCGCCCCGGCGCAGCCTGCCCAGGGCGGGGCGGAGCCGGGCGACAAGGCCCAGGCCGAGTTCCTCGTCGGACGCCGGCCGGGCCTCGGCGGCGAACCCATCACCGCGGCCTTCCTGCTGGACCGATGCTACCAAGACGACGCATTCGCTCCGGCGGTGTACCCACGGCGCCTGGCGGCGGCGATGCGCCTGGCTGACCTCTCAGCGGCCGGCCGACCGGCCGGCGACGCCGCGGCCGCCTTCTTCGGCTACGTCTTCTCTGATCCTAACTTCTGGCCGGGTTACACCCACGGCTGGGATGCGGGCGACCCGAGCGCGAACTCCGACATGTACGAAGTGGCGCTGGATGCCGCCGCCATGATGCCTGACCATCCCCACAGCGGGCGGTGGGCGGCGCCCGCTCTGGCCGGCCTCCGCGACGACTTTCTACGGTCGCTCGCCTCGGCCGACGGCGCGGGGACCGAGTGTCCCGGCCGCCAGGCGGCCGCATTGGCGACCGCCCTCGTGCGGATGCAGACCGCTCAGAACGCCGCCCTGGACGGTCCGTTCCGCTGGCCCCAGGTGCCGGCCGCGATCGAATTCCTGAGAAATCTCCACACGCCTCCCGACCCGCGTCTGGGGCGGCGGAGCCTCGCCCCCATCGGCGACACGGAACCTTGGCAGGACGACGTGGGCCTCCTCTTCGGCATGGCCGCTAGGGGTCTCGGGCGAAGCGATTGGAAGTCCGCCGCAAGGTGCATGGCCATGTACCGCGAGTATTCGGCCGGCAAAGGTTCCGGCAACCTCCTGCGCGACGTCTTGGCGGTGGACCCATCGGCGCCCGCCGGCGTCCTGGAAGAGGCGCCGTGGCCGAGCCGGGCCTGGCCCGGTTTCGGAGCGGTCCTGCGGAGCCGTTTCGGCACGGCCCACGAGACCTTTGCCACCTTCAAGTGCGGCCCGGCGCGCGAAGGTTACCACGGCGACGAACTGAGTTTTCACTTCTTCGGCGCCGCCATGCCCGTTGCCCTCGACTGGCAATGCGGCGCCACCCCGCGCCCCGACCAGGAGCACATGCATAACCGCGTGAACCTCGGCGATGACGAGAACATGGACTCGACCGGCGACCTGCTGGCCGTGGCGACCTCGCCGGCCGGCGACGTGGCGGTCGGCCAGGTCAAGTCCGACCGGCTCCGCAAGATGCCGCGATACCCCCAGGAAATCGCCCGTCAGGCGGCGTTTCCGTGGCGGACGCTCCCGGCGGAGGCCCGCTATCGGCGATACCTCCTGCTTGTAAAGCACGGCGGCGAAGGTGGGCCGCTTGATGCGGCGATGGAGGATTACCTCGTCATCCGCGACGAACTCGCCGCCACCGAGCCGGCGACGTTCAACCTCTTTGTCCTGGCCCGCTCGATCCGCCAGGAAGGGCAACTTTTCCGCTTCGACGGGCAACTGGCGGCCGACGCCGTCGCCTTCGTTGCCACACCCGACGCCGCCAAGGTCAAACTCGACCGCTGGGCCTGGCCGAAACAGGACTCCTCCAGCATGATCCCGGAGGGATTCCAGATCGGCAAGGACACCTGGCGGACCGGCGAGTTGCAGCAATGGCTCCGCGTGACGGCTGCGCCCGGCGACCCGTTCCTGGTGGTCCTCTATCCTTACCGGAAGGGCGCGGCCGTGCCGACGTTCGCGTCGCTGGCCGGCGGCAAGGGCGTCCGCATCTCGCTCGGAGAGGTATCGGAAGAGGTGTATCTGGCGACTGACCCCGCGCCCGGCGTCGGCGGCCAGGCGGTCATCCGCCGCCAGGGCCAGAGCACCGTTATCCTCAAATCCGGCACAGTTCAACCTTAACCCGTCGCGCCGGGCGGCTTGCCTATTCCCTGTTCCCGCCTTTGCCGTAAGTTGTTTTGACTTACGATGACTTACATCAATTTTTATTTTTTGCGCACCCCGGAAACCGCGCTTTTTAAGTGAAAGTTACCCCCAAGTTATCCCCCCAACCTCTCTGGCGCTAGCGCTGCGAGAGGGCAAACTGCATGCCAAAGGCCAATGTTAAAATGGGCTGATAGGCATTTGCCAGGCGCAGGGGGGTCTGGAGGGGGGTATAAGGGGGTATTTGATAGGCAAATGGCATGATGAGGGTAGGCATTCGACCCCATATTAAAAATGCTTTTTTGATGTAAGTCGCGTTTTTGCAACACGACTTACGGCAACTTACAATTGCGGAATGCGGCCTGCTAGCCCGACCTGTCCGCCATAGCCCTTAGGGCGACGGCGGAAGGGCGAAGCCGGAACATGGCACGGTTGATGGGTATCCCCAGAATCCCCCGTAGGATGAAGGATACGGTCATGGGTCCCGATTATCGCGGCCTGACCGCCTGCCTGGTGACACTGGAGTAGTCAACGCCCCACAGGTACTTCAGGCACGCCTGGCCATTCAGGTTAAGGGGCTCTCCGACTTCCAGGCCCGCCGTATCGTACGGTTTGCCGGGAGGGTCGTTGGTCTGATCCTGCGCCTGCCCCCGGTCGATGTTCCAGCAGAAGGGCGTGAAGCCGCAGAAGTAGGGCTTGTCCAGGCTGAGTGTGCAGTCGCGCAGAGTCTCATACAACGGGATTACGCTCTTGACGGCGGCCTCTCCGCCCGCGACGTTCCAAGGCCCGCATTCACCCCAGAACTTGCAGACGCCGGATTCCAGGCACCAATCCCGCGCCATCTCATTGGCGTTGGGCTTATTCGACGGGCGGTAATCGTGCATCTCGTAAACCATCTGCTTGGCGGTCGGCGGATAGTTGTAAATCTGGCCCACGGCTGGGGCGTAGTAGGAGTCGGAGTTGCCGATGCCTTCGATAAAGATGACGCCCTTGTACCCGCAGGTGGTGCGGATTGTATCAACCAGGCGTTTCATCTTCGGCACCCAGCCATTCCAACCTTGCGGATTAGGCTGCGGTTCATTGCCCAGGTCCCACATCACGGCCGGGTTCTTGTTCAAATCCGCGGTGAGGTCCTTCAGCAGCCGCACGTAGCGGCGATTGTAGGCGCCCTGGTCGGCGCTCCAGGCCTCGCCGTTGTAGAAATCCAAAATGACGTAGAAGCCGGCGGCCGTCGCATCGGCGCACCAGGTCTTCACCATTTTCAGGTACGCCGCGTAACCGCTCTTCAGGTTGGTGTCGCTTTGCGGCTCAAACGGCGGCGTGCTCCAGGGATTCGGATTCATGGCGACCTCCGCGCCAAAGTGGCTGCGCAGAGTGTTGATGTGGTACTTCTTCATGAGCCTGAATATCTCGGCCCGGTGGGCAAAGGCATAGTCGTCTTCCGTAGGGGGCTTGGCCCCCGGCACCCACACGCCGGACGGCTGATAGCAGTGACTCAACGCGCCGATGCAGGTGCCGATCAACACCGCTCGGTGGCCGGTTGCATCAACCAGGATGTTCATGCCCGGACCGCCGATCGAAAGCGCGGGCAACCGTCCCGGCGACTTGGCCGGCGTTGATTCGGCACGGACACTTGGGGCCGGATCCGAGGAAGTGACCGCCGGGCTGGTCGAGAAGTCGGCCATCTTGGCCTTGGCGCCCGGCGAAACGGCGGGTGCGGTCGGCCCGCCTCCGTTCGCCAAGGTGGCAACGAAAAGAAAAACGGCTATCACCAGGCCCAACAGACCCACGGTGCCGCTCAAAGCCCGTCGCGTCCAACGGTTGACTTGCATGGCACAACCCTTTATCCGACATTTTCCATATGACTTCCTGCTGACGACCACCGTCAGCAGTATTTTTGATTCTACTTCGTTCCTGGGACGCAAGGTCTCTGCGAATCACCAGGTAGACTATTGCCTGGTCCGCATCCCTGGCCGAAAGTGGCAAGTGGCATCGCGCCCCGATGTTGACCTGCCGCTGGATAAGTTAAACGCGATGCTCCTTATCCTCATCTTTACCCCCATTCTTGTCAGATCGTCACCCATCCGGCACGATACTTGCGGCGGATCATCTCGTCGGCCTCGGGGGCGTTCTTCGCCTTCATGGCGGCGCCGTCCCACTCGATCTTCTTCTTGAGGCGGAGGGACAGGTTCCCGACGAGGATGGCGGCGGTCATCGCCCCGGCGTGATCGAAATTCGAGCCGGCGGGCTTGCCGCCCTTGCAGGCCAGGAAGAACTCCTTCCAGTGCCCCGGCGACCGCGGGAGCGTCTTCGCCGGCAACTTGTACGCCTTCATCCGCGTCTCCGGGATCAGCCGCGGCGACCCGTCGTACAGGATCACGCCCTTCTCGCCGACGAACATTGACCCGTTGTCGTTCAGGTTCCGCCCCTGCTCGAGTTGCGGCGGGCGCGCCGGCATCTTCTTGCCGTCGTACCACATCACCTTGACCGGCGGCAGGTTGCCGCGCGCCGGATACTGGTACGTGATGATCGACCACTTCGGATACGTCTCGGGCATCCATCCGTCGAACTCGGTCTCCACCGTGACGGGGTTCCCGAGCCTCAGCGCCCGGAAGGCCGGGTCCATGTTGTGGCAGCCCATGTCGCCCATGGCGCCCGTGCCGAAGTCGACCCAGCCGCGCCATTTGAACGGATGGTACGCCACGTGGAACGGCCGCGCGGGCGCAACGCCCAGCCACAGGTCCCACTTCAGGTGGCCCGGGACGGGCGGGGCGTCCTTCGGCCGCTCGAGGCCCTGCGGCCACCATCCCACGGGCCTGTCCGTCCAGATATGTACTTCCTTCACATGGCCGATCGCGCCGTCCCATATCCACTCCTGGAGCAGCCGGACGCCCTCACCGGCCTGGCCGCTGTTGCCCATTTGCGTGGCGACCTTGGCCTTGCGGGCCTCGAGCATCAGCGTCCGGGCCTCCCAGACGGAGTGCGTTAGCGGCTTCTCGCAGTAGACGTGCTTGCCGCGCTGGATGGCCATGAGCGACGCCGGGAAGTGGTGATGGTCGGGCGTCGATACGAAGACGGCGTCGAAGTCCCTCTGCTTGTCGAACATCTCGCGGTAATCGGTGTACGTCTTGGCGTGGGGAAACTGCTTGGCCTTGTCGGCCAGAAAACCGCCGTCGCAGTCGCACAGGGCCACGATGTCGCCGTCCTGCGACGCCGGGTCGAAGTGGGCCGCGCCCCGGCCGCCGATGCCGATGTGGGCGGAGTTAACCTTCTCGTTCGCGGCATACGCGCTCGTCCTGAACGTCCCCGTCAGAACGGTGACGCCGGCCGCCAGCGCCGTACCCTTGAGAAACCCACGCCGGGTGAGGCCTCGAGACATCGCTCGCCTCCCTTGTTCGAAAGAAACCGGGTTCACAATAATCCGACATTCCCCATATGACTGCTCGCTGCCGACCACCGTCGGCGATGTTCACGCATCCACCGGGCCTGGGCGTTTCGACAAGCGAATTCCAGGCGCCTCAAGCCCTTGCGGAGCCCTCCGAACGGCGTCCAAGCCCGCTCATGCACCCATTCCGGGACGTGAGCCGGCCCGCTCGGAGCGCAGCGCCCGCGACCGACGTTCGCCGCCCAGCGCCGCCAGGCATTGCTCGAGGATCGCCGCGGCGCCGCCTGCCTCCGGGACCGTGCGGGCCCGCCGGGCCGCGCAAAACAGGGAGTTAAGTATCCCGGCCCCGGAACTCTTCAGCCAGTTATGAACCCGGCACCAAGAACTTTTCCAGGATCATCTTCCCCCCAAAACCATCAAGGCAGATAGCGACAGGATCAATCTTGCCGTCCTCTATTTCAAATACTATGGTGCGAAAGCGCGGCGGCTTAGCCTTCACGTCGTGAACAAACATGGCCATCACATAAGCCCATCCATCCGGCGCCTTGCCTTTGATGGTCGCCAGGCTGCGGACAAAGTTGAAGGGCGAAGAAATCTGTATTGCCGACAAGTAGTCTTCTGCACTCAACTTGCCCAACGGGAGGAACAATTCGCGGTGCTGCCGGAACAGTTGGAGGACAACGGGGTCCGTGTCGGCTCCCTTCTTTCTTGCCAGGAGATTGCCTCGTAACGGATTGTGCAAACCAAAGAGTTTTTCCTCCTGTTGCAAGGTCGGTTCCTCCTTCTGAAGCAAGACCTTGTAGAAGGAGACAACGAGGTCGGTTGAATCGTTACTCGGCGAGGGCGTGGCCGCGGAAGGCTTCGAAACCGCTGAACACGCAATCTGGGTCATCGCCATACACGCCACGAAACCACTAATGCATAATACGCCTATTGCCTTCACGATCAGGCCTCCTTCTGAAAAAGGGATATCTGGGGAATGCTATTTTCCTTTCGCGGCCGACGCGGTGCCAAGCGCCGGAGCGTAGCCCGACTTTTCAAGATTCGTTCCCGACAGCCGGAGTATACCTCGTCCGGCAGCAGGGTGCAAAGACCTTTGCGGAGGCCGGGAGATTGCAGAATGCAGACCCGCTCTTCGCAGCCCGCCGGCTGCTACGGCGGGCGAAGAAGAGTTGCAGATCGCAGAATTCAGGCAACGGCCACAGCGAGACCCGCCTTCGCCAAGGCTACGGCGGGCAGGCCTGCCTCCTGGTCCGGTTTCGACCTTGCCTTTTCGTCCTTCATTCGACATTCGGGTTTCGTCATTCGTCATTTAACCGGCACCCGCAAGGGAACCATCGCGGCGTCATTCCTCTTGACCGCGCGGCTCGGCGGCCTAGAATCGGTCTTGTGATGCGGCAATCGTTCATCAACCTTGCGGCGATTCTGGGGCTTGCCGCGGCGACGCTCTGGCTGGCCGGGCTTTTCGCGGCGACGCTGTGGGTTGCCGGGTGCGGCTCTTCCGCGCCGACGCAGGCCGGTCAAGACGCCGGGGACCTTCGCATCCTCAGCCTGACGCCCAACGTCACGGAGGTCCTCTTTGCGATGGGCCTGGGGGACCGGATCGTCGGCCGGTCGAACTACTGCACGTATCCGCAGGAAGCGCTCGCCATTCCCGCCGTCGGCGACACGCTCCAGATGAACCAGGAGAAGATCATCGCCCTCAGGCCGACGCTCGCCTTTCTCATCACCAGCCGCCAGGCCGTCATCGGGACGCTTGAAAAGATGGGCATCAGGACGGTGGCCCTCAGGTCTGACCGGATGGACGAACTCCTGGTTTCGATCCGTTCGATCGGCCGCGAGACGGGCCGGACGGAGGCCGCCGAGGCCCTCGTCGGCCGCATCCAGGCGGACCTGGAGGCCGTCCGCGGGCGCGTCCGGGGCCTCCCGCGACCGAGGACGCTCTTTGCGTTTCCGATGACGGTCGGCTCGGCCCAGATGATGGTGGCCGGTCGCGGCACGTTTGTAGATGAGTTGCTCGATGTCGCGGGGGCCGAGAACGCCTTTCCGGACGTGGCCAACTGGCCGGCCGTAAGCCCCGAAAGGATCATCGCCCTGGCGCCGGAGGTGGTCGTCGTCAACGCCACCGGCGACGATGCCGCAGGCGACCGCCTGGAAGCCGTACGCCGCGCGTGGGCCAACTGGACAACCGTGCCGGCGGTGGCCGGCGGCCGCGTGTACATCCTGACCGAACCGTACCTGACGATCCCCGGCCCGCGCGTCGGACTTGCGGCCGAGAAACTGGCCGAGGTCATCCATCCGCCGGCCGCTGGAGCGGGGGAGGGCGCGTTTGGCGTGCCAACCGCTTTCCTTTCGGGGGTGCCACGGGTTGCTTGCCAACCCGTGTTGCCCGCATCAGCGCACGGCTTGACAAGCAAGCCGTGGCACCCGGCCAAGGGCACGCCAAACACGTACGCGTCAGCACCCGCAGCGGGGGAGGGCGCTCGATGAACCCGCGCCCGCTCACACTCCGGACCTACCTTCAGTCCATCGCGGCGTGGACGGGCCTCTGGGCCGGCGTCTGTTTTGTGGCGATCCTTTTCGGCGGCGAGAGGCTATGGGCGCTTCCGTCAGGCGAGCAGGTTCGCGGCATCCTGGCGATCCGCCTGTACGCGGTCCTCACGGCGAGCGTGGTTGGGGCGGCGCTCGCGCTGGCGGGCCTGGCGTTCCAGGCGCTCCTCAGGAACCCCCTGGCCGACCCGTTCGTGCTGGGCGTCTCGGGCGGCGCTGCCCTGGGAGTGATCCTCTCGAGCCTCCTGGTGACGGTGGTCGGTGCGCCGCTCTTCGGCTTTCTGGGCGCCCTCGTGACGATCGGGATCATCTATGCCGTGGCCCAGCGCCGCGGGCGGATCGAGCCGTACACGCTGCTCCTCACGGGCATCGTGGTCAACGCGTTCTGTGCGGCCGCCATCATGCTCATCAACTCCCTCGTGGACCCGAAGCAGCGCGGCGACGTGGCCTACTGGATGATGGGCAGCATCAACACGTTCGATCCGCATTGGTCGCTGGTGGGCATGGTTGGGGGCCTTACGATTGCCACCGGCGCCGGCTTTGCGTTCCTCGCGAAGGGTTTTAACCTTGTGGCCGTGGGCGAGGACACGGCGGGGGCCCTGGGCGTCCGGGTCGAGCGGCTACGGCTCGTGACGTTCGTGGCGGCCAGCCTCGTGACGGGCGCGTCGGTGGCGTTGGCCGGGCCGATCGGGTTTGTAGGTCTCATTTGCCCGCACATCCTGCGAATGGCGATGGGGCCGGACCATCGGCGGCTCGTGCCCGCGTCGTTCTTTTTCGGAGCCACGTTCCTGGTGCTCGCGGACCTGGCGACGCGGCTGCTGGAGGGCGTCGGGGGCCAGACGCCGCCGGTCGGGGTCCTCACGGCGATGGCGGGCGTCCCGTTCTTCATTTACCTCTTGAGGGTCCGATGGCGACGGGCATCCGAAATCCGGTGACGGCCGATTTGCCGCTGGCGGCCTTTCCGTACCTTGCGGTGCGGGGAGTCGGCTTCGCTTACCGGCGCGATGCGCCGGTGCTGAGGGACCTTTCGTTCGACCTCGAGCGCGGGAGGCTCGTGAATATCCTCGGCCCGAACGGCAGCGGCAAGTCCACGCTCCTTCGGATCCTCGTGGGCCTCCTTGCGCCCGCGAGCGGCGAGGTGCGGCTCGGAGGGGCGCTCCTGGCGGATTATCCGCGCGCGGCCCTGGCGCGGCGCGTCGGCTACGTTCCCCAGGAGACCGCCCAGGCGACCGGCTTTACGGTGCTCGAGACGGTGCTCCTCGGCCGGTCGCCGCATACGGGGGCCCTCGGGTTCGAGGTTCCCGGCGACTGGTACGCGGCGCGGCATGCGCTGCACCTTACGGAAACCGAGCAGTTCGCAGAGCGGAGCCTGGACGAACTTTCGGGAGGGGAACGCCAGCGGGTCGTCATCGCGCGGGCCCTGGCGCAGGAACCGGAACTCATCCTCCTGGACGAGCCTACTGCATTTCTAGATATAAAGCACCAGCACGCCATCTACGGCCTGTTGCGGCGGCTGGTCCGCGAGGGCGCCAAAACCGTCCTTTGCGTCAGCCACGACCTCGACCTGGCGGCCGCCTACGCCGATGACCTCGTTCTTCTGGACCACGGCCGCGTGGCGGCGGCGGGAAAGCCCGAGGACGTGCTCCGGGCGGAAATCCTATCGCCGGTCTACGAGACGCCCATCGAGGTCCGCAAGGACAAGGCCACCGGCCGGCCGCTGGTCCTGCCGCGACCGCAGGCGTGAGCAGCCCCCCGCCAGCCGCGCCGTCGAAGGGCGGATACTCCATAGTGGACACCGGGCCGGCGCCGCCGCATAATGAGGGTCGGCAACCTATAGCCCCGGCGGGTGGAGCCTCGGCAACGAAAGGGCGCGGCATGAGACGAGCGGCGTGTCTGGGCGGTGTGGTGCTGATGCTCGCGGCCGGCATGACGGCGGCGGCGGGATGCCATTCGGTGCACCAGTGCCCCATTCTCCAGGGCCTCGCGGGAGGGCGGATTCCTTCGCCGCTGCCGCCGGCGGGCGACACCTACGCCGTCGTCGGCTATCGCGACGGAATCCGCTTCTACGTAGTCAAATATAACGATCAGTTCTACCGCGGCGGCGACATCCTCGACCGGCGCGGCGCCGAGGCCCTCAAGGCCCTCGGCATCAAGACGATCATCTCCGTCACGCCGGACGACCAGGAACGGGCCCTGGCCAGGGAGTTCGGCTTCCGCCTGGTCGAGATTCCATTCGGCTGGAACGACATGAGCCAGGCCCACCTGGACCGGTTCCTGGCAGCAACCCGCGGCAGCCCCGGCCCGTTCTACGTCCACAGTTTCGACGGGATCAACCAGGCCGGGATCCTGCTGGCCCATTACCGCATCCACGTCGAGGGCTGGCCGGTGGAGAAGGCCCTTGACGAATACTGGCGGCTGGACGCGAACTTCTGGGACTCCATCCACATGGTGCAGGTCCTGAAAGACGCTGCGACGGCGCCGCCGCCGGCCGCCACCAGGGGCGCGGGCGGCCGGTAGCCAGCGGCGAAGCGGCGGTACGGTTCGGATTGGATTAACCCTGCCAGGACTTCCGGCTGAGTCTCTTAAGCAACTCCAAGTCGCCGGCGATCAGGGCTTCCTTTTTGGCGCGGGTCCACCCCTTGATCTGCCGCTCGCTGCGAATGGCCTGGATTTCACTTTCGGCGGGTTCAGAATAGGCGAGAGTCACAGGTCGCCGTGCCGTAGAAAGGTGTACTTTGCGCCACCGCCGTCATTGTGGGTCTTTATCCTGAGAGCAACGTTCTCAGCATGTCCAACGTAGTAACTGCCGTCCGCGCATCGAATAATGTAGACGAAGAAAGCCATAATGAAGCCCTTCGGCAGGCTCAGGGCACCATTCGACGCGGGCCAGAGGGGCATTACCCCTCTGGCCCGCGTCGAATGGTGGAGGCGAAGGGGTTCGAACCCATGACCTCCTGGATGCCATCCAGGCGCTCTCCCAACTGAGCTACGCCCCCGGAATGTCTGTCCGCCCGGACGCCACCACCAGCCCGCAGCGGACACGCCTATTATAGTGGATCGGCGAACCCTGTCAACAAGACGCGCCGCTGAAAGGTCGGCGGCCGCAAGGTTCACCGGCCCCGCGTTGCCTTCCGAAGTCCCTTCTCGACCCACTTGATGCTCTCGGCCGCCTTCTTGAAGACCGCCTTCGGGTCCATCGCCCAGACGTCCTTGTCGTAAAGTTCCATCGAGCAGTATCCGTCGTATCGTGTGCGGCGTCGGATTTCCGAGAGGAGGCCCGGCACGTCCATCCGCCCCTGGCCGGGGAACGTCCGATGCTCGCCCCCCAGGACTTCCATCGGCCGCCGCTGGGCGTCGTCCACGTGGATGAGGAATAGTTTCTTCTTCGGCAGCAGGGCGAGGTCCTCCAGGTGGCTCGCGCTCGTGTAATAGTTGCAGAGGTCCAGGCACATTCCGAGGGCGGGGTGGTCGGCCTTCCGCACCAGTTCGATGCAGGAGCCGAGGGTGCCGTTCACGGCCAGGCCGCTCAGGAACTCCAGGTTCAGCCGCAAGCCGCGGGCTTGGGCGAGGTCCGCCGCCGCATGCAACTTCGCGGCCAGCCGGTCGTGCTCGGCCTCCAGGTTCCCGCCGCGCTTCCCGATGACGACCACCGTCAGCGACTGGGCGCCCAGCGCGAGGGTCACGTCGAGCCGCTCGACGAGTTCACGTCGCTCCTGGCCGGCGTGGCGGTTCTCGGCGCTCGTCCAAAGTGCGGCTGGAGCAAGGCCGATCGGCGCGATGCCCGCGTCGTGCATCCGCCGCCCCAGTTCCGCGCACGTCCGGCCCTTCTCCATGCACGCCTTGACCTTGTCGAACCAGAGTTCGACGGCCTTCCATTTGTACTTCTTCCACAACTTGAATTCGTCGTCCCACGGGAGGTTCATCACGCTTGCGCTTGCCAGCGCCCACTTGAGTTTCATGACGGCTCCTTCGCGAAATGCGGCCCTCCCAAGGCGGGCCGCTCGCCTCGGGCGAGCGGAAAGCGGAACGCCGACGGGCACAGGTCATTCACGACGCACCGGTCGCACGCGGGCTTACGGGCCTGGCAGACCGCGCGGCCGTGAAAGAGCATCGCGTGGCTGAACTTTGACCACTCGCCCTGCGGCAAGAGGACGCAAACGTCGGCCTCGATCTTCTCGGGCCGCTCGTTCTCCGCGAGGCCCATCCGCTGCGCCAGGCGGATGAAGTGTGTGTCGGTGATGATCGCCGGCCGGCCGAACGCCCCCGCCCGGACGACGTTGGCGGTCTTCCGCGCGACGCCCGGCAGGGCGATGAGGTCTTCCATCGCCTCCGGCACGCGGCCGCCGTGCTCCTGGAGCAGGCGCCGGCTCATGGCCTTGATCGCCTTGGCCTTGTTGCGGTAAAAGCCGGTGGACCGGACGGCCTTCTCGACGGCCGCAAGGGGCATCCGGGCCAACTGCTCGGGCGTATTGGCGCTCTTGAATAGGCCGGCCGTGACCTCGTTGACCTTGTCGTCGGTGCACTGTGCCGCCAGGATGGTCGCCACGAGGAGTTCAAAGGGCGTCGAGTAATGGAGACGTATCGTAGCGTCGGGATACGCCTTTACGAGCCGCCGGGCGATTTCTGCCGCGCGCTTGGCGCGATCGTCTTGCGATTCCTTGCCATTTGTGGCCGCGGACGTTTTTTCCTTCGCCATGCGCCGGTTATCCAGAGTAAGTGCCTCCATTATGGCCATGCGCCGCCCGCCGGTTCAAACCTATTGTTGTCACGGCGGCCCGCCGCTGGTACAATTGTGACCGATGAAGCGGATACGAAGCAAAGACGTATATTAGGGCGGTGCGAAAATCGGAGGCGGAGCGAGCGCGCGGCGCGGCTTCGCCTCTGATGTTTGAAAGGGGTGCCATGCTTTCGCTTGCGAAAGCATGGTCGTGATATCGTCAGGGCACGCTTTCGCAAGCGAAAGCGTGGCACCCATAGGGTGGTGAAACCAATGGCCGAAACTCAACCCAAGCCCCCGCCGCAAACATTAGCCGCGCGGCTCGGACAATTCGACAGGCGCGTCGAGGAGATCGAAACGCTCGTCGCGCTGCCGGAGGTGGCCCGCGAGCCGGCCAAGATGGCCGCACTCATGCGCGAGCGCGGCCGGCTCATGGCGATCGTCGAGCCCTATCGCAAGTGGCGCGCAGCACGCGAGGCCAGGCGCCAGGCCGAGGAACTCCTCCGGACCGAGGCCGACGACCCCGCCATGCGCTCCCTCGCCCAGACCGAGGTGGATGTCCAGAAGGACATCGAACGGCGCCTGCTGGCCGACATCCAGGCTCACCTCCTCGCCCGCGAGGAAGGCACCGACGCCACGCGGATCATCCTCGAAATCCGGGCCGGCACCGGCGGCGAGGAGGCCGCACTCTTCGCACGCGACCTCTACGAAATGTACACCCACTACGCCGACGCCCAGAGGTGGAAACGCGAGACCCTGAGCGCCAGCGGCACCGACCTCGGCGGATTTCGCGAAATCGTCCTCGGCCTCGAAGGCCCCGACGTGTACCGGAAACTTCAGTTCGAGTCGGGCGGCCATCGCGTCCAGCGCGTCCCCGAGACCGAGGCGCAAGGGCGCATCCACACCTCCGCTGCAACCGTGGCCGTCATGCCCGAACCGGAATCGCTCGACGCCGAGATCAAGGAAGAGGACCTCGTCATCGAGACGATGCGCTCGAGCGGTCCCGGCGGCCAGAAGGTCAATAAGACTTCCTCGGCCGTCCGCATGACGCACAAGCCCACGGGCCTCGTGGTCCACATGCAGGACGAAAAGAGCCAGCACCGGAACCGCGAGAAGGCCCTGCGAATCCTCTCGGCCCGCGTGTATGACCTGTACGAGTCGAAGAAGCGGGCCGAACGGTCCGCCGACCGCAAATCCAAGATCGGCTCAGGCGACCGCAGCGAGCGGATCCGCACCTACAACTTTCCGCAGAACCGCCTGACCGACCATCGCATCAACTTCACCGCATATAACCTCGACCAGGTGATCCAGGGCGCCCTCGACGCCCTCATCGCGGCCCTCCTCGAGGCCGACCGCGCCGCCCAACTCGGCGACCTCGAAACGCTCGAATAAACCCATTTGCGCGGTTTCGTCTTGCCACGTGACGACGGGGGCGGTACAACAATCGCCGGAGACGGGGAAAGATCGAGTGGAAAGGGAGTGGCCATGAAGACGAGATTCATCGCGGCCGGTTTGGCGATAGGGATGATGCTGGCGGTGGGCGCCGCGGGGTGCAGAAGCGCCCCGCCGCCGGCCGAGCCGGCCAAGAAGCCGGGCGCTACTTCCGCGGCGCAGCCGGCCGCATCGGCCGTCCCGGAGACCCCGCCCGCCGTCACGCTTCAACTCGCGCGGGCCTTGCCGCAGGGCGTCACCGCTCAGGTCCAGGATGTGGCCGTGCCGATATCTGTCCGATCGAGGTACCAGCCGGTCGCGCGCCTCGCGGCGGGCGAGTACCAGATCTGGGGAATCAAGAAGGGCGGCGTTCTGGAGGAAGGGGCTACGCGGTATACCCCGTCGGCCGACAAGAAACTCGTCGAGGTGCTGGTCCTCTTCGAGAATCACAGCGACAAGGAGCAGACGGTGGATATATCGGGCCTAACGCTGGCGACTTCGGGCGGAAACGCGGAGCCATGGGAAGTCGTCCCGGGCGCGACCTTTGAGAACTATGCGAAGTTGGCCGAACGCCTTCGCCTTGCCCGCGGCGCTCCCACGCCCGACACCCGCGAAGAGATCGTACACAAGTTGACCGTCAAGGGGCCCTTGTATTGCACGCTGGGTCCGCAGCAGCGGACGTGGCTGGCCGCCGTGTTCCTTGTGCCGCGCGACGTCCGAGAGGCGCGCCTGGCGATCCAGTGAAGCGCCGCGGTGGCGACGGGACCTGCCTGCCGGCAGGCAGGGTGGAGCAGTCATGTCGGATGCACCCGCCGACTGGACTATCGGTCGCCTGATCGAGTGGACCCGGACGTTCTTCGAGAAGAAGGACATCCCCCAGCCGCGCCTCGAGGCCGAAATCCTCCTCGCCCACGTCCTTGGCCTGGAGCGGATCGCACTTTACCTCCGATATGACCAGGCAGTCGGCGAGGATGTCCGGGCCGCGTTCCGCGACCTCGTCCGCCGCCGGGCCGAGCGCGAGCCGACACGGTACCTGACGGGCGCCTGCGAGTTCATGTCGCTGGCGATGAAGGTGACGCCCGCCTGTCTCATCCCGCGGCCGGAGACCGAGCAACTCGCCGAGGAGGTCCTGCGCCTGGCGGGGGTGCGGCGTCGGCCGCCAGTCGCCCTGGGTCCCGCGGCCGAGGATTACGGCAGGGTCGGCCTTGGCGAGGAATCGGCCGCGCCGGCGTCAGCCCGGGCGCCGGCGGTCATTGACCTCTGCACCGGCTGCGGATGCATCGCCGTCAGCCTGGCGGTCTATCTTCCCGAGAGCCGCATTGCGGCCACCGACATCTCGCGCGGGGCACTGGATGTCGCCAGCGCCAACGCCGAGGCCCACGGCGTCGCCGACCGCATCACGCTGCTCGAAGGCGACCTGTACGAGCCGCTCGATGCGGCTGACGCGGCGCCGGCGGACTTCCTGGTGGCCAACCCGCCCTACGTCGCCGAGGCCGAGTGGGAGACCCTGGAGCCGGAGATCCGCGACCATGAGCCGCGAGCGGCCCTGGTGGCCGGTCCGAAGGGCACGGAAATCATCGAGCGGATACTCCGAGGCGCCCCGGCGTACCTGCGTCCCGGCGGCCGGGTCCTCGTGGAGATCGGTGCGGAGCATGGCGACGCCGCCGCACGCCTGGCCGGCGCGGTGCGCGGCCTGGCCGATGTGCGCATCCTGAAAGATTACGCGGGCCTCGACCGAATCCTTTTGGCCCGGCGCGAGGCACTGCGGTAAACTGAGACGTCCGCGTGGGTGCGGAGCACCCACCCTACTGAATCATCACGGTGCGGATGCGCCCCCGTACCGATCGAGAGCAGGAGAGCAGCGATGGATGCGATGGTCGTGACGGGAGGGTGTCGTCTGAAGGGCCGGATCCGCGCCAGCGGCGCCAAGAACGCGGCGCTGCCGATCATGGCGGCGTCCATCCTGGCCGAAGGACCCTTGCGCCTGAGGAACGTGCCGGACCTGATGGACATCCGGACGATGGCGCGGCTGCTGGGCCAGTTGGGCGTCCGCGTGGAGCGGGAGGAACGGAGCGGCGACCTTCTGCTGGAGAACCGGAGCCGGCAGCGGAGCGTCGCCCCGTACTCTATCATGCGGACGATGAGGGCGGGGATCTGCGTCCTGGGCCCCCTCGTGGCGCGTCGCGGCTCGGCCGAGGTGAGCCTCCCCGGAGGGTGTGCCATCGGCGACCGGCCGGTGGACCTCCACCTCAAGGGCCTCCGGGCGCTCGGGGCGCGCCTCGATATCAGGCATGGATATATCATTGCGCGGTGCAGGCGACTGCGCGGCACGGAGATGTACCTCGGCGGGCCGTTCGGCTCGACCGTCACGGGGACCGCCAACGTCCTGATGGCGGCGGTCCTCGCCCAAGGCGAGACGGTCATTGAGTCGGCCGCCTGCGAGCCGGAGGTCCAGGACCTGGCGCGGCTCCTCGTGAAGATGGGCGCCGACATCCAGGGAATCGGGTCGCCGCGACTCGTCGTCGAAGGCGTGGACGGACTGGGGGGCGCCGAGCACACGATCATCCCGGACCGCATCGAGGCCGGGACGCTCCTGGTGGCCGGCGCCGCGACGGGCGGCGACGTCGTCGTCGAAGGGGCGCGGTGGAACGACCTCTTCGCGCTCGTCCAGGTCCTTCGCGACGCGGGAGCCGAGGTCGAGCATTTCGACGACACGATCCGCGTCCGCGCGCGGGGGACCTTGCGCAGCGTGGACGTGACGACGCTGCCGTTCCCCGGTTTTCCGACGGACCTCCAGGCCCAGGCGATGGCGATGCTGACGAAGGCCGACGGCATCAGCGTGATCACCGAGAAGATTTACCCGGACCGGTTCATGCACGTTGCCGAACTGGGGCGCATGGGCGCGCGGATCCGCAAGGAGGGCAACGCCGCCGTCGTCCACGGGACGCGGCGACTGTCGGGGGCGCCCGTGATGGCGAGCGACCTGAGGGCGTCGGCGGCCCTGGTGATCGCCGGCCTGATGGCCGAGGGCCGGACGACCATCTCGCGCATCTACCACCTGGATCGCGGGTACGAGCGGATCGAGCGGAAACTGGCGGCCCTCGGGGCGACCATCCGGAGGATCAAGGAAAAGTAAGACAATGTCCAATGTCAAATGAAACGGCACCGGCCGCAGACGGTCGCGGCACGACTTCTCCATTTGACATTTGACATTGAACATTTGACATTGCTGTTACTCAGTGGTGGTGCTCTTCGTGTCTGGTCTCGAACGGTCCGGGAACTTCGACCGGCGCCGTCGGGGAGCGCGACTTCAGTTGGCTCGCCAGGGTCTCTTCGCCGCCGACGCCCACGAGTTCCCATCGGCCGCTCGGCGCGAGCACGAACCCGATGGTCACGTTCAGGGCGCGGTGCTCGAGTTCCACGTGCAATTCGGCCGGCGCGATCAGGTGGTCTTTCTGGGGGAGGATCTGGAGCGCGAGAAGCGTGCGGCTCAAGGGCTCGCCGGCGTCCTTGAAGAGCGGTTCGAGGTGCGAGCGGAACTGCGCCTCGCTCGGAGCGGCGCTGCCGGTCGCGTACGGCCGGAACTCGGGCGGCACCATCTCGTAGACCGTGTCGTAGCGGCCGGCCAGCAACTCGTCAACCACCTCGTAGGCGCGGCTCTCGAGCGACCTCAGGGTACGCAGGTCAATAATATATGTATGGATATGATATGAAGCGGCCCCGAGCGTCACGGCGGCGCCGACGGCGATCCCGACCGCCGCAAGGCGGCCTCCGGTCAGCACGCCCCGGGACCGGCGGATCCGACGCAGGGACGCCGCGCTCAGGACCGCGCCCACCAGCGGCACGGCCGTCATGGCGCACGTCACCGGCCAGGCCGACGCGAGCGACGGAGCCCAGAACGCCACCAGTCCCGCTACCGCCAGGGCGAGGCCGATCACGGCTGCCGTGCTGACGGCCGCGTATTCCGCGTCCGTCGCGCGGTCCAACTGACCGTCGAGGGGCGTTTGTTTGCTGCGCTGATTCATTTTCGCCACGGTTTCTCCGCCGCTTCCGGCTTTGCCCTTCCGCCGTCGCCCTGCGGGCTATGGCGGACAGGTCGGGCTACACCGGGACAAGCCGGCGGCGGCGCTCATTCCTCGCGAGTGATGCATTCGGCGGGAATCGCGTCGCAGAGCCAGACGGCGGGGCCCGCGCTATAGAACTGGACGCCGGCCGCGAGTGCGCACTCTGTGTTGATGCGGAGGATGACGGGCTCCGGGCATCGCCTGAGGCCGACCCGTCGAGCGGCGGCCGCGTCGGTCGCAAGGTGGACGCGCTGCCGCTCCCTGGGCTTGAGGCCTTGAGCCAGGACCTGCCCCACGCGCTGGGGGGTTGTCCCATGGAAAAGCACCGGGGGCGGTTGGGCCGGCTCGTACCGGACGGCCTTCGGAAGGCTGTGGCCGTAGAGGGCCCGAATGCTGCCGCCGACGATCTCAAACCGCTGACCGGCGGAGCCGGAGACCACGAGGCGCTCGATCTTCTCACGGGTGACGTCCGCGAACTTGCGTTGGCCCCGGAGGGCTTGGACCAGGGCATCGAGGGTCACCATTCCCCGTTCGTCGAGCCTAATTCCAATCACCTCAGGATGATGGCGCAATACGTAGGCCAGGAACCTGCCGAGCCGCTCATGAGGCGGTGGCTTGGGTCCGCGTTTGCGTTTCTGACCGAAGTGCCCCTTTGACGGTTTGTCGCTTTGGACTGCCATAGCAATTACCCCATTACGGCGTTTGTTTACGTCGCATATAACATAGATAGCCGCAAGATGTTGCAAGTGAAAAAACGGCGTGAGCGGTGAAAACGGTGCGGCCGCATTTCGTGGCAGGCCGCACCTGACCAAGTTTGTCATTCTGAGGCCCCGCTTGCGGGGCCGAAGAATCTCGACCTTCCGACCGCCGGGACAGCGAGATTCTTCGCTTCGCTCAGAATGACAACTTGCCGCCCCAGGCCGACTTATCGCATGCCACAAAGAACAGCCACACCCGACGCGATGCCATGCCGGCAGAAGGCGCTTGTCCGGCCTCTCGCCACCAGTTAAAATGGGAAAAAGAGAGTTTGGAGCGATCTGGAAGCGACGGAAACCTGCCGAGGGGCTTGAGAGTCCAAGGGCGAGTGAAGCGCGATCGGTTCGGCGCGGCTTTCGAGCCCGGAGGCGGAGAGGTAAGGAGGACGGACATGCGCGACAGACGGCTGGTGCTGGTCCTGATGGTGGCGTTGGGGGTTATCGTGGTCGGCGGAGTGATGGTGCCGATCCTGCTGAACGTGCTCCCGCCGCTAACCGAGCGGATGGCGTCGCCGAGCGCGATCGCGGCGGAGAATTCGAAACCGCCGGCTGAGATTCCGCCGGCCGTGGTGGCGGCCGCCGAACGGTTGTCGGAGGCGTTTCGCGACGCCGCCGAACGCGTCAAGCCTGCCGTCGTCGCCATCGGAACCAGTCAGACCGTCAACGTTCCGACGACGCCCTTCGGCGGCGCGCCCGACGATTTCCTCCGCCGCTTCTTCGGGATGGCGCCGGAAGAAGGCGAAGGCGGAGGCGGAGGCGAAGGGCCGACGCGCAAGTTCCAGCGCCAGGGCCTGGGGTCCGGCGTCATCGTAGACTCGGACGGGTATATCCTGACCAATAACCATGTCATTGAAGGGGCCCAGGAGATCACCGCCCGCCTGGCCGACGGACGCGAGTTCAAGGCCAAGGTCATCGGGGCCGATCCGCCCACCGACATCGCAGTCATCAAGGTTCAGGCCGAGAACCTGCCGGTCGCGGCGCTCGGCGACTCCGACCAGTGCCAGCCCGGCGACTGGGTCCTGGCGATCGGGGCGCCCTTCGGCCTGGAATTGACCGTTACCGCCGGCATCATCAGCGCCACCGGCCGCCACAACGTCGGCATCGCCACCTATGAATCGTTCCTCCAGACCGACGCCGCCATCAATCCGGGCAACTCGGGCGGCCCGCTGATCAGCATGCGCGGCGAGGTGGTCGGCATCAACACCGCCATCGCCTCCCGGTCCGGCGGATACATGGGCATCGGCTTCGCCGTGCCCGTCAACATGGCCAAGGAGGTCATGAAACAAATCCGCGCCACGGGCCACGTGACGCGCGGCTGGCTGGGCGTGGCGATCCAGAGGATCACCCCCGACATCGCCAAGACGATGAACCTCAAGATCCAGGAAGGCGCGCTGGTGAGCCAGGTCATGGAGGACGGACCCGCCGGCAAGGCCGGCATCAAGACCGGCGACGTCGTCGTCGAATACAACGGCAAGGCCGTCAAAAGTCCGAGCGACCTTCAGGAAGCCGTCGCGTGGACCCCCCCCGGCTCCAAGGTGGACGTGGTCGTCCTCAGGGAAGGCAAACGCGAGACGCTTAAAGTTACTGTCCAGAAACGGAGCTAGAAGGAGGTCGAGGAAGCCGCCGGCCAGCCTCCAGCCGGTCCGACCAGCCTCAAGGAACTCGGCCTGGAGGTCTCGAACCTGACGGCCGAGATCGCCCAGCGGTTCGGCTACAAGGTGGGCCAGGGCGTCCTGATTACCGGCGTGGACCCCGCCGGGATCGGCGCGATGGCCGGACTCAGGCCGGGGATGCTCATCCTCCAGGCCGCCAACCGCAAGGTCGCGAGCGTCGCCGAACTCAAAGAGGCACTCGCCAAGGTGGACCTGGCCGTGGGCATCCCGCTCCTAGTGCGCTCCGGCAATGCACAGACATATATCGTCCTGAAGAAACGCGGATAGGGCCGTTCGCCGCAAGTTTAGCGCGGTGGGTCTCCGTACCCACCGCGCTGAATGCGGATGCGCGGCGGGTGCGGAGACCTGCCGCGCATCCACTCCAACTGAAAATGCCCCAGCGAATGAGGAGACGACATGGCGAGCATGGACCTTCGACCGCTCCTTCAGGCGAGTGATTCCAAGATCATCCTCTACGTGTGGGACGGACTCGGCGGAATCCCGATGGGGCCGGACCGCAAGACCGAACTCGAGGCCGCCCGGACGCCCAACGCCGACCGGCTCCTCGCCCAGGCGACCTGCGGACTGCTGGAGCCGGTCTATCCTGGCGTGACGCCCGGCAGCGGACCGGGACACCTCGGCCTTTTCGGTTACGATCCGCTCGAATTCCAGATCGGGCGCGGGGCGCTCGAGGCCGTCGGCGTGGGTTTCGATTTCAGGCACGGCGACGTGGCGGCGCGGCTGAACTTCTGCACGCTCGACGCGAAGGGCGCAATCTCCGACCGCCGGGCCGGACGCATCCCCACGGACGAGTCGAAGCAGGTCGTGGCGAAGTTGGCCGCCGCCATCAAGAAGGTGGACGACGTGGAGGTCTTCTGGGCTCCCGTGAAGGAACACCGGGCGCTCCTGGTGCTTCGCGGCGAATCTCTCGGCGACGGACTCCTCGACACGGACCCGCAGAAGGAAGGCGTGGCGCCGCTCGAGGTCCGCACGAGCGACGAGTCCAAGGAAAGCGCCCGCGCGGCCAAGGTGGCCCGGAAGGTCCTCGCTCAGGCGATGAAGGTCCTGGCCGGCGAAAAAAAGGCCAACGGGGTGCTCGCGCGCGGCTTCGCAAAGCGGCCGCACTGGCCGAGCGTCCAGGAACGGTTCGGCCTTCGTGCGGCGGTCGTCGCCGGGACGCCGATGTACCGCGGCGTCGCGCGGCTGGTCGGCATGGAATCGCTCGATGCCACCAACGAGATCGCCAGGGACGTCGCGAGCCTCACCGGCGCCTGGGACAAGTACGATTTCTTTTTCCTCCACTACAAGCACACCGACAAGGCGGGCGAGGACGGCGATTTCCAGGCCAAGGTCCATTACATCGAGGAAGCCGACGCGGCCCTGCCGGCCCTCGAGAAACTCAGGCCCACTGTCCTCGTCGTGACGGCCGACCACTCGACGCCCGCCGCCATGAAGGCCCATTCCTGGCACCCGGTGCCGGTGATGCTCTGGTCACGGACGGCGCGCGGCGACGGCCTGGCGAAGTTCAGCGAGAAGACGTGCTGTCAGGGCGGCCTGGGTCTGAGGCCGAGCCGGCACCTCATGCCGCTCATGCTGGCCCACGCCGGCCGCCTCGCCAAGTTCGGCGCGTGACACACAAAATAGGGACAGTCACCTATTTCGTGCGTCCTCTTGCACGTGTACCACCACATGTGCCACGAAAGAGCATAGTAAGAACAACTTCAATCGCACGAAATAGGTGACTGTCCCTATTTTGTGAGGGGCTTATCCATGCCCGATGATGCCGCTGGCCCCGACGAACCGCCCGCGTTCTGGTGCGACGCGATGTTGGGGGGCCTGGCGCGGTGGCTCCGGGCCGCAGGATACGACGCCGCCTGGGAGGCCGGCATAGCCGACGCGGAACTCGTGCGCCGGGCCCTGGCGACCGGCTGCACGCTCCTGACGGCCGACGCGGAACTTGCCCGCCACGGGGCGATCCGGGCCGGCCGCATCAGGGCCCTCTGGATTCCCCCCGGCCTCGAAAAGTTAGAGCAATTGCGATACGTTGTGAGGTCCATGGGCCTCGCGCCTCGCGCGCCGCGGTGCATGGCGTGCGGCGGGGCGCTCGTTTCCATTCCCCGGGAATCCGCGCGGCCGGAGGCCCCGCCGCGCACCTTCGCCTGGTGCCGCGAGTTCTACAGGTGCGGCCGGTGCGCTAAACTGTTCTGGCGCGGCACGCACTGGAGCCGCATCGCCGACCTCCTGGATCATCTGTGAGGCCCACGGCCCTTTGCCGAACGCGGCGCGGCATTTCCCCCCTCTCTTGTATGTTGCAAAACGTCATGGCGAATGTTCCCATAGGAGCCGGTCTGGTCGAGGAGGCGAGCGCAGCGAGCCGACGAGACCAGACCGGGCGGCGAG
>Ga0315275_10000609_pt1 | contig 30103 bp, 21 predicted proteins | sample YL17G03_0_MG_FD_205557 | JGI IMG/M metagenome (GOLD analysis project Ga0315275, IMG submission 205557) | Sediment microbial communities from Yellowstone Lake, YNP, Wyoming, USA - YL17G03_0 | ecosystem: Environmental > Aquatic > Freshwater > Lake > Sediment | place: USA: Wyoming | collected...
TACTCCTGTTGATGAGCTTCGTAAAACGCACGCACTTCTCTCTCGGTGACAACCGCCTGTTCCTCGATGACCCTTTGGACCAGCTGGTCGGCGATGAGGTCACTCCTGTACTGGTCGAGACGGGCCGCGATGTCGGGCGTCGCCTTGATTCCCGACCGGAGGGCTTCCTCGTACAGAAGCTGCGTCGTGACCCACCGATCGACGTAGTCGCGCACCTCGTCGGCGGTGAGGACGTCCCGGTAGTCCTCGGGCAGGAAGAGTTCGAACTCCCGTTTGGAAAGTTCCTTCCCGTTGACCTTGGCGAGCACCGGCGAGCGGTCCTCGCCCGACACGGGGGCCCGGCGCTCGCACCCCGAGAGCCAGGCAAAAACGGTGATAGGGAGCACAACGCCCCCTATCACCGCTGTCCATCCGAATCGTCGACCGATCAGCGGTTTAGGTGAACCGCACGCCTTTACGGGGTCTCTCCTGAACATTCGCCTTCTTGAGGTTTTCCTCATTTATCTCGATCTTTATTTCCGACCGCCACTTCTCGAGAAGCGAGTTCAAGCGCTGCTCATTCTTGAGCGTCTTGACCGCGCCTCTGATGTCGTCCATGGCGTCTTCCAACTCGATGATCCGCTCGGGACGGCGCTCGACGAGCTTCAGGACCATCCATCCCCGGGAAGCCGCGAAGGGCTCGGAGACGTCGCCCACTTTCTCGAGCGCGAACCCGACCTGGTCGAATTCGGCGTTCTGCCCGTTCACCACCGGCCGGGAACCCATCCTTTCTTCGCGCGTGATGTCCGGGATCGAATACGCCGCCGACACGGTGTCGAACGGTTCTCCGGTCTTGACCTTCTTGTAGGCCTCGGTAGCGGCCTCCAGACTCCCCGCGAGGATCATGGCGAAGCGGCGTTCCTCGGGACGGCGGAACATCTCGCGGTTGTTATTGTAAAACTCGGCCGTCTCCTCGGGCAGCACTTCCGTTTGACGGTCCACGAGGTCCTGATAGAGTTTGTCCACCATGAATTGTTCCCGCTTCTTGTCGAGCGCGAAGACTACCTGCGGGTCTTCCTCGATTCTCGATTCCTTGAGCTCGATCACGACGAGCTCGTTCATCACGATCTCCATGAGAAACTTCTTGACGTCGCCGTGACGGAACTCCCGCCGTGGCCGCGTGAAGAACGACGCCCTGTCGTAAAGGTCGGAGAAGTCCTTCGTCGTAATCGACTTGTTGTCGTAAGAAACAAGCGGCTTATCGAGATCGCGCTCGTCGAACTGGAGGAGCGGGTATACCTCGGAGCTCCGGCTGGGGGGGCTGGTGAGCGGCCGATCGAGGGGAAGAGCGTCGTACGCGATCCCGATGTTGTCCTCGTACCACTGGAAGTTGTGCCGCTTACGGACGTCGTCCGTTACCCTGTTCGTCCAGCGGATTTCCTCGAGACGCTGGACGAGCTTCTCGAGATCGGGCTTCGCGTCCTCGTACGACCTCCTCTTGGGCTGATTCGACTCGAGCACTTTTGCGATGAGCCATCCGAACCGCGTCTCGAGCGGCGGGGTGAAACCGCCGACCGGGGTAGCGAACAAAACGTCCTGGAACTCCGGCTCGAATGTGCCCCAGAGCGCGTTGACGATCTGTCCGCCCGAGGTCGCATCCGGGTCCTTGGAATATTGCTGGCAGACGTTTTCGAAATCCGTCCCCTGTTTGAGAAGCTCGTACGCCTCGTCGGCCTGCGCCTTTGTGTCGGTTAGGATCTGCTTGATCTGGACGTTCGTCTGGTACTTTTCGTAGGCCTTCTTGATGTCGGCTTCCTTGATATTCATCTTATCCCCGGCGCGGATCTTGAGATAGGCCGCCGGAAGACTCACTTTCTTGAACGCCTCCATCCCCTGGACGACGAAGGGGTCCTTGTCGTACCCGAGCTCGCCCGCCTTGATCGCCATCACGTCCTTGTTGATCATCGTATTGAGAAATTCCTTGAGCCCTTCGATCCCCTTGTCCTCGGGGAGAAACTTGGGATCCACGGCGAAGTAGGTCTTCTCGAAGATCGACAAGGTGATGACCCGGTCGCCCACCTTGGCCACCGGAAGATCTTCCCTGTTCTTACTGCACGAGAAGGCGAGCACCGACCCGAGCAACGCAACCGCTAGAATGCTCCTTGAACCACGCATAGCCGCTCCTTTGGAACAACAGAGGTATGTCCGTCGAATTGACCTTGATGCGATCGATCGGTCAAACGCTCAAAAAACCGCACCCCCGGGGTTCGGGGGCTTGCCGGCCCCGCGATCGCTGTCTGTGCGTTTGTGCGAATGGCGCGAAGACTACGTTGGATTCTCCCTTTTCGGGGAAGTGTATTTTTTATCATAAAAATAGGCCTCTTGCAACAGCTTTTTGGCTTCGGCGAGCAGGTCGACACCGGGTCCCGCCGCCACGGTGACGCCAAATAGCTCTCCCGCCTTGAACAACACCCGCCCCTGGAAAGTTTCGACGAGGTGCGCGCACAGCCGCGGGTGAAGAGAGCGCGCCGGGAGAAACTCCGCGACGACCCGCCCGGGACGCAGCTGGACGAGACCGATCCCCAGTTCCATCGCCCGGAGCTTTATCCTCGAGAGTTCGAGCAGGTTTGCCGCGGCCGGCGGGAGACTCCCGAATCGGTCGATGAGCTCGGTCTCCGTGTCGTCCACTTCTTCGGGAGTCTCGAGACGGGCGAGCCGTTTGTAGACGGTCATCCGCTCGTTTTGGTCCTCGACGTAGTCGTCCGGGAGGAAGCTGGGAAGCCGCGTCTCGATCCGGCACTGCGGTTTCTCGATTTCGGGCTCCCCTTTGAGCTTGTCGATCGTCTCCTTGAGCATCTTGCAGTAGAGATCGAAACCCACCGCGACGATCTGTCCGTGCTGCTCGACCCCGAGGACGTTGCCGGCGCCGCGGATCTCGAGGTCGCGCATCGCAAGCCGGTAGCCGCTCCCCAGCTCTTCGAATTCCTCCATCGCCTGGAGCCGCTTGCCAGCGTTCTCCGAGATCGAGAAGTTTCTCGGGACGAGAAGGTACGCGTACGCCTGTTGCTCCCTCCGCCCGACCCGCCCGCGAAGCTGGTAGAGCTCCGCGAGACCGAAGCGGTCGGCGCGGTTGATAATGATGGTGTTGACATTCGGGAAATCGAGCCCCGACTCGATGATCGTCGTGGAGATGAGAACGTCAAACCTTCTGTCGAGAAAAGCGAGGATGACTTCCTCGAGCTCCTTCTCCGGCATCTGGCCGTGCGCGGAACGAAAACGCACCTCGGGGAGGATCCGTTCGAGAAAGGCCTGCATCGCGTGGATCGACGCCACCCGGTTGTGGACCACAAACACCTGGCCGCCCCGCGAGGTCTCCGCCCGTATCGCCCGGATGATCGTTTCCTCGTCGAACGGGACGATCTCCGTTTTGATCGGATGTCGGTTTCTCGGCGGCGTGTCGATGATCGAAATGCGCCGCAGCCCCGAGAGACCCATATAGAGGGTGCGGGGGATCGGCGTGGCCGTCAACGACAGCACGTCCACCTTTCGCGCCATCCGTTTGACCTTCTCCTTGCTCCTCACGCCGAAGCGGTGCTCTTCGTCGATGATGAGAAGCCCGATATCGCGGAATTTCACATCGGCCGAGAGCAGGCGGTGCGTCCCGATCGTGATGTCCACCCGGCCCGTGTTGATCGCCTCCACGATCTTCTTCTGTTCGGCTGGAGACCGGAAACGGCTGAGCATCTCGATACTCACGGGAAACGCGTCCATCCGTTCGCGAAACGTCTTGTAATGCTGATAGGCGAGAATCGTCGTCGGAACCAGAACGCCCACCTGTTTTCCGTGGGTCACCGCCTTGAACGCGGCCCGGATGGCGACTTCCGTTTTTCCAAACCCCACGTCGCCGCACACCAGACGGTCCATCGGCCGGGCCGACTCCATGTCCTTCTTGATTTCCTCGGAAGCCCTGAGTTGATGCGGTGTCTCCTCGAAGGGGAATGACGCTTCGAGCTCCCCCTGCCACGGCGTGTCGGGACCGAAGGTCACCCCGCCGGCGATCTCCCGCGCGGCGTATACGTCGAGAAGCTCCTTGGCGACGTCCTCGAGGGCCTTGCGCGTTTTTTCCTTGGTTCGTTGCCACTTCGTGCTCCCCAGACGGTCGATCGGCGGAGCCACGCCATCTTTGCTCACGTACTTCTCGACGAGCTGCATCTGCTCGAGGGGGACGAAAATGCGGTCGGTCCCCTGATATTTCAGAAGGAGACATTCCGTCTCGTGCCCGTCGGCGTTGACTTTCTCGAGACCCAGGTAGCGGCCGATCCCGTAGTCGATGTGGACGACGAAGTCCCCGATCTGGAGCTGGTCCGGTCTTCGCCCCTCCGTCCGCCGCCCCGGGTGTCGTAGAGGCGGCCGGGGCAGGCTCCGGTGAAAAATCTCGTGATCGGTGAGGATGGCCGTTCGGATCGACTCCCACACGAACCCCGAGGTGATCCATCCGACGGGCAGGTGGACCAGCGCCTCGTCTTCCTCCATCATGTCGGCGAGGCGTTCGCGTTGGGCGGGGCTCTCCGAATAGATGAAAACGTCCGCGCCTTTTCCCCTGAGGCGCCGGATCGTTTGAATGAGCGGCTCGAGCTTGCCGTGGACCGCCGGGTGCTCGGCCGTCTGGAACTTGTGAACGCCTCCGGCGGCCACCCCTTCCGTGTTCTCCCGGGCAAGTTCCCAGAGATGAACGCCGGGGACCCCGCGCGAAGCGTGGTATTCCGGAGGATGGATATAGTCATTCAACCCGAGGACGGGTTCCCCGGCCGGCGCCCATTTTTTTGCGTCCTCGACCTCGTCCCGTAGTCCGTCGTGCGCCTTTTGCAGCCCCTCCTCATCCCAGAAAAAGAGAAACGGTTGTCTGGGAAAAAAATCGAGAAGCGCTCCCGTCCTCCCCATCGCGGGGGCGTAGCGGTGGATGAGATGCGTCGGCCGGTGGTCTTCGATCTCCCGGCAAATCTGGAGGGCGGCTTCCTTGTCGACGCCCGCCGACGCGAGGTTTGCCGGGAGCGCCGCGAGCGAGGCGTCATTAACGATCACCCCCGCCGCCGGACGTATGCGGACCGTTTCGAGCGGCTCGAAAGACTTTTGGGTTTCGACATCGAAAAGCCGCAAGGACGCGATCTCGTCGTCGGATAACTCGAGCCGCACCGGGTTGTCGTGCGATGGGTCGTAGACATCCACGATCGAACCGCGTACCGCGTACTGCCCGGGCTCCTCGACGATCGACGTCGCCTCGTACCCCAGAAGGACGAGCCTGTCGCGAAAGTCCTCCAGATCGAGTCTCGCGCCGAGGGCCACCTCGGCGACGTGCAGGTGAAAGACGTCGACGGGGAGCGTCTTCTCCAGAAAACCGAGGAGGCTCGTGACCACGATGTCGATGTCGCCGCGAAGGAGCCCGTCGAGACAGGCGTGCCGCCGCCCGCGGATGGTCGGGTTTTCCTTGAGATCGAGCCGCCGCGGAAAAACGTCTCTTTCGGGGAAAAACTCGACCCGTCCCGTCGAGACGGTCCGGAAGTCGGCGAAGGCGTCCCTCGCGGTTTCTTCGTCTGGGCAACAGACGATGACCGCCCGGTCGAGCGATCCGCGAACGGCTTCGACGACAAACGCGCTCGAAGATCCGCGAAGCCCCGATATGTCGACACGCGCCTCACCCGCGGCGAGCGCGCCCGCGACCGCACGGACGGTCTCATGCCGCCGTACACGGTCGACGAGGGCTTCGGCCCCTCCTTGTTGAATGATTTCCCGGTAATTCGACATTGAGACTCCGCAGTCCGCGTCTCGCGCGGGGGTCGCCCGCTTCCGCCCGGGTTTCACGCCTTGCGGCCGAGGAGGGCTTCCGCGGCGAGCGCCGTGGCGGCGAGGAGAAGAAAGAGCGCGTAGATCTCGCGCCCCTGCCGCTCGCGCCGCAGCGCGCTCGCGAGGTCTCCCGACGGCTCGACGAGACCGGCCTCTCCGATGGTCTTCTTATCGAGGGGGCGCGCCTTGAGGTTCGATTCCCGGGTATCGATGTTGACGCAGGCCTCCATGACACGCGTCGTATCGGCGACGAGCGTATAGAACCCGACCTCTCGCGGTCCGGGGACGAGCGCTTTCGCCTCACCCTCCCGCTGTTCGGTGAAAATCGGTTTCGCCTCGCCCCCTTTCTCCGTCCGGACGCGCAGCGCGCCGGTTTGAACGCTCCACCGGGGCGGGAGATCGAAGACCAAATCGGCCCCGATGAGGTTCTCGTGGCGGGGGTCGTTTCGTCCCGCGCTCGCCAGATACGACACGCACGCGTGGACGAAGGGGAGAAACATGGGCGAGAGGGGGAGGTTACCGGCCGTGAGATCCGGGGTCGCCGCCACCACGACCACTCGGCCCCGCCCGCGCCGGCACTCCCACACCGCCGGACCGTCTCCCTCGAAGTACGCCAGAACCGAATCGGCGGGGATGCCCGAAGCGGCGACGAACCGGGTGACGCGGGCTCGAGAGAGAAGCTCGAGCTCCTCCTCGTCGAAAAGACCGAAGATGGGGTGGCCGGTCGCGAAGGACGTAAAGACCGCACCGTCCGTTTTCTCCTTTGCGGCCGCCCGATCGACACCGAGGAATCTCAGGAAGGCGTCGCCACGCCACGCTCCACGGGGATCCGTCCCCAGAAAGACGAGCACCGCACCGCCCCCTTCCACATACCGCTCGACAAGACCGAGCCGCCGCTCGTCGACGTCGTCCGGGTCGGTCCACACCAAGACCCCTTTGTCGGGGAGATCGGTAACCGCCAACGCGTTCTGGTCGACGATGTCGACGCGCATCTCGCCTTCGGAGACGCCGCGGGGGTTCAAGGCCTTGTCGAGGTAGAAGTAAGCGGCTTGCGTCTCCGCCTCGTCTTCTCGCTGGGCCCATTTCCTCCCGCGGACGAGGGTGACGGGTATCTGGCGCGACACCTCGAGCACGAGGTAGCGATCGTCGTCGATGGGGAGGCGGTCACGGTTTTTCGACACGCGGCCCCGGTACGTTCCCCATTCGTCCATGGAGATGACGAACGTCTCCGTGGCCGAAGAGGCCGGGGCGAGAGCGACGAGCTTCTCCGCTTTCCTTTTCCCACCCACCGACAGCTCGAGGGGAAACTCGACGGACCGCTCTCTCGAGTGGTTGGTGACGGCGACCCCGATCCGGACCGACTCGCCCGGTCTAATGAGTTTGCGGGGGGTGAAGACCCGGTCGATGCTCACGTTGTCGATCGATTCGCGGGTCACGGGGAGAAGGATGAGCCGGGTGTTTTCCGGCAGATCGCCGGTGAGACCCGAGTCGGGCGCTTCCGTGAAATCCGAAATCACGTAGATCTCCGCCGTCGGCACATCGCCGGCGCGCGCAAGCCCGGCGGCGGCATCCACCGCGGCCGCTATTGACGTTCCTTCCGCGGTCACCTCGAGACCGTCGATGGCGTTCTTGACGACTTGACTGTTCCGTGTTCCCGTCTCGAAAAGCGGTTCGGCGCGGATCGAAAATGCGACCACGTTCAAGACGTCGTTGTCGCCGGACGCGTCGACGACTTGTTTGGCCATGTCCCGCGCGAGGGTAAAAACGGTGCCTTCCTCCCGCTCCGCCCCCATGCTGTAACTCACATCGAGACAAACGATGACGTGTTTGGGGGCGGCGCCCGGGACGAAGAAGGGAGCGTTCGACCGAAGGGTGGGCCGGGCGAAGGCGAGGACGAGAAACGCGACGGCGAGCGCGCGAAGGAGAAGAACGATCCACCGGCGCAAATTGATCTTGCTCATCCGCCTTTTGTTGAGCTCGTCGATAAACTCGAGGGTGCTGAACCGGATCTTGCGGAGCCGCCGGCGGTTGAGGAGGTGGATGAGCACCGGCAGCGCCACGGCGCCCAGGGCAAAGAGAAAGAGTCCGTTGAGAAAACCCACGCTGAACGCTCCCCGCCTTACACCATCCGCACGCGCTTGTTCAAGTAGGCGGTAAGCGCCTGGTCGAAGGGCGTGTGCGTGGAGAGAAGATTGTAGTCGATCTGGTGCGACTTGCACCCTCGGTCGAGCGAACGGATCCAGTCCTGAATGTTTTTCGAGTACTGTTCCCTGAGGAACGCCGGCTCGACGCGGATTTTCTTTTCCGTCTCCATGTCCTGGAACTCCACCTCGTCCCGGTAGTCGAGATCCATCTCGCGAGGGTCGAGCACGTGAAACACGATCACCTCGTGTCCGCGGTGACGGAAATGTTTGAGACCCGTGAGAACGTCCTCGGGCCGGTCCATCAGATCGGAGATCAATACGACGAGTCCCCTCCGTCTGACCCGCTCCGCCAGAAAGTGGAGCGCCGGGCTGATCTTCGTCTTTTCGCCCGGTTCGATCCGATCGAGCGCGCTCAACAGATAGAAAAGGTGCTTGCGCACCGAGCGGTGGGGCGTGAACGCCCTCACCTTGTCGTCGAAAAGACAGAGCCCCACGGCATCCTGCTGATGGATCATGAGATACGCGAGGCTCGCCGCGAGAAGACCGCCGTAGGTGAGCTTGTCGACACCGGCCTTCGCGGCCGTGGCGGGGTCCGGGGACGCGGAGGTGAACCCCATCGACCCGCTCTTGTCGAGGATAATGGTCGCCCGAAGGTTCGTCTCCTCCTCGAACACTTTCATATAAAACCGGTCGGTTTTCCCGTACACCTTCCAGTCGATGTGACGCGTGTTGTCGCCCTGCATATACTGGCGGTACTCGGCGAACTCGACCGAAAAACCGTGGTAGGGGCTCCGGTGCATCCCGGCGATGTAGCCCTCCACGATCAAACGGGCCTTTAGCTCCATGTTAGCCAGATGGCTCGCGACCAGCGGGTCGAGAAACCTCGCGATTGCCTGTCGTTCTCTGCGGGGCACGAATACCGCCTTACTGGAGCGCCATGCGGACACCTGGCCGGTTGGACGAACGGCCGGCTACTCCTTGACCTCGCCGAGGATGATACGGATGATCTCGTCCGATCCCACGCCGTCGGCATCGGCGTTGAAGTTGGTCACGATCCGGTGACGCAGAACCGGTGGCGCGATGAGGCGGACGTCGTCGCAGCTCGGCGTCGGCCGCCCGTGCATGATCGCGCGGACCTTGCTACCCAGAACGAGATATTGGCCGGCGCGCGGACCCGCGCCCCAGGCGACGTAGTCCTTTATCGTCTTGAACGATCCGTCGCGTGTCGCGCGGACGATGCGGATCGCGTAGTTGAGCACGTGGCTCGATATGGGGACGCTCCTCACCAGCCTCTGGATCCGGAGAATGTCCTCGGCCTTGAGCGCCACCGACGGCACCGCGGGTACTTGGGAGGTCGTGGTCTCGACGATCTTCAGCTCGTCGCTCTCGGACGGGTAATCGACGTTGATATGGAACATAAAGCGGTCGAGCTGGGCTTCGGGGAGCGGGTAAGTCCCTTCCTGCTCGATGGGGTTCTGTGTGGCGAAAACGAAAAACGGAAGCTCGAGCTTGAACGTCTCGCCGCCGGCGGTCACCTCGTGCTCCTGCATCGCCTGGAGGAGCGCCGCTTGCGTTTTGGGAGGGGTCCGGTTGATCTCGTCGGCAAGGATCACGTTCGCGAAGACGGGGCCTTTGACGAACTTGAACACCCGCCGCCCTGTGCCCGCTTGTTCTTCGAGGATCTCCGTCCCCGTAATATCCGACGGCATGAGATCGGGGGTGAACTGGATCCGCGAAAACTTGAGTTCGAGCGCCCGGGCCGCGGTGGAGATGAGAAGGGTCTTCGCGAGCCCCGGGACGCCCACGACGAGACAGTGCCCACCGGAGAAAAGAGCGATGAGGAGCTGTTCGATGACCTCGTGTTGCCCCACGATGACTTTGCCGATCTCCCGGCGCAGGTCGTCGCACGCCTGGTTGAACCGCCTGATCTCTTCGAGCGGGGCGGCATTTTGTTGCTGGTCTGCCATTCGGTTTCCTTTGTATGAGGGGAAAGTATTGCGGCTCCAAAACGGCCAATATACGGGGGATTATACCACCGTCGCCTCGAGATTGTTGCCGTGAAAAGCGATCTTGTCAGTTGCTCGGGCCCTCGGCTAATCTCGGATGGCCACGATCCACCCGTGTCCGACCACACACCGAAAGGAGTCATCGCGTGACGCAGTCCGTGCTCATCTTCGGAAAGGACACCTGACCCTATACTGCTGCGGCCCGTGAGGCCTACGCATCGCGAAACATCGTTGTCGTGTACAGAAACGTCCAAGAGGATTCGTCCGCGCTCGATGAGATGCTTCGGATTTCGAAGGGACGGCGGGAGGTGCCGGTCATCGTCGACCACGGCAAAGTGACGATCGGATTCGGTGGCACCTGAGGGGTGTGATGACCCAATCCCGGTCCGGGAATGTTCATCTGGTTTGATTTCAAGTAATAGTCTCCGAGAGATACCGCGCTTCGTGAAGCGGGAGACCTTACCTATTTATCCTCTGAATTATAGGGTAGGCGGTGGGGGGTAATTTGTGGAAAAAACTCCGGAGAACGAGACTAAAACCCGCCCAACCTTTTGACAAAAAACAATTAATCCGCCGCTGCCAAAGGGCGGAATTTATCAACACCCTGCCGTCTCTTTGTGGAAAAGTCGGGTCGTAAAAAAAGGACCGCGGGCCCACCGGCCCGCAGCCCTTTTTCGCCGATAGTCGCGTAGCAGAGCTACTTCACAGACATCTTTTCGGGCTCTCTCTTCAGAATACTCTCGGCGGGCGCTGCTTTAGGGGCACCGGCTTGCTGACCCATCTTGCAGCTCCCCTCGAAGAACACACCCTCGTCGATCACGAGCCGAGCCGTCTGGATATCCCCTTCGACGTGGGAACCCGTTTGAAGCTCGATCTTATTGCTCGCATGGATGTTGCCGAGGAGCTTCCCTCCGATGACGGCGCTTTTCACCGTGACGTTGGCCCTCACAACACCCGACTTGCCGATAATGAGGGTTTCCGGGCACTTGATCTCGCCGTCGAAATCTCCGTCGATGCGAATCGTTCCCCCGAGCTCGATGTTGCCTTTGACCTTGCATCCGGGGCCGAGAATGGAGTTGAGGCTGCCCTCGCCCCCGCCGCCGCCGAGGCCATCAGGTTCCTTGCCAAACATGCGATCATCCTCCTCTTTAGAGTCTGTGGACAAGACGCGCGAAGATTACACACGAATCTTCATCGAGTCAAACTCCAATTTTGCGCGGTGTCTAGTTGAGCAGGTATTTCCTTGGGTTTTCCGGCATCGCATTCTTCCTCACCTCGAAATGAAGGTGAGGCGCCGTGCTTTTGCCCGTGCTTCCCAGAAAGGAGATCGTCTGCCCCCGGATGACCCGGTCTCCGACTCTCACGAGATTGCGGGAATTGTGTCCGTAGACGGTGGAGATCCCAAAGCCGTGATCGATCACGACCAGGTACCCGTATGTCTCATCCCACCCGCTCGTGGTGACGACACCGTCAGCCGAAGCTCGAACCGCCGTGTTTCGCTTGGCTGCAATATCCATGCCCGGGTGAAACTGCTCGCGATGGTCGCCGCCGGCGACATCGAATTCTCTCGTCACGTATCCTCTTACAGGCCACATGGATGGGATCGCCTTCAGAAGCATGACGCGCTCTTCTTGCGTCGGCGAGAGCGCCTCGAGCGCCCCGGTGATGGCCGAAGACTTGGCGTTCGGCGCCCAATTAGCAACCAGCGAGCTGTCGGCGGCGGTTAGTTCAACGCCGAGCATGTTCTTGATCTGAAGACCGAGGGCCTGCATCCGCACGAGCTCGGCCCGGAGTGAGTCGAGCTCGGCCCCCTGCTCCATGAACCGCGCGTTCTCGGCGGCGAGCCTGTCGGCTTGGTGCGCTTTCATGAGAAGGCGGCCGTACATCGCAGTGAGGACGATGAGGGTAAGGAACACCAACCCGAGCAGCGCGACAAAACCGTACGCGACGAGGTACGAGACCTTGATCTTCCGCACGTTTGAATTGTCGTGTGGAACAAGAATCACCGTGAGGAATTTCTTCATCATCGCCGAAGCGGCACGTTCATCAAACCCGCGATCCTCTCGAAATCATCGTGACCGAAGAATTCGACCACAATTCTCCCTTTGCCTCCCCGGCGTTCATCGATGGCCACACGCGTGGACAGGTGTTGGGCGAAGGTGTTTTCGAGGAGGGTGATGTGAGCCGGTTTTTCCTTCTTCATCCGCTTGGAGCCGCGACGCGGCTTGCGGACGGCGAGTTCGGCCTCGACCACCCGGACGGCGAGCTGCTTTTCCACGATCCTTTTGGCCCAAGCGAGCTGTTCGGCCCGCGTGGTGAGCGAGAGCAGGACGCGCCCGTGTCCCTCGCTCAGCTTGCCGTCGATGAGTAGGGCCCGGATCTCCTCGGGAAGCCCGAGAAGGCGGAGCGTATTCGCCACCGAGCTCCGGTCCTTACCCACCATGCCCGCGAGTTCCTGGTGCGAGAGACCGAACTTGTCCGAGAGCGCCTTGTACCCTTCCGCCACCTCGATCGGGTTGAGGTCCTCTCGCTGGAGGTTCTCGACCAGGGCCAGTCTCAACGTGTCGACATCGGTGACGGTCCGCACGACCGCCGGTATCGAGGGTACGCCCGCCAGACGCGCCGCCTGAAGACGACGCTCACCCACGATGAGTTCGTAGTGATCTCCCGTCTTACGGACGACCACCGGTTGGAGCACTCCATCCGCCCGAATGCTCTCGGCGAGCGCATGCATCCTCTCGCCGTCGAAACGCTTGCGGGGCTGGTTCGGGTTGGCGCGTATCCGCTCGACGGGGATCTGCGTCATTTTATCGACGTCCAGACTCGCCATAACTCCTTGAGGAATAAGGGCATCAAGCCCTTTACCCAACGCTTTCTTCGACACCGCTGATCACCTCTCTTGCAAGTTTCAGATAGGTTTGCGCGCCCTGGGATTGGGCGTCGTAGAGAAGAATCGGTTTTCCAAAGCTTGGAGATTCTCCGAGCTTGACGTTTCGGGGGATGATCGTGTCGTACACCTTGTCGCCGAAATAGGCGATCACCTCGTCGACGACCTGCCGGGCCAGGTTCAACCGGCGGTCGTACATGGTCAGGAGTACCCCCTCGACTTCGAGCCGCGGGTTCAACCGCGACTGCACGAGCTTGATCGTTTCCAGAAGTTGCCCGAGCCCCTCGAGCGCGTAGTATTCGCACTGGACGGGGATGAGGACCGAGTCGGCCGCGGTGAGCCCGTTGAGTGTCAGGAGACCGAGGCTCGGGGGGCAATCGACGAAGATGAAATCGTAGCTCTCTCGCACCCGTTCGAGGATCCGGCTCAACCGGTGCTCCCTCCCTTCGAGCTGGACGAGCTCGACCTCCGCTCCCGTCAGGCGGGAGTTGGCGGGGAGAAGGAAGAGATGTGGAAGTGCCGTGGGAATAATCGCTTGCTCCACGAGAGTCTCGTCGAGAAGCACCTCGTAGACGGTGAGGTCGAGCGCGCGCTTATCCACGCCGAGTCCCGATCCGGCGTTCGCCTGCGGGTCAATGTCCACGAGGAGCGTTTTTCTCTCCGCGGCCGCGAGGCTCGCGCAGAGGTTGATAGCGGTTGTAGTCTTTCCTACACCGCCTTTCTGGTTTGCAATGGCTACGATTTTCCCCATAGGTCTGGCGCCGTCCAATTGCGTGGCGGCTCGGAGGCTTTTCGCGCCCGTCGAACCGGGGCATGCGACCACAACTTATCGTATGATATGCAGTTCAGGGTTTGGCGTTGAGCCATGGATAGATGGCCACGCGGACCGAGATGCTCCCCACGTCCTCGCTATCCCGGATCATCTGACGGATGAGAACGGAATCCACCGCCGGATTCGTGAACGGCGCGCCCCAGTAGTTGTCTCTGGCGTCGATCATCCCGGACACGCCTCCCCCAAAACCGTCATCGAGTCTGATGTTGTACCGCTGAGTCGTCTTTCCTAACTCGTTGGAAAATATAGCGTTATATCGAATGTCGGGGCGTGACGCGCCGACCAGCTGGATTGCGGGAAACGCGTTTCTCGATATTTCGTTGTTCGTGATCTGGATGTCGGAGGTTGCGAACGTGTCAGGCATCTCGATGTAGATCGCGGCCTGGTCGACGTAGGGGGTCGCCCCGGACACATCGCCGTTCACGGCGATGCTGTCGTTCGAGATCACGACCGTCGGCGGGAGGTTCAGATTCGATGCGGAGTTGATTCGAATACCGCTCTTCACGTTGTTCGTGATGATGCTGTTTACCACGCTAAGAGAACCGGAAGACTGGTGGAGCACCCCCGCCTCTCCCGAGAACATGACCCGGCACCCGTCGAGAACAATCTCTCCGCCCGTCGTGGTCTTGGCCGCTTCCGTGGCGTAAAGAAGATCCGTGTACGTGAGCTCGATCCGCGGAACGCTCGAGTTGGGATTCGCTGTAATTCCTTGCCAATGACCAGGTTGCGGATGTCGAATGTTGGGTCGGATAGCGACCGGACTTTGCTGGGTGCCGTTCGCCCGGAGCGTTCCCTCCAGAAAGACCTCGAGGTCCTCGGCGTCGATGAGAAGCTCGCAGCCTTCCTCTACGGTCAGTGTGGCGTTGGGGAAGATGAGGAACCTCACGGGTTGTCCTCCGGCCGGCTGGACGATGAACGGAGAGTCGATCGCACGCCAGATCTGGCTCGAGGAAATCCCCGACGGTTTGGCAGTCCCTACCAGGATCGTCTCGACGAGCGTTGTCGTCCCGCCCTTTCCGTCCGACGCCGTGACGGTGATCGTATCGCGCCCGGTCGTGGTCGGTGTCTTCCAGTTGATCGACGGATTTCCTTGCTGGCTTGCGGTGAGGACGCCCCGCGTAATTTCCCAGAGAACCGAGACGTTATCCCCGTCCGGGTCCGTCGCATTAACGCTAAGCGTGTGGTCGGAGCTGTGTGGGAACGCAACGGCGGCGACCGTGAAAACAACTTCGGGGGGGCTGTTCTTGTCGGGAGCCACGCCCTCGTCCTCCGAGCACGCCGCGAAAAGCCCCGCGATCAGGAGCGACACAAAAGCAACTAATCGCTTGTCAATAAATAGATTAACTGTATTCATGAAATGCCCTCGGGTTGGTTCGTGGGGTCTGTCGCAACACTAAACCGACACCGCGGCGAAATCAAGCGTTTTTCGCAAAGATCCCGATCGCATCCGGTGCGTTCTCGGAATGCCTCGAAGCTCCCAGTTGTTTCACGTGAAACACCCTGATAACCAGTTGATACTAAAAAGATTGAAGCAGGGCGTATCCGGAATGGCTCGAGAAACAGCCCGCGGCCCGCGGAAGGATGACCCTCACTCAGTCGGGGTCATTTCGTAGAGAAAGAACCGCCCGTGGGTCGTCTCTCGCTCCGTTTTCCGGCGGAGAGCGGTGCGCCCGAGCTGCTCACCGGGTGCTGTTTGATCCCGGCCGCGCAGGAAGCAGAAAAACCCGTGGGCGCGGAGAAGACGCTCGACCGGAGCCGCCAGATCCTCAGGGTCGGTCACGGCTATCATGACGGCAAGATCGAGGCTCCCCTTGCGATCTTCCCGGCGAGCGAGGTCCCGGAGGTCCATGGCGGTGACGGTCACTCGAGGTAGCGCCGTCCGGGCGATGACGCGTTCGAGAAAGGCGATCTTACGCTCTTTTCGCTCGACGAGCTCGACCTGGAGCTCCGAGTCGAGCATCTTCCACACGAGCCCGGGGAAGCCTGCTCCAGAACCAATGTCGGCGACGTCGCGCAAACGTGCCGCTTCGGGCGGCGTTGCCTCCACGATGAAATCCCACAGGCGAACGCTTTGTTCGATGAGCCGGCCGACCACCGCGGGCGTGTCGCGTTTGGAGACGAGCCCGAGCTGGGGGTTCCAACGAAAGAGCTCTTCGAGAAAGACTTCGAGGACCCTCCGGTCGAGACGGGGAAACGCACCGGCCACGGACGCGAGGACGGTGGACCAATCGTTAGCGTTTGGGTCCGGCATAAGAAGAAGCGGGAAAGGCCCGGTGGTTCGACCGCCGGTGCCGCTCGAGGTGTACGGCCAGGATGGACAGGTCCGAGGCTCTCACGCCGGAGATTCGGGAGGCCTGAGCGATCGTTTCGGGGCGTTTCCGTGAGAGCTTCTGTCTGGCTTCGGTGCTCAACCCGATGATCGTCTCGTACGAGAAGTCGGCCGGGATGGCTCTGCCCTCCAGATCGCGGACCAGCTGGATATCACGCTCCTGTCGATCGAGGTAACCCATATATTTCACTGCACATTCGACATGATCGCCGGTCCCATCCAACATGTCGACCTCACCGCCCACAAAGGGCGCCACGTGATGAAACCGGACATCCGGCCGGCGAAGGACTTGCAGGAGCGACGCCGGCTTGCCGACCTCCTCGAGCCCGAGCGAGAGGAAACGTTCGTTTCCTTCCTGGGCGGGGAACGCCGTCTGCCCCAGACGATCGACCATGCTCCGGACACCCGCCGCCCGCTTCTGGACCTTCTCCCCCGCTTTTTCGGAGACGAGTTTCCATCGGACGCCGTAGGGCATCAACCGTTCGTCGGCATTGTCCTGACGGAGCAACAAACGAAACTCAGCCCGCGATGTAAACATCCGGTAGGGTTCGTCGATATCCTTGGTGGTGAGGTCATCGATCAGCACACCGATGTACGCCTCGTCGCGCCGGAGCACGAAAGGTGCCTCACCGAGGTGGCGGAGGACGGCGTTGATCCCCGCCACAAACCCCTGGGCGGCCGCCTCTTCGTAACCGGAAGTGCCGTTGACCTGTCCGGCAAAGTAGAGCCCCTCGACGTGTTTGCTCTCGAGCGTCCGTTTGAGCTGGTCGGGGGGGAAGTAGTCGTACTCCACCGCGTAACCCGGCCGGCGCATCACCGCCGTGTCGAGACCCGGGATCGAATGAAGCATCTCGAGCTGAACGTCCACCGGCATGCTCGTCGAGATGCCGTTGAGGTAGAGCTCGGGGTGGCGGCGGCCTTCGGGTTCGATGAAAATCTGGTGGCGTACCTTGTCGGGAAAGCGGACGACCTTGTCCTCGATCGAGGGACAATACCGCGTCCCTATGCCCTCGATATCGCCCCGGTAGAGTGGCGACCGGTCGAGGGCCCGTCGAAGAATCTCGTGTGTCCTCTCGTTCGTGTGCGCGAGATGACAGAGCTCCTGGGGCTGGTGAATCGCGTCCGTTCGGTGCGAGAAGGGTTGAGGCGGATCATCGCCCGGCTGGGGCTCGAAGCGCGAGAGATCCACGGAGCATCGCAGGATCCGTGGCGGTGTACCCGTCTTGAGACGACCCATTCGGAAGCCCATCGCCTGGAGCGAACCGGAGAGTGTCGACGACTGAGGCTCTCCCTCTCGTCCACCCGTGATCTTCCTGTCGCCGATGTGCATGAGGCCGCGGAGAAAAGTTCCGCCAGTCAAAACACATTGTGATGCAATAAGTTGCGTCCCACTTCGGAGGACGAGACCGCGAAAGCGGTATTCTTCGGCGAGGATATCGGCGACTTCATCTTCAATAATAGTAAGATTTGCCTGATGTGATACGATATATCGCATTAACGTGCGATAGTCGATCTTGTCGACCTGCGCCCGTGGCGACCACACCGCGGGACCCTTGGCGCTATTGAGCATCCGAAATTGGATCCCCGTGAGGTCGGTCACCCGGCCGATCTCACCGCCCAGTGCGTCGACTTCTTTGACCAGGTGGCCCTTGGCCAACCCGCCGACGGCGGGGTTACAGGGCATGTGGGCGATACGGTCCTTCATCAGGGTGACGAGGGCGGTCTTCGCACCCATGCGGGCGGCGACGAGCGCGGCCTCACACCCGGCGTGCCCGCCGCCGATCACGATGATGTCGAAGTGATCAAGCATCCCTTGTCTCTTGCGCTGTCTCTTGCGCTGTCTCTTACACTCACTCGTCGACTGTTTCCCGCGGCGGCGGCGTTCACTTGCCGATGCAAAACCGGGAGAAGATCATGTCGAGCAGATCCTCCGTATAACGTTTGCCCGTCGCCGACTCGTAACACGACAACACCTCCCGCGTGTCGAACGCGAGGATCTCGAGCGGCGCGCGTTTTTCGAGCCCCGACTCCACGGCCTCGAGGCGCTCCAACGCGCTCCCGAGGAGCGAGGTGATTCTCGCGTTGAGAACGACGCGCTCACGGGCGATCCACGCGAGCCCCGAGTCCGCCGCGTGACGGAGAAGCGCCCGCAGCAGGTCGCTGACACCCTCTCCCGTCTCGGCGGACACGGCAAGCACGGGGATATCCGGTCGAGCCGCCCTTAATCTATCCGCCGTCACCGCGGCCGGCAAATCGATTTTATTGAGAACGACGAGGGTTTTCTTCGTGTCGAGCCGGGCGAATCGTGTGTTCGCGTCGGCGGAGAGCGGCTCGGAGGAATCCACGACGAAGAGAACGGCGTCGGCCTCCTCCACCGTCGTTTCGGCGCGCGTGATGCCGATGCTCTCGATGCGGTCCGTCGTCCCCCGAAGACCCGCGGTGTCCTGGAGGATGAAGAGCATTCCGTCGAGTACGATCGGCTCGCGCAGCACGTCCCTCGTCGTGCCGGGGACCTCGGTGACGATCGCACGGTTCTCGCCGATCATCCGGTTGAAAAGGGAGCTCTTGCCCGCATTGACCGGTCCGGCGATCCCCACGCGGTACCCCTCGCGAAAAGGCCGCGTGAGCGGCGCGGACGCAAGGAGTTCGCGGAGCCGTCCCTTGTGCGCGCCGACGAGCGTCGCCGCCGCCCGGTAGTCGATGGTGTCGATTCCTTCTTCGATGAAATCGATGTTCGCCTCGATGATCCCCAGGAGGTCGAGCATTTCCACGGCGAGTTCGTTGATTCGCCGCGACAGCGCTCCGGCCATCTGCTCGCGCGCCACCTTCTGTTGGAGATCGCTCCGGGAATGAATGAGATCGGCGACCGCCTCCGCCTGGATAAGATCGAGCTTTCCGTTGAGAAACGCACGCTTGGTGAACTCGCCGGGAGGCGCGGGGCGGGCGCCATTTTCGAACAACGCCTCGAGGATCCGCGACACGAGGAGCGTGCTCCCGTGGCAGCTGATCTCGACGGTGTCTTCGCCGGTATAAGACTCGGGCCCTCGCGTGACGGCGCACACCACCTCGTCGATGATTTCAGCGCCGCGCCCGTGGACGACGCCGTGATAGACGCGTCTGTGCTCCCAGGCTCCCGTATGCGGCGCCCCGCCCATCGTGCGGTAAACCGACGACAGAATCCCGAGGGCCTCGGCGCCCGAGAGCCGTATCACGGCGATACCCGACTCCCCCGCGGGCGTCGAGAGCGCCGCGACGGTGTAATCATACGCGTTCGACATGTCCGGAGATCAACCGCGGTGGACGGTTAGTTGTTTTCCCTTGGCCTGGCCGCGTTGTCGGAGCCTTCGCCCGTTTTCGGTGAGACGACGACCTTTCTCAGCAACCCGTCACCGATGGTGTAGGTGGTGACGTCACCGATCTCCGAGACGGCCAGATGGATGATCCGGCGGTCGGAGGCCTTAAGCGGCTCGAAGTCGATTTCTTTTCCGGTCTTCTTCACCCTGTCGGCGATCTTGCGAGCCCGCTCGACGAGGAGGCGGTGCTGTCTCTTGTTGTACCCGCCCACGTCGATCGTGATCTTGCTGTGTTGTCCCGTCTTGCCGGTGAAAACCCGGTTCACGACGTGCTGGAGAGAGGCGAGCGTTTCCCCCCGCCGCCCGATGAGAAGCCCGTCGATCTCCGCGGAGTCGATGTTCATGAACGTCGTGTCGGGGAGCGTCTCGATCGCCAGTTGGTACTCGATCCCCATCAGACCGAGGACTTTTGCGAGGATCTCCTTGAGCGTCTCGATGTGGTCGCTTCCGCCCTTCGCCTCGCGAAGCGACACGCGGATCGCCACCACCTTCGACCCGAAGAGGCCGCCGAGGAACCCCTTGTTCGCCCCGGGAAGGATTTCGATGTCGACGTCTTCCGGCCGCGCGTTGAGTTCTTTGAGCGCTTTCTGCAGAGCCTGTTCGATGGTTTTGCCGGAGGTTTCGATGGTGTGCGTCATGTAAGTATCACCTTTCCTTGGCTTCCTAATTTCATTTCCGCTCGATCCGATTTTCGCGATCGTCTGCCGGCGGTCAGGATGTTTTCGCGTACTCGGCTCTCTCCCTTTCGGCCTTTTCGGCTCCCTTGTTGATGTAGTACTGCTGCCAGATCGAGAGAACGGTATTGACGAGCCAGTAGAGAACGAGACCCGAGGGCATCTTGTAGAAAAGAACGGTGAACACGATGGGCAGCATATGCTGGAGCGCTTTCGACTGCGTGGCACTCGATTCGGGACCCGCGATCGACCCGCCGATCCGGGACTGAACGAGCATCCCCGCTCCCATCAGAACGGGCAGGACGCTGACGGCATTGCCGAGAAGCGGCAGCGACACGGGAAGCGTGGCGAGCACGTCCGGCTGGGAAAGATCGTTCATCCACGCGAAAAACGGCGCCTGGCGGAGCTCGATCGTGTTGCGGAGCACATTGAACAGAGTGATGAAAACGGGCATCTGCAGAACCATCGGGAGGCACCCGCCGAGCGGGTTCACCCCGGCCTCCTTGTAGAGCTTCATCGTTTCCTGACTGAGCTTCTGCCGGTCGTTCTTGTATTTCTCCTTGAGCGCCTGGAGCCTCGGCTGCAAAGCCTGCATGTCCCGCATCGATTTGAAACTCTTATGCGTCAGCCGGTAGAAGAGAACCTTCGTGAAAACCGAGATGAGGATGATGACGATCCCGTAATTCGGGATGATCGTGTGGAGCTTGAGAAGGCTCCAGAGAACCGCCGCGCTCACCGGCCGTAAATACTTGGACCCGAGCTCGACGTTTTTCTCGAGCCCCTTCCCCAGCGCTTTCAGCGCATCGAAATCGATCGGTCCGATGTAGAGATCGACGGACTGCTCGACCCGCCCTTGCCGCTCGGCCGCGGGGAGATCGATCGACGCCGTCATGAAACCGTCCGTCTTCCGCCCCTCCAAACGGGCTTCGCCTCCCACAGGAGTGGGCGCCATGAGGGCGACGGTGAAGTACTTCATCTGGAGAGCGGCCCAGTGGACCGTCCCCGAAAAACGCTCATCGAAATCGCCCCTCTTTTTCCGGTGGTATTCATCGCCGAGCCGAAGTGACACGCGGAGTTGGGCGAGATCTACGGGGACGTTCACCTCGGTCGGTCGAAGACCGGGGCCAAGACCCCACCGGACGGAACGAACGAAGGGGAGACCGTCGGAGCCAAAACGGATCCCCGAGCGGATGAGGTATGACTCCGGATCGAAGGTGTAGTAGCGCTCGATCTCGGCGCCATCCGCGCCCGTCACGCGAAAGAAGAGCCCTGCCCCCGGGGTCCCCTTGTCGATCACAACGACCGCCCCGTCTTCGAGAGGCGCCGAAGACCCCTCGGCGAAGGCGTCGAACGCGACGCTCGAGAGCGGGAGCGTCCGGTCATCCCCGAGAAGGGAGACGTCGGCGATGCCACCCAGCCCGGGCGAATCATCCTGTGCGATGAGCTCGACGAGCTCTCCTTGGGTCCGGTAGCGGGCCAGACGCGCCGAGACGAGCTCCGCCCCGGCAGTGGTCAGAGCGACATCGTAGAGAGGGGTCCGAACGGTGATTCGCCGGATCTTAGCGGGCTCGACGATGGGGAAACCCGCGACGGCTGTGGTGACCGACCCGGCACCGGTGGTGTCGGCGGGGGTCCGGAGCGTGTCCACCCCCACACCGGCAGTGCCCGCGCCCTCACCGGTTGAGCGCTCCACCGCGGCCTTTTCGACCTGCTCCGCCGCCATCCGTGCTCGCCGGGCTTCGTCGACCTTCTTCATCCGCGGCATGTAATAGAGGACCTGATACGCCAGGATGAGCGCCATCGAGAGTACAAAGGCTAGAAGTAATCGTCTTTCCAGGGTAAGACTCCTCGTCGTTGGGGTTATTCGACCGGGTCCAACCCTCCGGGATGCAACGGATGGCACCGGCAGACCCGCCGGATCGAACGGAGCGAGCCGCGCCACGGGCCGTACTTTTCTATGGACTCAACGGCGTACGTGGAACAGCTGGGGTAGAAGCGACAGCACCGCGGGAGGAGTGGAGAGATAAGCCTCTGGTATGCCGCGACCGATGCGATCAGTGTCCGGCGAAATAGGCCGTTCATTCGATTTTCTCTTTATTGCATATAGAGATAATTACGCCGAGGTCCGCCCTCGGATCAGCCCCTCACCCATCATCACCGTTTGGAGATCCGTCGAGACGTCCTGCGACGAGCATCCGAGGATGCTTTTTTTCGCCACCAAAACGACCCAAAGATCCCGCCGTGTCAATCGATTTGCGGTGTCCCGGACGGCTTCACGAAGAAGCCGCTTGGCGCGGTTCCGCTGGACGGCACCCCCCACACGCTTACTCGCCACTACGCCAAAAAGGGGCGCCGTGCCCGGGTCACCCGTCTCATGATAAAAAAGAACCGCGTACTTTCCGTTGACCTTGTTCCCGTCCTGGTAGACCAGCCGGAATTGCCACGGTCTGCGGAGGACGTTTCGAAACATCGAAGAGCCCTCCCGATCGCCCCACAGGGCCGGGCGGGGAGATCTGCGCCGCGCCGCCCGAGGCCCCGGCTAGGCAGTGAGCCGTTTGCGCCCTCTCGAGCGCCGGCGTTTGAGAACGAGTCTCCCGCTCCGCGTGCTCATCCGCTTGCGGAAACCGTGGACACGCGCGCGTCTTTGGAGTCTCGGCTGAAATGTACGTTTCACGATGACACTCCACCCAAACGTTGACCGAATTTTTTCTGAACAATAGGTTAGCGGGCCGTGCAGCGCCCTGGCGAGCACTCGTTTTCAGCCGCTGAAAGCAGGAACGCTATCCCAACACTAAGTGAAAGTCAAGCCCTTTGTGCCGCGCAATAATCCACCACCAGTCGAATGATAACCGTTTGTCAGTGTTCCGCTTCGGGAATGTTGTGAATAACTCCATTTTCGCCTTGATACCCTCCGTCGATTTCTGTTAGCGTGGCGTTACTCAGTCGAGTGTCTTCTGCAGTCATTGCGGCCTTTTCCAAACAACAAGAAATTCAACACCTTAGGGACGTGTTGTGGACAACTTGTCGATTCCCGCCATCTTCATCGGCACAACTTGTTGTTTTGTGGCTGGTTGTGTTGTTATCCACAATTGTGGATAAAACCCCATTAACCTTTACCGCGCCCCGCGTATAGGGGATTTTAGGCCGACTATCGAAAACATTGTGAAAGAGCCGGGACACCCGGTCGTTCGAACGGGGTCCCTAGCGGTGGTTCCCAGGTTCAAAGAAAGGCTATCCTACGATGTCTAGCCACCCGTCAAACGGGAACTGTGAACAGGTCTGGTCGGACTTCCTCACCAGGGTCGCCACGTTGGTCAACCAACAGACCCTCCAGACCTGGTTCAAGCCCATGCGACTCGCCGCCGTCGAGGGGAGCACCATCACCATCGACTGCCCAAGCAAGTTTTTTATGGATTGGGTCGAAGAGCACCACAAGGACAAGGTGTGTTACGTGATGAGGGATGTCATCGGCGGAGAGCCGTTCGTGCGCTTCAGACACACGAACGGGAGCACGGATGATTACTCGTCCCGCCGGTTCGAGCATCTTCAGCTTCTCCCACCCAAACGGAAGAATGGGAACAGCGGGGAGCCGCTCAATCCCAGGTACGTGTTCGATGAGTTCGTCCAGGGGAACAACAGCATGATGGCGTACGCGGCGTGCCGCGCGGTCGCCGAGAACCCTGCCACGGTCTACAACCCGCTTTTCATCTACGGCGGCGTGGGCCTCGGAAAGACGCACCTCATGCAGGCGATCGGACACCACCTCCTCGACACGAGGCAGCGGCTGAGAATCCACTACAGCTCGGCCGAGAGCTTTATGAACGAGCTCATCACGGCGATTCGCCAGGGCAAGAGTCACGAGTTCCGCGAAAAATACAGAAACGTCGACGCGCTTCTCATCGACGACATCCAATTCCTCGCGCGCAAGGAGAGCACCCAGGAAGAATTCTTCCACACGTTCAACGCGCTCCACGGGGCGAACAAACAGATCGTGCTCACCAGCGACCGGCCTCCAAAGGAAATCCCCACCCTCGAAGAGCGGTTGAGATCGCGTTTCGAGTGGGGGTTGATCGCGGATATCCAACTGCCCGATTTCGAGACCCGCTTCGCGATTTTGAAGAAGAAGGTCGAGAAGGAAAACCGGTCGATACCGGACGACGTTCTCACCTTCATTGCCGACAACGTCAAGAGCAACATCCGCGAGCTCGAGGGGAGCCTGGTAAAGCTCCTCATGCACGCGAGCGTCTACGGGCAGGAGATCACCCTCGAGTCATCGAAGGAGACACTCAAGGATTTCATCGATCACGAGCCGAAGAAAACGACGATCGCCATCATACAAAAGGTCGTCGCCCAACACTACCGGGTTCCCCTCGATTCGATGAAGTCGCCCACGCGCACCGCCGTGTACGTTCGCCCACGCCAGGTGGCCATCTACCTGTCGCGCGACCTGACGAACTGCTCGCTCACACAGATCGGGCAGCACTTCGGCGGGAGGGACCACACGACGGTTCTTCACGCGATCGGTAAGATGACGGAGAAGATGAACGAAGACGTATCGCTCAAATCGACGATTCAGCAACTAAAGAAGGATCTCACCTAGAGTTTTCAACTGGTGTGGAAATCCGGTGTGGAAGATTTGTTGAAACGGCGCGTGATGTGGAAAAAGCCTTGCTTTTCACGCGCCGCTCAACAAATGACCAACAGGCCGCCCCGGTTCAAACTCTTGGGCGCAAACCAGAAACCGGATCGACCCACATATCAACAAGACCTACTACTTCTACTACTCTTTTACTTAAAAGATAGTAGGAGACGCCCGGTTCCCGGCGCCGGTGCTTCCGGCGCCCGGTTTCGAAGGTCTTGCAAGCGGTGTCGGGTTGCTTTATAGTGGTCGGGCACCACCCTTATTGCCGGTCGATGATTGTCCGAAGCGAGGAGGTTTGGTCGTGCGGTTTACGGTGGATCAGAAAGTGCTCACGAGAAAGATACAAGGGATATCGTCCGTCGTCCCGACGAAGACTTCTCTTCCGATTCTTTCGACCTTTCTCATGGAGGCGAAAAAAGGGAAAGTGCACATGACGGCGAACGATCTCGACGTGTCTCTTACGACCATCATGGAATGCGAGGTGGCGGTGGAGGGCAAGATCGCGGTGCCGGGAAGAAAGTTTTTCGAAATCGTCCGGTCGCTTCCCGAGGATATGGTGGAGATCGACGTGGACGGCGAGAAGATCTCCGTCAAATGCCGCAAGAGCCGGTTCCGTATGTCGGGAAAAGCGGCCGACGAATTTCCGAAGCTCCCCGAGCAAAAGGCGATCGCGAGCTTCACCATGGATACGGCGGTGGTCAACGACATGGTTCTCAAGACGATCTACGCGGTCTCCGGCGATCTCACGCGCCCGGCGCTCTGCGGAGTTCTCTGGGATCTCAAGAAAGACGCTTTTACCATGGTGGCGACCGACGGCCATCGGCTCTCCCGGGTCATCCGTTCGGGCATCTTCGGTGACGTCGAACGCAAAGACGTCATCGTGTCGCCGAAGGCGCTCAATATCGTCCGGTCGCTTCTCGAGGAGAAGGGGGAGATCAAGATAACGCTCGCCGACAACCACATCACGTTCGATCTTCAGGACGATGTGATCTATTCCCGGCTTCTCGAGGGTCCGTTTCCCGACTACACGCAAGTGATCCCCAAGAACAACAAGAAGGAGCTCACCGTCAGCCGCGAGGAGTTTACGGATGCCTGCCGGCGCGTGGCCATTCTCGCAAGCGTGATCACGCATCAGGTGAGGCTCTCGGTCGGCAAGGAGACCCTCACGATAAGCGTCAACACGCCGGACGTCGGAGAAGCGACGGAAGAAGTCCACTGCACGTTCAACGGCGAGCCGCTGGATATCGGGTACAACGCCCGGTATCTCTTGGATATTCTGAAGACGATGGATACGGACGACGTCACGTTTCTCCTCGATCGCAGCGATAACGCCGGTATGTTGCTTCCCGTGGGGGGGCCGGAGGGTGTTCAATATAACTGCCTCCTCATGCCGCTGCGGTTGAACGACTAGGCGCGATCGAGGGATCCCGTATTGCGGCTCAAACGACTCTCGACCACTCACTTCAGGAACCTCTTCGACGAGCCGGTCTCGTTTTCTCCAGGCGTCAATCTATTCGTCGGCGGCAACGGAGAGGGCAAGACCAACATTCTCGAGGCGCTCTCGCTCTTCAAGATCGGCCGGTCGTTTCGGACCAGCCGGGACGCCGACCTCATCGGTTTTTCCGAACAGTTCTGCCGCGTCGAGGTCGCCGCGTCGAAGAAAACGGCCACCGCCGAAACCTTTGCGCTTTCGATCGAACGAAGCGGCGAGAAACGCATCAAGGTGGACGAGAAGGAGGTCGAGAAGCTCTCTAGTATCGTCGGTCTCTACCCGTGCGTCCTCTTCGGGCCCCAGGACCTCGAGATCGTCTCGGGGCCGCCGGAGGAGCGGCGGCGGTTTCTCGATGTCACCGGAAGCGTGACGGACCGGGCGTATCTCGAAGAGCTCCGGCGGTACCGCAGGATCCTCGGTCAGAGAAACGCCCTCCTCAAGTCCTCGGCGCCCCTGGCGGAGAGAACTGTGTGGGACACGGAGCTCGTCCGCCAGGGATGCGAGGTGATCGAGAAGCGCCTCGGGCTCGTCGCGGCGCTTTTCGATCACCTCGAGCGGCACGTCGAGGAGCTTGGCGTGCCCGGCCGGGTGGACCTCGTCTACGAATCCGACGTGTCGGGCGAGCTACCAGATGGCGTGTCGCGCGAGGAACTCTTTGCGGCGGAGCTCGCCGGCGTGGAGAACGAAGAGGCCCGGCGCAAGACAACCCTTGTCGGTCCCCACCGCGACGATCTCCGGATTCTTCTCGACGGCCGCGAGCTTCGCCGGTTTGGATCGCAAGGCCAGAGAAGGCTTGTCGCCGTTCTTCTCCGGTTGACCGAGCTCTCGTACGCGGAGGAAAAGCTCGAAGAACCGTGCGTGCTGATGCTCGATGATCTCTTCTCCGAGCTCGACCCCGGCGTGAGTTCGAGGCTCCGCGCCCTTCTCGAGAACGACCACCAGATCTTCGTCACCTCGCCCGTCCCGCTCCAATGGGGGGAAGGCAAAACGGTGTCCACGTTTCGAGTCGACAAAGGCAGGGTGAGCCCATGACCGCGTGGATGACGACCGCCGATCTTTGTCGTTATTACAAACGCGCGCGTCACGAGGTCCGGGCCGTCGACCGGGTGAGCCTGGGGATCGAAAGAGGAGAGTTCGTCGCCGTCGTGGGCGCTTCGGGGTCCGGCAAGTCGACGCTTCTCAACCTACTCGCCGGTCTCGACAGACCCACGGGCGGCCACATCGAAGTCGGAGGAGAGCGGTTGGATCGCCTCTCGCGGCGCGAACTCTCGCGCTATCGGGCCCGCAAAGTGGGGATGGTCTTCCAGTCCTTCAACCTTCTCCCCCACCATACCGCGCTCAAAAACGTGGAAACGGCCCTCTTCTTCGACGGGACGCCAAGGGGCGAGAGGCGGGGGAGAGCGCATGAAATGCTCGTCCGTTTGGGTCTTGGGGACAGGCTTGGACACCGCCCCGGCGACCTCTCCGGGGGCGAACAACAACGCGTCGCGATGGCCCGCGCCCTGGTCAAACGCCCGGAGGTCCTCTTTGCCGACGAACCGACGGGCAACCTGGACGAAGAAAACGCCCGCGCGATCATCGATCTCCTCATCGAGCTCAACGGGGAGGGGCTCACCGTGATCATGGTGACACACGATGTCGACATGGCCGCTCGCGTGGCGAAGCGCACGCTTCGCATGCACTACGGGCAGGTCGTCGGGGATTCGCCTTCGCCGGCCGCAACGCCCGGGCCGCCCGACCTCCCGCCCGCCGCGCCCGAGCGGTCTGACAGCGGGCCCTCGGCCCCCGAGCCACCCGGCCCCCGGTCCTCCGCGCCTGATATCGGGAGGGGACCGTGAAGTTCAACGACCTCATCGATCTATCGATCGGGAGTCTGTGGCGGATCAAGCTACGCGCCGCGCTCACCATCACCGGCGTGGTCATCGCCATCGCGACCTTTGTCGCCATGCTCTCGTTCGCCGCGGGGAACCAGCGGTGGGTCGAGAACGCTTACACCGAGCTCGGACTTCTCACGCGGATCAACGTCACTCCCAAAGAGAAGACCCCGGCGGATAGCGTCGACACGGCCGTCCTCGACCGCCGCGCCCTCCGGACGCTCTCCACGCTCCCGGGGGTGCGGATGGCGTATCCCTATGTCGAGTTCGAGGTGACGGCGAGCGCCGCCGACACGCAGGTCACGACCGAGGTCCGCGCGATCTCGCTCGAGGTGATGCGGATCAAGCCGTTCTCCACGATGGTTGGTGGTGTGGTGTTCTCGTCCGAGGACGCGCGCGAGGCCGTTGTAACCGGGGAGTTTCTGAAGAAGATCGGGGTCAAGGACGGCGAGCGCCTGGTTGGGGAGAAGATCGTCATCTCCACGCGTGTGTCGAGCATCGACAGCGCCCTCGCCGGGGTCGTCGGGGACCCCGAGGCGGAGATGGCGGATATCTTTGGCAGAGTGGCTTTTGATTCGCTCGCGAACCCCGGGTACCGGGGCCGTGTCTTGCGGCGGGAGCTTGGCGATCGGATGAGCCGGTTCGTCGACGGTCTTCTCAACCATCAGGTCACCGTGGCGGACACGCTCACCGTGATCGCGGTGGGGAATAAGATCGATCAGTACCAAGTGCCGGTCTCCCCAGTGATCGTCCCCGAGGGCATCGCGCGGCGGTTCAGCTCGTCAGGCGTCGGCGTGACGAACGATCCCGCGAACCTCTTTACCGCTCTCGAGAGCGGGACGATATTTTCGCCGGGCGGCGCGGATGACAGCCGCGGGTTCCCGCGCGTCACTCTGGAGACGGACCCGCAGGCGCCCCACGCGGCGATCATCGATTCGGTCGAGGCCCTCGGGTTCAAAGCGTTCAGCTTTGCCGAAGAGTTCAAACAAGTTCAGCGATTTTTCATCTACTATTATTTCGGGCTCGGCGTGATCGGTCTCATCGCGCTGGCGACGGCTTCGCTGGGGATCGCCAACACGATGATCATGTCCATCACCGAGCGGCGGCGCGAGATCGGGATCCTCAAGTCGCTCGGCGCGGATGAAAAGGAGATTCAGCTCGCCTTCCTCGTCGAATCGGGGACGATCGGAGCGGTGGGCGCGGCGGTGGGGATCCTCTTCGGATGGATCGGGACGCGTATCGTCGCGGCCGTGTTGAAAATCATCATGCAGCGGCAGGAGATGCCCGTATTCGACCCCTTCACTCTTCCGGTGTGGCTGGTTTTCCTCGCGCTCGGTTTTGGGATCGTCGTGAGCATGGCGGCCGGGCTCTACCCGGCCTCGCGCGCGGCCCGTGTCGACCCCGTCGAGGCGCTTCGGGGCGAATAGAAATCCTTCGGCCGCCGGTTGCGCCTGCTCGGCCGCCCGCTGCCGCAGCCCGCTCGAGACTTAACACTTGCTTTTTGCGCAGCTTAGCGCCAATTTGATGGCAACTGCCGGCTGCTTTTCTCCGTAGAGTTTGAGCGAAGGGGCAACCCGCGGCCGGCGGACCCGCGTGTTCCAGAAGGTGGGACGCCGCGCCACACGTTGCCGGTATCCGGTCCATATTTATCCACAGAAGGTACAAAAGCCATGACCCCCAACGGCAAGCCGTTTGTGCCCGCTGCACCCCGGGCGTCAATTATCGATGTTTTTTGCAAGGGGAGATCGCCGCGCGCCCTCCTGAGATTCACGAACCTGCCGGTTGGGGCGGCGCTGGTTGTTCTTATCGTCGCGGTCTTTGGGTGCGGCAAGGGCGGCGAAAACCAGGGCGCCCCGCAGCAGGGCAACGGCGCCCGCGCGGCGGGCAGCGCGGACCAGAAGAAAACTCCCGCCCAACCCGCAATCCCCGTGGCCGTCGAGCCGGCCCGCGTTGGGACGATCGCGAGCTACTACACGGCGACTGCGACGCTTTCGGCGGAAAAAGAAGCCGAGGTTCTCGCTCGCGTCACCGGCATCGTGGAAACCCTGGG
>Ga0315275_10000610_pt1 | contig 30091 bp, 42 predicted proteins | sample YL17G03_0_MG_FD_205557 | JGI IMG/M metagenome (GOLD analysis project Ga0315275, IMG submission 205557) | Sediment microbial communities from Yellowstone Lake, YNP, Wyoming, USA - YL17G03_0 | ecosystem: Environmental > Aquatic > Freshwater > Lake > Sediment | place: USA: Wyoming | collected...
CCTAACGGCGCCGAGTAATTACCAACAAGTTTGATAACTTTTCCTGTTTGATCTTTATAATATTGTACGGTTTGTTCTTGTTCTAAAAGATATCCTCTTTTAGTTGCCGACTCGTGTAAGCCTAAGATTCTTCTTTTTTCTTCTTCTGTGATTAGAAATAAATTTTTTTTCATAATTTTTGTTTGTTTTTTTAAAAATTACCTAAATCAGTTTGTATCTGACCAATTCTTAACTCATATGATTGTTTATCTTGCGGAGTCATTTTATTTTGTAATTTTCTGTAATTAGTTTGTAAATCATTAAGTTCTTTTTCTAATTCTTTTTTGTTTTTTCTTACAACTCTTGCTCCTTGTCTTTCGTTTTGTTTTTGTTGTCTATAGTCTTGTCTTATCTGTTGTGCCGATTTAGGTTGACCAGGTATTACTGTGGCCGATGTTCCCGCGACTCCGTTTGTTCCCGCGACTCCGTTTGTTCCCGCAACTCCGTTTGTTCCCGCAACTCCGTTTGTTCCCGCGACTCCGTTTGTTCCCGCAACTCCGTTTGTTCCCGCGACTCCGTTTGTTCCCGCGACTCCGTTTGTTCCCGCGACTCCGTTTGTTCCCGCGACTCCGTTTGTTCCCGCGACTCCGTTTGTTCCCGCATTTCCTTGAGTTAACGCAGAATAAAGAGCATCTAAAGTAATTGGCCCAAGTCTTCCATCAGCAGATGTTTTACCATTTCTTAAAGTCGGTGACATAATACCTTTATCTATTAACATTTGTTGTACTTGGAATAAATCAGCTTCATTTAACATGTTTTTACTTTCGGTGGCAATTGCCATTCTGTGTAAACCGCTGATTCTTGATTTTTCAGATTCAGTTAAAAATAAATTTTTTTTCATAATTATGAGTGTGTAAATAAATTGAAGTCTTCGTCTTCTTCGGCTCTTCTGAATACTGATTCAGGTAGAACTCGTTTAGGATCCGATCCTCCAAGGTTTAGTACCATAAGGTTTTCCATATTCCCAACACATTCAGGTAACATCTGAAGATCAGGATTATTTACCAAAGATAGGTATTGTAAATTTTGTAATTGACAAATAGCTTCAGGTAACGAAGCCACACACCCAACAAAGTTGATTGCGTTTAACTGTTTAAATCTTCCAATGTCATTAGGAATATTAAGTAATATTTTATCTTTCGATGTATTTTTAAATGTAAGTCTTTTTAAACTTTCAGGTAATGTTGCAAAAAACTCATCAAATCCGTATAGAGCAATGAACTTAGACGCTGAATCACCAGGATAATCAATAACCACTTTCTCACCTTTATCGCCAGATAATGACTGCATGAATTCAGGTTTAAAGAATTGTTTCAATCCTTCCTCATTTGTATTTAAGAACTCAATTAAATTAATTTGTCTGTCATCAGCATCCATGAACTGATTATCAGGGAAATGGAATTGGTATCTGTCTGCTGGTAATCCTGAAACTTCACCTGTTTCTTTTCCGTAAGATTTGAATGATCTCGCTTTGTTTGGGATTACAACATATAATGGTCCTCTACCGATGTATCTATCAAACCAAGTAAGACCAGGTGATGATGTACACCAAGTAGTTTCTCCTCGTCTTCCTTCATTATGAGATCCACCATAAAAACATGCCGCTTCTTTACCTAATGGACCTTTGTCTGAAATTTTAGCAACAGTCCAATCTTGACCTTTATAAACAATGTTAGCACCAGGATGATCATATGTTATAGAGGCCTCTTTTTTCTCATCAGCAGTTGCTTTAGTTTTTTCTAAACTAAAATCTTTGACTTGGTCTTGTAAAGTCTCAATACTTAATTTATTTATATCTCTATATTCTTGTGCTAACCTATTTTTAAATCTTTCAAACTTTTGTAGGTTTATTGTGACCTTATATAAGTCTTCCATGAAAAGATCTTGGAATTGTTTTAATGCTTGTTTGTATTGACCTGATTGTGGATCACTAATCATTAAAGGATGGTCTGCCGGTAACTTAGGCATAATAAAGTTTTTGATTAACCACTGAGCATATTTTCCGATTTTAACTCGTTCCATATCCTGAGGTTTAACATTATCAATATCCATACCATTAGGAACTTTTGTTGTTGGGTCGGCAACAATTAACGCAAATAAAGTTTCAAATGGCATTATACCTTTTTTAGCCTTTTCTTTTGGTTTTACAAACTTATCGAATAGCACTTGAAATCTTGAACTTTCAACAATAAGATCTCTTAATAGATTGGTGAACCTAATTGACATAATATTTTTTTATTAATAAATATTCCAAATTAGTAAAAAATTAATAATTCATAATAAGTAATTCCTCACCCATATTTTGTTTCTCACCTTTTTTTGCAGATGCTGCTTTAGCAAACTCTTTTTTCACCCAAGTATACTGGTCTTTTGGGAACCATTCATTGAGTAATTCAAAGTCATAGTAGGATAAAGAAAACTTACCTTTAACTCCATGTAATACATTTGCTAACCTCTCGTGATCTTCACGATCAAAGTCATGGTTGGAGTAATAGTTTTCTGTTTTCCAATATGGTGGATCCAAATAAATGTATGTGGATGGCGAGTCGTATTTCTTAATTACATCAGCAAAGTCCATATTTTCTACTTCTGTAATTTTAAGAAAATGTTCAATCCAATCAGGTTTCATTAATTTATCCCTAAATGTGAGATATTTTGATTTATACTTACCTTTAAGGTCAATAAAACTAGATGTTTCAGGATTTGACCCACTAAATACTTGAGTAAGAATATAAACATACTTAGCAGCAACTTCATAATCGCCAGGTTTTACGCTGAAATCTTTATTAAAAATTTCAGCCTGAAAGCTTATAAATTGTTCTTTATAGATTGGTGGTGTTGGTTCCAATCCCAACTTTTGACAATCAATTGCGTTAATCGCTTTCAATAGTTCATCTGGATTTTGAACACATTTAAAGAGGTTGTAATTTAGGGGATTAAAGTCGTTGTAAACAACTTTATTTAGGTTGGGAAATTGTTTTAGATCCATGTTATAAAAACACCAGTACATGCCTCCGAAGGTCTCTAAGTAAACCTCCATGTTTTTATCGTAGAAAGGAACAATCCATTTACCTATTCTACTCTTACCACCAATATATGAAATCAAAATTATTATTTTTTTCTGTATTTATTTTTATCTCTGATTATATCAATAACCTCATCAAAGATAATCTTTTTTCTAGTTAAAAACAAGTCTGTGTCAGAATAAAATCCATCGTAAATTCGTTCAATGTCCGACATACCTGCCCAACCAATAAATTTATATCGTTTATTCTTTGGTCCATAAAGTTTATTAACATTAACTCCGAATAGTTTACCCATTCTTTCATTTAAAGTTTCTATAAACTTAACTGAACCCCCAACAATTCTCAAGTCCCCTCGTTTAGAATGATCTCTTTTATCTTCATTAATTCTAATACACCCATCACCATCAAAATATCCTCGTAAAAAATGTCTTTCAATTTTTTCATCAATTTCGGGGTAATATATTGTGTATGTTTTATTTTGGTGTAGTCCAATATTTTTTAAATCATTTATCATTTTTTTACTAGAAAACCCAATTTCACAAATATCTCTATTATTGCTTCTCCATATTTTAACTTCACTATCTAATAAAGATATAAACTTTTTAAGTATATCTTCATCTTTATTATTAATTTTGATGTTTAATTTATATCTATATTCTTTTGGGTTATCAATTAAACATCCGTCCGCAAAAATAAAACCAAGAAAATAAGCTTTTTCAGGAGTATCTATTACCTCAAAATAATTTTCATTAAATTTTTTTCTTTTCATAATGATCCTTTACTAATTCTTGTATAAACTTAGAGATACTAATTTCTTCATTCTTCATTTTATCAAATAAAAATCGATCAATACTAATGCCGTATTTTACCTTTTTATCTTCTTCATCTTTTTTTGGTCTTCCTGGTTTACTCATATTATATAAATATATATAAATATAAAAAAGTGCGTCAAATAATAAATATTATTTTAATATTTATTTTCAACACTTAATTAATTAAATTATAAACATGGAAGAGAAAAAAGCAACAGAAGTAAAATGCGCGACTTGTGATGAAAGTAAGCAAGTTAAAAACACACAATCGTTTGTTTTAATATTTGGTGGAATATTTACCTTTTTTGGTATTTACGGAATTGTTTCATTTATTAAAGATATTATATCTTTATTCTAATTTCTTTTGTGTCTAACAAATTGATTGACAATCAAGTCACCAATTGTTTCTAATTTAAATCCTTTTAATTTTACTCGTAACGGGATAGATGTGTCAACATTTTTAGGAAGTTTCACACTTAAAGACCCTTCAGGATGTGGGATGTTAATTGTACCTTCCTTTAAATCTTCAATTGTTATAAAAGCATTATAGATTAAATTATTACCAATCTTATCAAAATTTTGTTCTGGTTTCAAATCAATTCTAATGATCAAGTCACCATATGTTCCATTTTTAAAGTCCCCCATACTATTCAATCTTAAAAACTGACCATTATCTATACCATGTGGTAAATTAATCTCCACACTTTTCATTTCTGTTGTGGATGAATTACCATTACACACAAAACATTTTTCTTTAAAGTTGAATCCCCTACCTGAACATGAATCACATGCGGTTTGCATTATTTGAACAAACATTCCTGACCCCATTTGTCTAATTACCATTCCTGAACCATTACATCCATTACATGTTATTTTTTCACCACCGGTTCCGTTGCAAGGTTCGCACTTACTTTGTCTACGATATGTTAAATTTTGTTTACCCCCTATAAAAGACGACAAAACACCTATTTGTATTGTTATGTTTGAGGTATGTACTGGTCTTTGTGTTTGAGCTCTTTGGTTAAACATAGATCCAAAAATATCATTCATGTTATTTGACCCCCCAAAAGGATTTCTACGATTTTGATCGTATTGTCTTCTTTTTTCACTATCACCTAACACATCATACGCTTGTGATATTTTTTTAAACTTATCTTCGTTTCCTCCCGCATCAGGATGGTTTTCTTTGGCAAGTTTTCTGTAATTCTTTTTAATTTCGTCTTGAGTGGAATTTTCTACCACTCCTAATACTCCGTATAAGTCTTCGTTATTCATTTATTGTAATTGATTTGTATCTTTTAGTTATGGATTACTTAATAGTTCTATTTAAGAATAAAAAAAGAAAAAAAATAATCAACAAGTTTAAAACACTTGAGAGAGCAAAACTTTTTTATAATCAAAAAATTAAAGAAAGTGAGTTGGTATATTTTGATAAAAAAGTCGAGAATGCAAATGAATGTGATTATGAATTAGGTATTGTCTGTAAGAAAGATGGTAACTTTGAGATGTACTACATTAAGGACCCCTTAGGTAGACAGCTTAAGGTTGATGTGGACGATGATTATAAGATAATAGAGTTGACCCCTTACAATGTTCCTGAAAGTATATATGATGTCACCAATAAGACAAAAATTTTCTTTGAGGAATTTATTAAAAAGTACTTATTAAAAAAATCATTAAAACTTATTTCAAAACTTAATAATAAAGTTGTTGTACAGGACGATGATCGTTTGAATCTATTCTCATTCAAAAATGAATCTGAGTCTCATAGATTTTTAAATTCTTTAAATGTTTATATGATTGATAACGGAAGAATGGATTGTTTAATTGTTTCTGAAACATCTAAAGCTCAGAAAAAATATTTGTATGAAATTTTAAGTGAAATGGGTATTGATAAAAAATTACTCTACAGAACCAGTACCACTTTTAAAGAAAGAAAATAATTTATCTTTAATTGTTTTTTTTTTTGGTTCTTTAATAACAAGTGGTTTAAAGTTTTCATTTATAAAAACATGTTCCGTACCTGAAATATCTATTGAAAACCTGTTATGCGAACGATCTATTTTTCTAAAATTAATTTGTACTTGTTTAAAGTCTTCGTCAATTAATTCATAAACACATATTACTTTTCCATCAGGGAACATAGTTTGTATTGCGTCTGTCACCAAAGCTAAACCTTCAATTATGCTAGTATTACTTTCTTTATTTTCTCCCATAATGTTAATTTTTTCTTTGGTTCAACTATTTGATTGACTTCAAGTTCTTTAATAGACTCAATGAATCGTTTTTTTTCTTTTTCTAAATCCATTTTGTCTTTTTCAATTTCACTCTTCAACCAAGTTATTGCTTGTTCCTCCTTCGTTAAAATCTTCTTCTCCATCATTTAATTGTTGTTCTAATAATTCAAACTTGAGTGTTTGAAGGTTTTCTAAATTCTTACTTTCAAAAATCTTTTTTAGTTCGTCAATTTTTTGTTTTAAAAGTCTTTCTTTCATTTCAATTTCTTTATTATATGAAATGATATTCTTAATGTTTTGGACCGTTTTATCAAGGTTTATTTGATTAAACTCACTAACAAAAGAAAAAAATCTTTTATCTTCATTAACTTTTTGATTTTCCATTATTTTATCTTCATCAACAAACCTTTTTGGTATTTTCCATGTAATTGGAAATTCTATATCAATACTTAAATATGTTTTTAATTTTCTTATTGAGACTAAATAATTAAATATGTCTTTAAATTCGTTATACATAATTTATAGGTATAGTATATAGGTTATTAGGTATGTAAGAAAAAAATAATTGGATATTTTCTCCCAGATCCCATAAGTTATTTTTTGCGGTGCATCACTTATTAGTGATTTAAATATTTTGAAGATTTGATTCAATACATACAAAATAGACAACACAAAAAGGAAAAGAAAAAAAATATCCAACTTTAACATAATTAAATTACTTTTTTCTTTCTTCTAAAATTTCTGTTCTTAACAGTTGAAGCAGATTTTTAAGATCTTGTGAAGATTTTCTAGCTCTTGTACCGGCACTTTTGTTACCTGTGTAAAATTTGTTAACATCAGCACTTAGTTGTTCGGTCAATTCTTTGATTTGTTCAATTGTACTATTCATTTTATTAAAAATTATTGTTTATTACATTTAAATTACATTTTTTATAATTAATGTAAAGTTTATAGTGTGAGATTTTTATCTAAGGTTTTGTAAATATTATAAATTAAATCTAAATCAACTTGAGTAAATGGTTTTTCTCGATTGAATAAGTCGATAAAGAAATTGTCTATTGAATTTGTTATAACATCTTTATTTTGATTGTAGTAAATTTCTTGAAATAAGTTGAAAAAGTATTCTCTGTGTTCCCCTTCAAATTCAAAAGTTATACTTTCTCTTTTGAAATTTTCCAAAATTTTATTCCAACACCACTCAAAATGTTTTAAGTTGTCACCCTCAGTCATTTCAACTTTGGTTTCATTACTATTTTCAGAATTACCTAAATATGTGGATTTAATTAGAAAAAACAAACTAAATGAAAAATCATAATACAATTCCATTTTTTCAGGGATTATATTATTAACTCGAAACCAAATATCAACTTCTTCGGGATCTAAATTCTTAGTTATGTAATTAAAAAAATTATCCATAGCCATCTCTAACTATGAATAATTATAGGACAAGGTATTTTTTTGTAAATTATTGCGTCTTTCTGTTGTATCCCATTAACTGTTGGATTCTGCCAAACTCTTCGTTTAGTTGATTTTCCTGTTTAATGTTTTTACTTTCTTCCAACTTGTTTAAAACACTTTGAGCTGTTTTTTTACCTCTTTTAGACTTAAGTGTACCTCTTTCAGTTTCTTCACCGGCTTGATCAACAGGTTGTGGTTGTCTCTTATAAGAAGCATTCATCTGTTCTTGACCATATAAGTTATCTTTGAAGTTCTTATAGAATCTCTCCCCTACTTCACTTGGTACAACATTACCTAAAGCCTTACCGTCTTTATCAACTTGTGCGTTTCCATTAGTACTACTTCCAACTAATTGACCTTTAATTTTTTCATCATTAGGTTTGATTTCATCATAAACCAAGTTAGTTTGTCCTGGATAAGAAAAAGCTTCAATATATTCATCAACAGCGTCTGATGGGGTATATTTTTTTCTTTTAGCTTTCATTCCACCATTTTCCGTTGGAAATTTTTGAGTTTCTTTCATTTCATACTTAGAAAACTTATCTGAAGATCCTTTTAAATAATCAGTCATTTTTTTAGCGACATTTTTTAAATAATCTTCGTTTTCTTTTTTATCTGCCTTGTGTACTCTTTCGTATTCTGTATAACCCTTTGGTTCTTTAACTGAAAATTTCTTTTTTTCTTCATTTACAATATTTTCAATTAAGTCAATTAAATCTGATTCTGTAAATAATATTGATTCTTTAACATTATATTTTTTACCGTCAACTTCAAATTCATCTTTGTGGTGTTTTTTAGCGTTAGACAAAGCCCCTGTGAAAGCATTACCTTCATCAGTTTCTTCTTTTTCAAAATCAACTTCATAAAGTTGTTCTTCTTCATCTTGTTGTTTTCTTAACATTTTAAAGTCTTCTCCGTCTATCTTTCCGTTTTTGTTTTTATCAATATTTCTTTGTTTTCCGTAAAGTTTTTCGTCTAACTCTTCGTAGTTATTTTCATATTCATTAAATTCCTCATTTTCTTCTAATTCATTCCAATCTGTTTCAATATCTAAATCTTCAAAGTCATTATCTTCATCATCATAGTCTGTAAAATTAAATTCTTCGTAGTCATCGTCATCGTCCTCATCACCTTTAAGAAGTTTTTCAATTTCATCGTTAGTCATTTGGTTTTTAAACTTTGTTTTTCCAAATCTTGGGTGTCCGTCATCCATACCTCCAAGTTCTTGAAGATCAATTTCGTACATATTGCCACATTCTGAACATTCACCTTCGTTCATTTCTCCACCACATGATTCACACATGTTAGATCCTTCCATGTTCTCTTCTTCTTGAAGATCAATTTCGTACATATTGCCACATTCTGAACATTCACCTTCGTTCATTTCTCCACCACATGATTCACACATGTTAGATCCTTCCATGTTCTCTTCTTCTTGAACATAATCAAATTCATTATCTTTGTTCAATTTAAGAGTTTTGTTGTAATCAAGTTTGTTCATAAGCGATTCCGCCTTTTCTTCAAGATCTTCTTTTAAGATTTTTCTGAAAGCATTTACTATATAGTTTTTATTACTCATTTTAATTTTTATTAATAAATATCTTTATTTTTGCCTTTTTTTAATCTCGTTGAATATAATCTCTGAAATAAAATCTTTATCCAACTTATAATTGCTCGAGACACTATCTATGGCGTTTTGAACTGAGTCGTTTTCAAATATTTTTAACGCTCTTATATCCCCCTGATTACAGTATGGGAATTTTTTACATTTATCTTTCACTTGTACTCTTTTAGCGCCTGGCATCCATTTAGTCGACGCTCCTTTCCAATTTTTCTTACTTAATGATTTTGCCCAAACGGCAGGTTGATTGTATTGGCCTGAGGAAGAAGATGAGGTCGCTTCTTTTGTTTCAACTTTTTCAGTTTGTTCTCTTATAGTTTTAACATTATTTGTTGTTGCTGATGTGGATCCCGAGTTTGGTCCGGAACTAAATAAAGGTGCCGAATATCCTCCAGCTGAGGCGGCTCCCGTAGTTTCTTTAGTCTCTTCTTTATGTTTTGTATTTGTATCTAATATTGAATTAAAAAAATCATTGAGTTGTTCAGGTTCATTTAAAAATTCTTTTATTTTTTTTCTTTTTTCTCTTACGGAAAATTTAGAACTTTTTATTATCTTATAAATTTCAATAATATCTTTTTTGTCTTTTAAAAATGAAAGATAATGTGTTTTTTCTTCTTCCGATTCTTTTTGTTCACCTTTCTCAATGTTTTTTATAACATTTCTTCTTAAATCTGATTGACCAGAAAGTTTTGATGTTACCGCATTTTTTAACTTATCAATTACATTTTGGTCCATTACACATTTCTGAATTTTTGTTCCCAAAAACCTCTTTGTTGGTACATAACCGTAAAGTATTCTTGAAAGGATTTAGTTATTAATTCTTTTACATCTTTTTTTAAAGTACCTCGAGATAATTCAGAAGAAACTTTGTCTAATAATTTTTTTTCAAATTGTTTAGAACTGTTTGAATCAAAAAAATCTTTTATTTCTTTTTTGATCATTGATTCAATTTCCTTCCTATCTGTTGATGTTAGTGCCATTACTTTATAATTAAAAGGTATGTTAATGGTGCAATTATTACTCCTGATATGATATTAAATAGGGTATTTTTAGTTTTTAATCTTTTATATTCTTTATTTAATCTTTTGTTTTCTTCTTTATATATTTTTACTTTTTCTTCTGTTTGCAAAATTATTTGTCCACTTAAAGAATCTTTTTCAACCCAAGTTTTGTTTGTTTTTTCTAACAAAACTATTTTATTATTAAGTTCTGTAATTTCTTTTTTATCTAAAATTGATAACTCTTTTAATTTATCGTAGTCATTTAGATCAAACAAAATTTTTTGAACAATGTTATAAGGGATACTCATTTGTATTGTATCAACGGATTTTTTAATTTGAGCCTCAGAAATGAAACTAACAAATACAAATGAAATTAAAAATATTATTTGTTTCATATTAAAAATTATATCTACTTCTTAACAGACTATCAATTTTTCTATTGTCTGAATTTTTTATATCTTCTTTTTTTTGCGTGTAGTAATTATTTACCTCTTTTTTTTCAACTTTTATATTTAAGATTTTGTTGTCAATCTCATCTATTTTATGTTGGTAAACCTGAATTGAGTCACTAAGGTTCTTTTGAAGGGTTTTTACTTCATTAATGTGTTTATCAATTTCTTCTAACTTATATTTGTTAAGTTCAGACATGTCAGGTGTTGGTGTAAAAACTCTAACCAACAAATAAACAAAAATCACCCCCAATATTGAGAGTGTGATCGTTGTCCAATTTTTAATAAAAAATTCTTTCATTACATTTCTTGTCTTGATGACACAATCTTACTCCATTTAGATTTAAACTTTTCGTAGTAATTTTGTAATTTATTTATTAATTCTAAATACTCTTCATTAACTTTAACCATTTGACCATTTATATAAATTCCGTGTGGTTCATTAATTGTATAAAAAAATTCTAAATCAAGTTCTACTATTTTTCCTGACCACTCAACATTTTCAGAAAACACATCCATTTTTTCAAACTCAACCAATTCTGCAACCTCAGATCTAAATTCGTCAACACTTTCAGTAAACGCATTTTTTTCGTCAGTCGTTAATTGTAAATCGGAATCTATTTTTCCATGTAATACCAAAACATTGCCTTGAATCTTATATCCTTTTTGTTTATCTTGTTTTTTTCCAACATAATCAGAATCTTTTTTTTCTTGATTAATTGTAACTTCTTTTTCCACAGGTTGTTCTGTAAGTAGGGAATATTTTCCTCTTATTTCATTTTTGGCACTTTCATTCATGTTAGAAAATATTTTTCTTGAATTTTCAACCAATTTTTTTATTTCTTCGTAATTACTCATTTTCTAATAGTTTTTTAAATTCTTCAAAATTAAAAGCTGGACTAATGTCCGTTGCAAACTCATCAAAGTTAGATTTAGTTAATATACCAAGAAATGATTCACATCCCTTAACTTTTGTATTATGCCCAATACAATTCAAACTAATTCCTACTTCTTTTGACAAACTTTTACAAAGTTCTGCAGTTTTTTTTAACTGTATTTTAGTGTAAGGTTGCCAAAAAAAATAATCTCTCCACTTTCTGTCTACAATATTTCCTTTATAAATATTACCAATCCAGTTAATGTAATGATTTTTAAGTGGTACTTTTTCTAACCAACCAAGATTTTCTAAACTTATGACTATAGATTTTGCGTTTACTCTTTCATTATTTGAGTATTTTCCATTTTTCATGTTGTCTATAACATGAATTATTTTACCTTCTCTATCTACAAAATAGTGTGGTAGTTTAGTAGGCCTACCACCAAATCTATACTTGATAGAAACCATATGATCAATCAAATTCCTTGATGTGTGGGTTAGTAAAATTTGTGACTTTTCATTCTCCTCTTTGAAGTGTGAGTGGTTTAGTTTCTCAATGACCTCCATAATTTATTTTTTATACTTCAAAACTTTTCTTTCCATTTCCTCAAGTTTTTTTTCAATTATTTTTCCTTCCATTAAAGATCCATTCTCATCATAAACTTGACCCTTTTCGTCAACATAATATTTGTAAGGTACTTCAACAAAAACTTCAACTAATTTTTCAACAGGAACCTCTCTAACCAACTCAACAATTCTGTCTACTGGTACTTCTTTAACTACCTCAACAATTTTTTCAACCTCAACAATTTTTTCAACCTCAACAATTCTTTCAATAATTTCAGGTTCGACTTGGGGGGTGACTTGGGGGGTATCATGTATGGTATGGTGTGTCAAATAACTTTCAGGAATCTCCACTTCGTCTTGGAATAGATTCTCCTCATATTCGGGTTTAATTTCGTCTTCTTCTTTTTTTCTAAAGTTTTTAAACGCTTGGTTTGTGGAAATTACTAACGCAATCGCCAATGGGTCAAAAACAAACACTAAAGTTAATATAAAAAAGTTTGCGGTCTTTTTAACATCCCAACCTGTAATCTCACTTAAATATTTTATCGCTCCTAACTCACCAGATTCAATTTCTACGGATGTAAGGTCCAACACTTCTATATCTAATCTTGTAATACTATCATTAAGTGATTCAATTTTTTTAGAAATACCATCTCTATTTTCTTGAGCAACTTTTAACTGAGACTCAAAAGCTTTTCTATTACCCCCATTTGCTCTTGTAATGACTTGTCCTGTTGTTTTATCAATTGATTGGGTAGTTGTGTTAGTTGAAAGTGCGTTTCTTAGATTGGTAATGTCTTTATCTAAAATACCTTTTTCGTTTTGATACTCAGTCTTTATTTCTTCAAATCTATTTTTCTTAACTTCAATATTTTCAATTACTTTATTGTTTATTTCAAGTCCCGCAATGTTTTTTTGAAATCCTGTAGAAAGAAGTCCGTAAATACCAATTGAAGTGAGAAAAGAAAGTGTTACAAGAGCAATCGTGAGATAGATCTTAAGTACTCTATATGTTTCCTTCCATTTGTTGTGAAGGTATGTTGCAATAGCAATTTTTGATATTTCCAAAAATGATCCCATTATAATAACGGGGATTGCAACTGCAGAGAAGATGATTGATAAACCAACAACGCTATAATACGCTGCTGTTCCTGATAGTCCTATTGCACAAAACAACAAAAACCAAGGTAAAAATTTTTTATTCATTGATTTAGTTTATTAGATAAATATTAAAGTAACTGAATTAAGGAAAAATATAAACCCTATAAAACAATAAAACCCCCACTGGTACCGGTGGGGGAGTGTAATTTCATCTTACCATATAGATAAGATTGTGGATTTTCACCCTGAGAACCTCGTGTCTCATTCCGCCGAGTTGTATGGGTAATCTCGGTTCAACCCAGTGCTATAAATAGTCAAACAATTCTGAAGAATCATTTCTTAACCTACGAAGAGCTTTTTCTTTAATCTGACGAACACGCTCTTTTGTTAAACCAAAGTCAGAACCAATATCTTCCAATGTTCGTGGTGTTCCTGTTAGTCCAAAATAATCACCAACAATTGCTCTTTCACGATCATCTAAAACATCTAATAACCCAAAAAGTTTTTGTTTTAACATGTCTTTGGTGTTAAATACTGCGTCAGGAAGTTCGGCATCTTTGTTTTCAATCATGTCTAATAATGTGTCTCCATCTTCATTGATGTACATATCAAGATCAATAATTGAAGGTAATGTAGAAAATTTATCTTCTAACTTTTTGCCTGATTGTTCAACTTCTTTTTTTGCTCTTTGTAAATCTTGAACAACATTTACCGGTAGTCGAATTGTTCTTGAATTATCATTTAATGATTGGATGATAGATTGTTTTATCCACCACACACCGTATGAAATGAAACGGAGGTCTTTATTCCAATCAAAGTGTTTAATTGCTTTCATAAGACCTAAATTACCTTCAGCGATCAAATCTGACAAATCAAGCCCTTGATTTTGATATTGTTTTGCAACTGTAATAACAAAACGAAGGTTTCCTTGAATTAATTCTTGTTCAATCCTTTGTCTTTCATAAAGTGGGGTATTGTCTGACTTCATTTTTTTTGCCAGTTCTTTTTCTCTCTCTGCTGTCATTACCTTAATTCTTCTAATGTCTTTAAGGTAGTGAGAAATTTCTTCTTGATTAATTGGCGCTCCTGTGTTTTTGTCTTTCATATGTATATAATTATAGTGATTTTGAATATTCGTCTAACTTTTGCTTTTCTAATTCTGTTAATGATCCCATACCTTGATCACCAATTTTATCTAACAGTTCATCAATTGTTAAGTTACAAACATCAGGTCTTTTTAAATTAAAAATTAGATCCGCGATATCCATAAATGATTCATTAAATTTTAGATTATTTGTTCTTAATTTTGGTGGTGTTGGTGTGTGTTTTTTCTTAATAGTCTTCTTTAACGAAAGAAGGTAATCTAAGTTGTCTTTATCAAGATTTGATGCTGAATTTCTTGGTTTTGGTATTAAAAAATACTCAAAACAATTCAAGTCATTTACGATAATGTCTATCCATCCCGCCATTTCATCAATGGGTAACCCTGACGTAAAATGAAATATTGCGTGTCTATCCCCAAAGACAAACTTAACTTCTTTAGAAGTCATTTGATCGGCAATTGATCCTCCAATTTCGTTTGTTTTCTCTTCTGAGTTTTCTACGGTGTTGTCGTAATATACAAAAAGTAAGTAATTCATATGTGTTTTTAATTTTTTTACAAATATAGTGTTAAAATATAATTAACTACAAAACTTTTGATTTATTATTTTCTTTTTTAATCTTAACGATAGTATCCGACCATTGACTAATCATTGGATTATGACTAATAAGGAACACTTTATCAAAATATTCTTTAATTTTTTGGAAGAACTCAGATACCATTTCTAAGTTATCATTACTGATTTTACCAAAGACCTCATCAAACACAACAATATTTGGTTTTGGCAAAGTACATACCTTACTAAGTACCGATCGTAATGCCAATGATGCGATTGTTCTTTCATATCCTGATCCTGAAACCATTAATTTTTCAATACCAGTACTATTATCAATCATTAAAAATTCAACATCATTTTTGTCATTTATATTAATCACTAATTTAAAGTAACAACTATCTTCCATCAATCTTTGTAGTTCAGAGTTAATCAAAGGCATCATTGTTTTCATAATGATTTTTGACAATCCATTTTTACCAAAGGCCTCCATATAAATTTTGTAAATTCTTTCCTTCTCTTCTTCCTCTTTGATTTTGATAATCATTTTTTTATTGTTATCAATCTTTTCATTATACGAAGAGATTGAAACTTGGTTACCAGAAATTAAAGAATTTATTCTTGTTTTTTCTCTTTCAAGTTCTTCAAGTCTTAAATCGGCTTTAATTAACTGACCATCAATCTTTTGGTTTTCTTGGATCTTATCTTGAATCTCTTCCCACCTCTTAATTTTATCTTTTAAAGCATTTATTTTCAAATCACAACTTTCAACCAATATCTCGTACTTTTCTTTAACAAGTTTGTTTTTTTCGTATTCGTCAAACTCTTTTTTCAACTGAACAAAACTTTGTTCTTTGCGGGATAAATCCTGCATAAATGTTGTTTTTGTGGTTTTTTGCACGATAAGTCCATCTAATTCTGCAATTTTTGCATTTGTGATTGTTGCGTTCATTAACTCAATTCCACAGTGCTCACACTTAATACCACCCTCAACTTCAGATTTCAACTTATTAATTGCTGCAATTTCAGTATCAATCTGAACTACATTCTTATAAAACTCGTTGTATTGATCTTTAGCCTCATCATGTTTATCCTCATGGTAAAACTCACTTGGTTCAACCACTTTTAGTTCTTTTATTTTGGAAATATAACCTTTCTTATCAAAATCAATTACATTAATTTCCTCTTGTGTTTTAGTAGGATTCAATCTACTAATTTCTTGATCTATGTTGGTATGTTTTTGTTTCAACATATCATCACGATAAGACTTACCTTTTACTATTGCGTCTTCAACATTTGATAAATCTTTTTTACTCTCATAAATTTGAGTTTTTAGTGTTTGAATTGATGTTTCGTGAGTTGTTATGTCGTCTTTTAGTTTTTCAGATGAATATATGTTTGACAACTTTTGTTTTGAGAACTCAGAATAAATTTCTTTTGACGCCTCTTCTTTTTTCTTCAGAAACTCAAGACCCATAAAACGAGATAACACCTGACCCCTTGCGGTTGGTTTTGATTCCAATAATTCTTCAAGGTTAGATCCTGTGGTTAAGATTGTCATTAAGAAATCTTCTTTTGTTCCAATTGAGGTTTTAATAAACGCTTCGGTTTCTCTTCTTTGTTCGCCAGTGAAGTTCAGTAATGTTCCGTCAGATAATTTTTTAAAAAAGTCCAATTCGGTTTTAACATTCCATTCATTTTTTTTGGATAACTTTCTTTCAATGTTTCTAACAATTACATAGTCTTCACCATCAATTGTTATTTCACCTTTTACATGTACTTTGTCTTTATCTGTAAATCGATTAAATATTTCTTCCGCCTTTGTTGTTTTTGTGGTTTCATTAAAGAATAAGAACATTAGGAGGTCAACGGTTAACACTGTTTTCCCCCCAAAGTTTGGTGGATCAGATTCAACCACAACAATTCCGTTTAATTTATCAAAATCTAACTTTTGATTTTCACCATATGATAGAAAGTTTGAGAATTCAATGTTTCTAATATACCACTTTTTGAATTGTGATTGGTTTTCTTCATCACCAGCCATTTTATTTTCAACCATTTTATTGATTGATAACACATCATCTGTTTTGTCTTTATATCCTTTAGACTCAATAAAGTTTTTTAAAAGATCCAACTGATAATTCACATCACTGATGTTAACTGAAACATCAATAGATTGCATATCTTCATTTTGAGTAGTTTTTGCCTTTGTTAAAACATTTACATTCGTTGTGTTATATTTTTTTGAAAAGTAATGTTTAACACTTTTAATCTTATCTTGTGTAAAGTTTTCAGGCAAATCTTCCCAAACAACTTGTATAATTGGGTTTTCGTATAAAGAGAAGTCCAAATCTTTTATCATGATTTTGTAATTAAATAATTTTGGTGGGTTGAACAAGTCCATTCATTATTTTTGTTCTTCTTCTGTTTCTTCAAATTCTTTATTAATTTTTGCAGATTCGTCCTCATTAGGTGTGAATTTAAACGCATGGTCAATAACTCTATCTTCAACAATCTCCATATTTAAATCTTGATCACCAACCTGAGCTTTAATCTCTTCTTCTTTCATTTTATCAATCTGTTGTTGAAGTAATAAATCAAAGGCTTTTTGCATTCCTGATTTTTGTTCTTTTACTTTTGCATTTCTTTTTGCAACTTTTGCTCTGTGTTCTTTTGCCGATTTTCCCATTTTATAAATTATTAATTATTATTACTTGGTCTATTTTCTTCAAACCATTCTATTATACCATTTATTGCCCATACAGCTCCTGCTGATGTAATACCATCAAAGAACCAAGAGTAGGTTAGTGGTGTGTTAAATATATGATTTGTTGGTGAGAATATCAATAAAGATAATACAAATCCACCCCATGTTGAAAAACAAAGTGGGCAATTAATTAGTCCTGATAGGAAATTACCTAAAAAGTTAAAAGGCAATTGTTTATTATCTCCCCATCTTTTTAAAAAATCTCTTAATCCTTGAAAAATTGATCCGTAGACCATAATGTTCATTAACCCATAACTCATTATGAACCATACTAAAATTTGTGTTATCATACTCTTTTATTTAAATTTGATCCCCTCAGAAGGTATGCTTGATTTTGATTACCATTCAAAAGGTCTCGGTTTATTTTTTCCAACTCATTTATTTGTTGGTTCTTTTGTTGTAACTCACTCCTCAAGTTTTGGAGTGTTTCTTGTAACATATTTGCCTTATTATTTGTTACAAGAATATCTAACTTTTGTCTAAGTTCGTCTAACTCTTCATCCTTTTTAGATATTTCATTTTGGAAAATATTTTCCGTTTTTTCCGTTTTAGTGAAAAATTCTTGTCTAATTGTACCGATTTCGGTAGTTTTAGTGGAAAGTTCTTGTTCCAACTCGGCAATTTTTCCGCCAAGTTCGTTTATTTGAATATTGTCAGTGGTATAGATTATTTTCTCAACCACTCTATCCACAGGAACCTCTTTAATTACCACTTTTTCTACAGTCACTTCTTTAATGACCTCAACTATTTTTTCAACCTCTTTGATAACTTCAACCGGTATTTCCACCCGTTTTTCTTCAATCTCACCCGTTTTTAAGTCTTTTTTACCTTCATTAAGTGTTTCTCCCAAAAAACCAAACTTCTTAATATCAAAACCTTGTTTAAAACAAAGGTAGATGAAATCTTCCTTATCCTCAATATTATTGAGTTTACAAAAACTCTCGACGCTGCCGAGAGTTTCTTTATTAAATATTTTGGAGTCTTTCTGTTCCATTCTCAATATCTTCAAATGATTTAATGGAGAACTTCAAAAATGGTTTTGGATTGAATAAATCAACATATTTATATTCCTTTGTTTCAATATCATAAATACCATACCCATGTTTTGTAATACTTTCACCTATGTTATTTTGTATGGTAGACCCTATCATATACCCTTTACCCCCTTTAATATGGAACTCAGCTCGTTTGTGAATGTCACCACATAGTACGGTTTCCAACCCATCAAACTTTTCAATCTCGTACGCTTCCTCACCAAACTCAAATCCAAGATCTGTTTTTAAACCTGAAATAGGTCCGTGAAATAAACCAATCTTTCTTCCCTTACCATCAATAATATCAGGGGGAATATTTCCTTGATACTGTGAATAAACACACCAACTAATGTTATCATCCTCACACACACCTCTATCTCGGTAGTATACAATATTATCATTATTCAAAGAGTTAATGATAGGAGTAAGAGCATCCATTCTTTCGGTGTTGTTTACCAAAAAGTCGTGGTTACCTGGTATAATAATTGTTTTAGCAATTAATGAACATTCAGTTAAAATCCAAGCAACGAATTCAATAAGTTCAGGTGTCATTTGATTTTTAGAGTGAACTAAATCTCCCGTAAATATAATACGGTCAGGAGACAATTCTTTCCATTGTTCAATTGCCGTTTCCAATATTGAACGGTATAAATCGTGGTCTTTAAATAGACGGATGTGTAAATCAGAAAAGTGTACTAAAGTTTTAATCATAATATTGAAAGGTATCGGTCTCCTCTATCACAAAGTATAGTGAAAATGTTTGTCTTATCAAACTTTTGTCCGTATTTAACTGAAGCCAAAACATTTGCTCCCGCAGAAATTCCAACAAAAATTCCATAATCTTTAGATAATCTACGACTCATTTGAGTCGCCTCTTCTGTTGATATTGTAATAATGTGGTCAACAAAATCTAAATCAACCATAAACTTAGAACCGTCTCCGATCCCCTGAATCCCATGTAATCCTGATTCTCCTCCACTCATTACTGGTGACTCTGAAGGTTCAACCGCAACAATTTCCATATCATAATAAAAATTTTTAAGTGTTTCTCCCGCTCCCATTAGTGTTCCACCAGTACCAGTTCCTAATACAAATGCAGATGGTCTAATTTTATTACTAATTGCCTGATACATTAGTTCAACACCTGTTCCCTCTTTATGAGCCTCTATATTCCAAGGCGATGCAAATTGATTTCCATTAAACCATCCATTTTTTTGTGCCAACTCATCTCTTAATTTAATTGCAGAATCAAAATCACCAGGTCCAACTTCAATAAGTTCCGCACCATATAGACGTAACATTTTTTTACGTTCTTCACTCATGTTAGATGGCATTACAATAACACATTTAAACCCCATTTCGGCACAATACATGGCAAATGAAATACCAGCGTTTCCACTGGTTGCTTCAACAACGGTACTTCCTTTGGATAATAAACCATTCTCGACCGCTCGTGTTAAAATGTTTTTGATTGGTCTGTCTTTAACAGATCCTGATGGGTTCATAAATTCTGCCTTACCCCAAATAATAACTCCATCAATATCAATAGGGATAAGTGGTGTTTGGCCCACCTCTAAATAATTTTTCAATTTAAATTAAGTTTAATCGTTTAGGGTAATCTTTGTTGTTTTATCAATATTACGTTGATTATACAACACATATTTTAATAATTTGTATCTTAATCTATATAAAATATCAATCATTTTTACTTCTATTAAATGGTTCTTTTTTAAAGAGGTATCCTGAGATATCCAAATATCTCAATATTTCTAAATCACCCTCAATTATTGTGTGAGGTACTAAAGTTTCTCTTTTACCACGTTTCTTATTACCATTAATTTTAATCATTCCTATTTTGTATCCAAAACGGTTAGCCAACCATTTAATGAATAATGCGGGGCATCTTTTCATAATTTAATTGTTTGGTTTAACCGTTATTGTATATTTTCTAGTGTAACTTGAATCTTCGTTTTTTACTAACACACCTAACACAGGTGTAAATCCATCTGGGTCATACATAACTGGTGTAATAACAACATTTATGTTAGAGTTTTCTAATTGGGTTTTAATTTGTTGAGTTATTGACAACTCATTAATTTTATCTTTATCCATTTTTATAGTTTTAATTTATTTATTATTTGATACTATTTTCTAATTCTTTCTCTGCAATAACACTACCTAAAAATTGGTTTTCATTTTCTAATAAAATAATATATTCTTTTAATACCCTATTTCTATCTTTTTGAGATTTAATTTTTTTTAATTGTTTTCCTATTTGAACCTTGATGGAGTCTTCAGGTAATGATAACCATAGAGTGTCTACATGGGGATTTTTTTTAAGACTGTCAATTATTTTTTCTTTATCTTTTATTAGTGTACTAAATTTGGTATTTACTCTATTATTGATAATGGCAGCAAATATTCCAATAAGAATTGATGTACTAACAATGATGGTTAATAAGTTTTTCATAGTTTTAATTTATTTATATTATTGTTTTTTCAACATAAGTTGATGTCTCACCTTCAGTGAATCCTTTCTCAATTAATAATGGTAATGAACTTGGTTTACACCAAGCATATACAGTAAACCCACTATAACGAGTTTTAACATATTCCCATCTAGTATCCCACAACATTCTAAAAACACCTTTTAGTCTATGTTCTTCGTGTACCCAAGCATCTAAAAATTTTATTTTATTACTTTCTTCTCGTTCCATATATATGTGACCTATAATTTCACCATTTAACATGGCAATCCATGTTTCAAGTTGTTGTGCGTTACTCTTAAGGTGTATAACTTTAATATCTTCAATCATAATTACATTACTATTTTTGGCGGATATCCCAAATCATCTTCTATTGGGAATGGATTTATTGGTATTGGTATTCTTTCAAATGGCGTTATTTTAATTGATTCATGTTTTTCCTCCTTAACATGACTCATTTTTTCAACGATAGGTGAAATATCAATGTGTTTATTTTCAAGTTTACCATAAAGATAACCTTCTAACCAAATATAAAATTCTTTGTGTGTTAACATAATTCTCTATTATAAAGATTTACTAAAATAATTCTTGCAAATTTAAAATCTTTTGCTCTGTTTAATTTTAAACCATACGCCAATGCCACAATTTTAAGATGTGGGTAAGCTTCACTAATTGTCATGTCACCTAATCTCATCAGTCAATAAATAATTCAAAGTCTGAATTAACATGTCCACAATCATTACACATATAAGTTGGAAATGGAACAATTGTGTCTTCATGACTTCCTGTTAATAATGCAGGTACTTTTTTTAACATAGTTACTTCTTTGAAGTACTTTGATTCACATTTTTCACACTTGATAGTTTGTTGTTCTTTCAAGTTAATTTTTGGTCTTATAATATCGTCCATTATTTTATTATATAATTTATGTTTATTTTAATTGTTGAGTTGTCCCAACTTGTGTTGGTATACCAAATAGGTGTAATTGTAGTTTCCATATATAATTATAGTTTATTTTTTAAGTTTAGTCAAATGTTGTTTTATATCCATTTCAAGAATTTTATTCATAGTTTTTTTAGAAACTCGATGTTCGTGATACTCTCTTTCTTCTGTTATTAACACAATAATACAACCTAAAAGTTGTATGTCTTCATATTTTGATCCTTCCAACATTTTCAAAATTAGTTTACCATAAAAAGGTAACTGAGTGTTATAGTGACCCAATGCATTGTCAGGTAAATCTTCAAAAGGTTTTTTCATTTTTTTTGTATAACGAGTAACCTCAAAGTTTTTTGGTTTATTTGATTTCCAGTCTGTTATTAAAATACCAACCTTACCATTTGTTCCAATAACCAACCATACCTTATCGGGTTGACCGGTATATCCAAGTTCAGGGTGGCCTAAAACAATCTCAGTATCAATCAACACACATCCTCTTTCTTTGAGTAATTCAATATATCTTTTACCTGCAATTATCATCGTATCACTTTTGATAATTTGTTCGGCATCACAATCAAATATTGGTTGTCGAACCACTTTATCAATCCCAAACTCATTAAGAGTGTGTTCCTCTAAAAAGAAGTGACAACGAGACCCCAAGTTAGCTGATTTTCTTCCTAACTCTGCCCATTCATTAACCAATCTTTCGGCCTCATCGGGATCTCCTCCAGCCTTATTAAATGCCGCCTGTTCGGTTGGAAACTCGTCGTAAAAAAGTTTCATGACTTTAGATACCGATGGAAAATCTGATTTTAGAACACCGTTTTTATCCAACATGGTGTATTTATGACTTTCCTCCTCAAAGGTGAGTTGGAATTCTTTTTGTCTTTCAGAGATGATGTCTCTTATTTCTTGTGCAATTTTTTTTAAATCCATTATTTTATTATACGATAATATTCATCTTTTATTTCACCTCTCAGATCTGCAATATCTGAATCTTCAGGTAATTTTATTAGTTTAATTTTTCCCCATAATTCACCACCATTTAACTCGTGATAAAGTTTAACCGCATTTTGCCAAGCATCGGCATCTAAACATATTGTTATATCACCCTTAGCTTTCATATATATTGTTTCGAATAAAAGTTCTGACATATGTTTACCAAGCATGGGTATTGAGTTATCTAAAAATAGACCATCAAAAGCGCCCTCAACCAAAAATATATCTTTTTTCCAATCAATAAGATTTTCCCAAAAAATAATTTTATCTTTTTCTGCTTCAGGGTTTTTATATTTGGCCCTTGACATTGGATCCCAACTTCTTGCGATATAGTAATTCAATTCTCCCTTACCACCATAAGATGGAATTATAATTCTACCGGCATGATCTCCCTTATCACAAAACCCAATTTGATATTTTTCAATCATATAATCGGAAATTCCCCGATTATATAGGTAATTTATTGCTTGTCTTCTAATTGGGTATACCTTACTTGAGTCTTTGAATAAGGTAAAACTTTCGGGAAGTTTAAGTGTTTTTTTCTTTCTTTCTCTTTTTACTACAGTTTCAGGTTTAAAAACTTGATATAGTTTTTTTTGTTTTTTATTTCCGTATTTATCAAATATTCTACCCAAAGGTCCGTGTGTGTTTTCACTATCACCGCAGGACCAACATTTATAAACATTATCTATGTAGTTAATTTCCAAATTATGTTTATTTCTACCATCATCACATACAGGACAGTTAAAAGAGATTTGTCCTTTATTGGCGTAGTGGAGTCCGTGATCACCAAGAACTTCCTCCAATAACTCAACTAATGCTTCGTTTTCTTCCATTCCTTATAATATAATCATAAACTTTCAATACATCAACTACACAAACTTTTCTGTTCTTTTATATTTATTGTTGATATGCCAACACAAATAACAATAAACACATTAGCAGGATTGTCACCTTTTGATATATACACATGTGATACAGGGTACACAACTTGTGTTTATGTTTCAACAATAACATCAGGTCAAATTCCATATATTTTTATATTACCATTTATTCAAGAGGGCATGAACCCTATAGGTTTAAGGGTTGTGGATAACTCTAATTGCATAATCGAAGAAAATTTAACTTTATAAAATGGCGTGTGTTCTTTTTAGTATATATACTGGTACAACTTCAGCAGGATTATGTGAGGGTAATGGTAAAGAAATGCAAGTTTATATTGATGCCACAGCACCTTTTCCTGATTTTACAACAGTTAACACAGACCCTGGTTGTTTAACACCAGCAAGTGGAAGTTTTTTCTTCTATTATCAAAACTATGTTTATGATTACTCTGGTGTGTATATTGTATCATCGACTCGTTGTCCAACACCAACCCCAACACCAACTCCAACAGTTACACCTACGTTAACAACAACACCAACTAATACGCCAACTGAAACTCCAACAAATACGCCAACTGAAACTCCAACAAATACGCCAACTGAAACTCCAACAAATACTCCAACTGAAACTCCAACAAATACGCCAACTGAAACTCCAACTAATACGCCAACTGAAACTCCAACAAATACTCCTACACAAACATTAACACCTACTAACACAAAAACCCCAACACCAACACCAACATTTACCCCAACACCTTCATCAACCCCAACATCAGATTATTGTGTTCATAATACAATAACTTACGACGGTGATTATTTTTTTGGTGGTACTTATGACGGATATAATTATTATAACAATACAACATTATTGGTTGGTTTTATTTTTTATTCAATACTTGAAAATAGATGGTGTTTAGCTGCGAATTTAGGTGATCCTTGCGTTGAGTTTGGGCCATATGGTAGTACTTCGTCTACACCAGATTTAGACGATACTGTGATGTATATTGGTATTTGTGTCACAACAACCACAACCACAAATCCTTGTGCGAATTTTGACTTTGACGCAATTTTTGATTGTTTTATTCAACCAACACCAAGTATCACACCTACCAACACAACAACCCCTACTATAACACCAACCCCTTCTGTGACAGCACTTTGTGGTGGAAGGTCTCTTAGTGCAAGCATATCGTCAATTTCTCCTACCCCAACTGCGACTCCAACAGTTACACCTTCGTCAACACCTGTTATTACAAGACCTTGTGTTTTTTCGGGTGAAGTAGTATTTAACTCCATAAATCAAATTATTGAATGTGCTAATAGTAAGAAATTTAAAGATTGTTTTACAGGAATTAATTACTTTACATCAGGATTAGTTTTAGTTTCAGGTACTACATCACCAAAAGAAGGTTATGTGTATAACGCAACGATCAACGGATTAAGTTATTGTGTGGTATTTGAAGGTTTATTTGAAAACCTAAGTGGTGTTGATAATATTAGTTTAACAAATGAAGTTGGCCCATCTAACTTAGGTTCGTGTTTAGAATGTACACCATCTTTACCTGAACCAATTTTAGAATGTGTTATTGCTAGTTCCAAATGTGGTACTTCTTATGCTACTCCAGGTCCGTATATTAATGGTAAACTATCATATACATGGAGTTTTACTTTACCTATTTCCCCTCAGTACTTTTATAAAATTTATTGGGATAATATCAATGACCGATGGAATGCAACTGAAACCACAACAAATGTATTAGGGGCTTATTTAGAAATAGATAGCGAACTTCCAATAGGCACAGCATTAGAGTGGGTTATTGGTTTAACTACCAATCCATCCGTAGGTTGTTTTGATGATACTTTTACCACAACCCTATTAAATGTTCCTTGCCCGACATTAACACCAACACCTACTCCAACACCAAGTGCAACACCTTGTGTTCAAAAGAAATATCGTGTCACTAATGTGAGCCCATCAGTCATAACATTTCAATACACAACTTGTGTTGGAGGATCACCCATAACTGTTTCTTTGGCTGGTTATGCATTTAGTGTGATTTGTTCCTCTACGGTACCTGTTTCAAACAACCCACAAAATGTATTCATAATCCCTTTGGGATTTGTATGTTAAAAAAAAATATCACCTAAAGAGGTGATATTTCAAATGATTGGTATTTTAAACAATATTATTTCCAAATACCTTTTGTTCTCATAAAACCTAACACACAAGCGTAGGCATCTGTTTGATCAAAATTTTCTTTCTTAAGTGTGTTATTTCTTGTATACAACCATTTTATTTGTGGTTCTCTTTTGGCGACTTTATCCCAAATAATCATTTTCTTATCCACATCTTTTGGCAAACCTCCAAATAACACAAATTTCTTTTTATCGTTTTCTTGTACTAATTCAGGAAATGCAAACTTTCTTGAATTATATGTTGATATAAATTCAGGAACTATATCTAATATATTATATATCTCCTTGAAAACAAAACTATTAAACCTCAAGAGTGTTTGAATTGTATAAACATTATTTGAGTTTAAAAGTGGTTCTTCAATAATTACCCTAACTATCCCTAAGTCTTTATACTCTTTAAGTTTTTCTGAAAATATTTCAGACTTTAAAAGAAGTTCTTTAAGTTTATCTTCGTCTTTATCCACTTTAGGTCTTGGTGAAACATGGGTTAACTCTAAAAGTTCTTCAGTTTGGATGTCAAAAAGCGCCCAACCTATTGTTTTAGTTGAGATATCTAAACCCAAAACTTTGGGTGAGTTTTTAATACTTTTTGTCATATAATTGTTTTGTTAACTTAATATATAGAAAGAATGTTAAAAAATTGTAGCTTTTTAAAAATCTAATTTAATTACATACTGTTGAATCCCTTGTCTTAACACTGGTGATTGCATTTTTGACATAACTAAAATATCTTCGTTTTCATCTAATAACGCAATTTCTGTAACATAAGATGGTGTTCCAAATTTCCATGTTGGGTTTTGAGAAACTAAGAACTCAGAAGAACTTAAATTAATTTTGTACTTCATTTCGTAAATTGTTGCTTGAATGTCGGTTTCTAAATTTCCATAAAAGAAATACTCATCACCAAAATTCATGCTTGTTCCACTATAATTTAAAGGTACTAAATCAATATAATCGTTAAGATTGTAATAATTTGCCGCAGAATAATTGTCTTGTGAGATAACAAAAGTTGTTCCTGTAAGAGACTCCTGAGTTACAAAACCATTTATAAACATTGAACTTATCTCACTTGTAAAGTCTATTATTTTCCAATTTTCGGCAACTGGTCTTTGCCCAACAGGCACTTTTTGAGCCAAAACTTGGAATTCAGTTGCATAAAAACCTTGAGGTACAACACAAGTAGGACATCCTGTTGGTGTAGGTGTTAAAGTAACTGTAGGTGTTGGTGTAGGTGTGTTAAATTCTGTTTGTGTGTTAGTTACGGTAACACTTGGGGTTAGTGTTTGAGTATTTGTAACACTTGGTGTTATTGTATTTGTTGGTGTAACCGTTGGTGTTACAGTTGGTGTATTAGTTGGTGTTTGACATCCAGGACAAGCTCCTTGATTAATTACTGTTGCAGTACCATTTGTAACAACAATCCCACTAGAAGAACAAATATAATAGCTAGTTCCTGCATCATTATCAGTAAATGGTGAAGTCAGTGTCTCTCCACAACAAGGTGTAAATGTATAAATGACGCCATCGGCATCTCCTTTAACACGGTAATTGAAACAAACCTCAGTTGGTGTTGGTGTTGGAGTTTTAGTATTAGTTGGTGTTACTGTAGGAGTTGTCGTTGGTGTACTTGTGGGGTTAGGAATTGGAATAAACGATGGTTGTACTAAACATGAAAAATCTCCTCCAAATCTAACTCCAACATTTCTTGGTGTATCTGGTGTACAAATATTTTCAGTTCCTAAAATACTAGTGTAGTAATTACAATGTAATGAATTTGTAAATGTGTCATGATTTGATAATCTATAAGTAACCCATAAAGTTTCCGCACCACCTGTAAGTAATCCTGTAGTATTTGATGTACCACATGTGTTTGGTGTGATAAGCGATAATTGAGGTGACGGTAATGTCCAGTTTCTATTTGATTTATAAGAAAGTGCCGCTACTATTTCTTCATCATCAATAATCACCATTTTAGAATCAGGATATACTTTACCAATTCTACTTGGTAATCCATTTGGTTGTGCAAATGTGTCCCAAAGGTTATAGTATCTTAAACCAGGTTGGTTCATGTTTTCAGATACAGTAGACTTTGTGTATTGAACTTGAAATAAATTTTTATTGTCAAATCCCGAAGGATCAACATAAAATGTTTGACCAAAACAACATTCAGGGTTTTTATGCCACATTAATGTTGGTATGTGTAATTTAAAATTTCTTGCTTGTCCTTGTGTATTTTCAGGATTCTGAGCATCGTAAGGTTGCATCGCAAATTTCTCACCATAAAAGAAATCAATAGTTTGATTTGTATAATGTATTATAGATATTGCTTTTTGATTTTGTGGTGTTACAACTTGTTTTTCCCCAAATGAGTTATAATGATATACATCATCTGTTGAGGTTTGAGCACTTGTTGTATAACCAAAATACTCTTTAGATCCAATATATTGTACAGACCCAAACTTAGTGTAATTTTGGACTTGATTTGATAATAATCCCGCTGGACTTTCTGTCCATGGAATATTCATATTCCAAATTTTAACATCAAACTGATCGGTATCACAAACAGATTCAAAATCAATAACACTATCATTCCAATGCGGTCTAGGAGTAAAACTATCGTAAAGAGGTACCATTTTAGGTGGATAAATCAATGCTCTTGCAACACATTGAGTTGCAACTTCTAAAAAATCAGGAGTTGCTCTATCTAAAGTTAATAAACTACCACATACCGCAACAATTCTATAAGTTAAAATTGGGTAACAACCATAAACCTGTTTAGTACATTCAGTCATTGGTGGTACTGGACATACAGGACTTTGTGATACTGTAATACAAGGTGTTTTAGTAGGTGTTGGTGTTGCCGTTGGTGAGGTACAAGGACCAACCCCCGAACTTGTAACTGTTGGTGTTGGTGTTGGTGTTTGATATTGACTAGCCGTTGGTGAAATAGTTGGTGTTGGTGTTGGTAAATTTGAACATGAACAATCTAAAGCCGCCAATCCATCGTAATAAATTGTAATAAAGTCACCAACTTGTGGTGTTTCCGTTATAGTTGGATTACAATTTAAATTATAAACTTCAATTTGGTTTGTTCCACTTAAAGATGACATGTTAACAACATAATTAGGTGTTGAGACATAATTACTACTTGTGAAAGCCGACCAATTAATTGTTGTTGCTGTTGTATTACCTGTAAAAAAACCTCTTGGTGCTGCCCTATTAAATACTGAATCAAATATAGAATCCATAAATGGAATTCCATAAATATTTGTTTCTCCTTGGTCAACCAAATAAGGATACTTAATATATTGTCTGTTTGATTCAGGAACACCACTACTGTTTTGAGCATTAAACTGTGGTTCCAAAATCACAGTATTTGCTTGGTTATAAGTTGATGGAAGAGTGTTATATGAAATCTCACTATCTCCGATAGCAAAATAAGCAATATTAAAGTTACCTTCAGATAATTTTTGTCTACCTGTATCTGTAACTCTAGTATTAACTAAGCCTGAAGTATTTTTTATTATGTAAGCCATTTAAATATAAATATTAGTTTATTAAGTTCATACCACTTTCTAAGAATTATTTCCAGTGTCTATCTTAACTATACAACAATCGCAATTTTTTATTTGTGGATTCCCCGCTTGAATTTGATAAGTACCGGAAACGCTCTTACAATAACCAGCCATAAAGTTAGTTATTTGATCTGTAACCGTACCATAAATAATTTGACCGCTTGTTAGTGTTACCGCCGAATAATACGTGTTATAAATTTGATTTTGAATTGATGGTGAATTCACTTGAGTACAAACTCCAGGAATATTTTGCGTACTTGTTAATATACTATAAAATAGAAGTGGTCCAACGCCAGTTATTGTTGCAAAATTATTGTATGATGGAATAGGAGTCATTGTGTTAGGATAATAAACTAAATTACTAG
>Ga0315275_10000611_pt1 | contig 30084 bp, 26 predicted proteins | sample YL17G03_0_MG_FD_205557 | JGI IMG/M metagenome (GOLD analysis project Ga0315275, IMG submission 205557) | Sediment microbial communities from Yellowstone Lake, YNP, Wyoming, USA - YL17G03_0 | ecosystem: Environmental > Aquatic > Freshwater > Lake > Sediment | place: USA: Wyoming | collected...
CCACCCATCCCGCCGGTCTGGCGCATCTGCTCCATCTGGGTCTTGAGCGATTCGATCGTCCTTTGGGAATCCTCCTGCGCGGATTGCAGCGCGGTCTTGTTCTCACCTTGCAATAGCGCAACCTTTTCCTGTCCCTTTTCCAGTTCCTTGACCGCTTCCTCGGATTTCTTGACCGCCTGTTCCGCCTGGTCGCGAGCCGCCTGCGCCTCCTTCAGCGCCTTGTCCCGTTCGCCTTCCAGCAGCGAAGCACGCTGGCTGCGCTCCAGAATGGGGATGAACAGGTTGGACACATGGGAGAGATAAGCCTGGTCTTCTGCATTCCATAAACGGTTGGAGTACGGCGAGAGGATCAGTATGCCACCCAAATTCCCGCTCTCCCTCGAGGCGATCGGAACACTCAGCAGGTTGCCAGGATTGCTTAAACCGAGGATTTCACCAAGTCCTTTTAAGTCCGAGGAGGTGCTGCTGGAAGGCAGACGCAGCGGACGCCCGCGCTGGATGGCATTGGCGAGCAGAGGGATGATTTCCTTGTTGATCGTTGACCCTTCCAGGTTCTCTTCACGGATCAGGTCATATCCGCAGGTGATCGTCAGGCTCTTATCGTCGCCGTTGGTAACCAGGAAACAGAGGTCTGCGAACATGGCCTGGGCAATGCCACGCGTCATGGCGCGCCCCACCTTGTCCGCATTGATCTCAGCCGCAAGCGTCATCAGCGAGTGAAAGGTTTTTGGATCGGTGGTGTACCGCCGCCGTTCCAGGGTGGCTTCTTCCGTGACACTATCGGTCTTGATGACAGGTGTGCGTTCCGGTGCCGAGGCGGGAAATCGCTGCAGGATGGTCAGCAGGATGGGGAAGAGTGCCAGCTGGGTCAGGCGCACGAACCCGGGGAAGTTTCCCCCCATCGGCCAGAGCAAGCTGAGCAGGTGACCGACAAATGCCAGGATCAACATCGCCAGCCCATTACCCCAGCCATTCGGCCTGCGTCGCAGCAACCCGAGGGTGCCCAGCAGCACCACCGCCATGCTGATCAACTGCCAGACCTTTTCAAAAATAGAGGCATTAAAACTGGTCCCGGGTTTTTGGCTCCACAATGCCAGGGTTACGCCAAAGAGCCCCAGTACAACCAGGCTGAGCAGCCAGGTGGAAAAATCCGACAATCGCAGAGGTTCCGGGAATACCCAGAGCCAGGCGATCCAGATCAGCGCCAGTAGTGTCATCAACCGGTCGAGCGGGGGCAGAACGATCCTAGAGTCGAGCCAACCACGTAAGGCCAGGCCACTAATAATGAAGAGGACGACCTGCAGCCCCAGTAAAATGCCAAGTCCCAATACCGTCCGGCGCGCCTGGGGAAATTGACTCGAACGCAGGAAGAGGATCGCCCCTTGTAGAGTGCCGGCAATTGTGAATACCAGCACCACGTGGTAGATTAAATTCCCCGGAGGATTGGTCAGGAGTGTCAGGATCTGGTTGAAAAAAAGGCTCATAGGCATGTTCCGCCTGCGCGATTATACTGCTTCCCATAAGTTTATACCATTTTATGCAGGGTGGGTATACCATATTTCATGGGTTTCTTGCAGTTTCCAAAATGGAAGCAAGATGGGTGGGAAATAATGGCGATTTTTCGATGATAATTCACCGTTTCCCAAACGGGATGGTATTCTCTGGAGACATCTCCGTGATTTATAATAGCATTTATCAAAATGAAGAAGATCCCTGGTCCACAAGAGGTCCTGATTCTCCTCGTCTTACTGGCTCTCATCCTGGTTCCAAGACCAATCGATGGTCTGCTGGAATTGCGGTCTGCACAGCGATTCGAAGGGTCGGGGGACAGGCCGGGAGCAATCCACGCGTATGCCTCCGCCGCGGCGCGTGTCTTCTGGATCCAATCCCTGTGGGAGAAGGCTGGCGATCTGGCACTCCAGGAAGGCGATCTGGGTCTCGCCATCGACTACTTCTCGAAGGCGGTCGAGCGCCAGACGCTTTCCAAAAGAGGCTGGTTCTATCTCGGCACAGCCTACCAGGGGCGCGGAGACCTGACCCTGGCGATGGCCGCCTGGCAGGAGGCCCTGCCTCTCGCACAGGCAAGCAGCAGCCTGGCTGCTGCAGAACGTGAATTGGGCAACTTTCAGGCCTCAATCGAATACTGGCAAGCCACCCTCGCCGTAGAACCGGAGAATGCCTCTGCCCATTACACCCTCGGCCTGTTGCTCGCCGCTTCTGCACCCGAAGGAGCCCTGCCCGAATTAATGCAGGCCGCTCAAATCGATCCGGGCCTGGATAGTCCCGTCCAGAGCCTGCGTACTGCGCTGAATTCCGCTATGCTATCGGATGATCGCGCCTACCAATTCCTGGTTAGCGGGCGGTCATTGGCTGCCCTGGGTGAATGGGACCTGGCAGCGCGAGCATTTCAGAATGCCATCGATGTGAACAAGGACTACGCAGAAGCCTGGGCCTGGTTTGCTGAGGCTCTTCAGCAGCAAGGCATGGACGGGACTCACGAAATTCAACGGGCAGTAACCCTCGGGCACGAGTCCGCCATGGTGCAGGGGTTGTATGGGATGTTCCTTCAACGCAAGGGACAGCCGGAAGCTGCCCTCGCCGCCTTCCAGAAGGCCGCCCAACTGGAACCCGATGACCCTGGCTGGCAGATGGCGCTGGGCAGCGCCTACGAGCAGGCTGGCGACCTGGTCGCCGCGTATGAACACTACGCCAATGCTGTCCTGCTCGCCCCTGAGGATCCTTCCACCTGGAGGGCGCTGGTTGCCTTCTGCGTATCGAACGAAGTGGACCTGGAAGCCACCGGGCTCCCGGCGGCATTGAAATTGATCGAACTGGCTCCAGACGACTGGCGCTCCCACGACCTGGCTGGTCAGGCGGAGTTCCTGCTCGAGGATTATCCGGCTGCGGAAATCCATCTAAAAAAGGCATTCAGTTTAGCCCCTACCGAGGCTGCCCCGGCTTTGCACCTGGGATTAGTCTACATGCAGACCGGCGACCGGGCTTCAGCCTTATCCTACCTCACCCTGGCGCAAACGCTGGAACCCGAAAGTGCGTTTGGTTTACATGCCGGGCGGTTGTTGGAACAATATTTTCCATAGCGAGGCTCTCCCCTGCGGGAGAGCGTCAAGCGAGCGAAAACCACCATGAAAAAACTATCCCTCTTCATCCTTACAATCCTTTTGACAGCCTGCCAGTCAACCTTCATCACCGACCTGGTGACTCAATCGGGTCAGGCACTCTACCACGACGACTTCTCTGATCCCACGAACGGCTGGCCGGAGGGATCCGATGCGGTCGGTTCGCTTGGATATTCGCAGGGTGCTTACAGGGTGGTCGTAAACTCAGCAGGTTACGACCTCTGGGCAGTTTCCCGGCAAAACTATGGAGATGTCCAGATTGAAGTGGATACCACCCGCCTGGCAGGCACCTCGGACAATCGATTCGGATTGATCTGCCGTTACCAGGATTCGGAAAATTTTTATGTTTTCATCATCTCCAGTGACGGTTATTATGCCACCGCGATCATCCAAAATGGTACAAGCAGCCTGCTGGGGCAGGAGATGATGGCCTATAACGCTGCCATCATCCATGGAGATGGTCCCAACCACATCCGTTTTGACTGCATCGGTAACGCGCTGACGGGCTACGCGAACGGTCAGCTCGTGGCGATCGTCAATGATTCCACTTTTTCAACCGGTGATGCCGGTCTTCTCGCCGGTGCCTTCGACGAAAGCGGCGTGGAGATCGGTTTTGATAATTTCATGGTGATCAAACCGTAGGATCGGTTCGGATCGATCCCTACGCTATCATCTTATGCCTGTTGAAACGCACGAAAATATCCTGCTAAAAAACAAAGGTAATTTTCTGGTTAATCAAACCTTATGAAGATCTTCCTCGATACCATCGGCTGCCGCTTGAACCAGGCGGAAATTGAAACCATCAGCCTCCAGTTCCGGGCTGCCGGGCATGAGATCGTAGCCTCGCCCGCGGAGGCCGACCTCGCGGTGGTGAACACCTGCGCTGTGACCGCCGAAGCTGCCTCCGATTCGCGCGCCGCCATCCGCAGGGCAAACCGCCTGGGAGCGGAGGCGATCGTCGTCACCGGCTGCTGGTCCACGCTTGAGCCCGACCGGGCTGCTGCCCTCACCGGTGTGACCCGTATCGTCCCGAACACGCTCAAGGATCACCTGGCTGCAGACCTGCTCGGCCTGCCACAGGAATTCTTCGACCTTGAGCCGATCGCCCGCCAGCCGCTGCCAGGCCTGCACCAGCGCACGCGGGCGTTCATCAAGGTCCAGGATGGGTGCGATAATTGCTGCACCTTCTGCATCACCACCCTGGCGCGCGGTCCTTCGCATTCCCGCCCCCTGGTGCAGGTTGTTGCCGATGTGAAATCGGCCCTCGACGGCAGCGCCCAGGAAATCGTGTTGACCGGCGTCCACCTCGGTTCATGGGGGCACGATTTCCAACCTGCCAGCCGCCTTGCTGACCTGGTCTCCGGGCTCCTTTCCCGAACCTCACCTGCCCGTCTGCGCCTTTCCTCGCTCGAGCCGTGGGACCTGGATGCGGATTTCTTCAGCCTCTGGCAGGACACTCGCCTGTGCCGGCACCTGCACCTGCCCCTGCAATCGGGGAGCGCCAGCGTTCTCAAGCGCATGGCTCGCAGGATCACACCGGAAGCCTTTGCTGCCCTGGTTGAATCCGCCCGGGTTGCCATTCCGCAGGTGGCGATCAGCACAGATATCATTGTCGGTTTCCCCGGGGAGACCGCAGCGGAGTTCGAGCAGACCCTGGAATTCACCAGGCGCATGGACTTCGCTGCAGGGCATGTATTCAGTTACTCCTCCCGCCCCGGCACCCCGGCAGCCCGCATGCAGGGAAAGGTGCACGGAGACACTGTCAAAGCGCGCAGTTCCAGCCTGCGGGCGCTGCTGATGAAACAAGCCGCGATGTTTCACCGCAGATCCATCGGGTTGACCTTGCCGGTCCTGTGGGAGGCCGCCTCCACATTGACGGAAGCCGGCTGGCAGATCGAAGGTCTGACCGACAACTATCAACGCGTCACCGCGATCGCACGGGAGCCGCGCTGGAACCGCATGGACCGGGTGTTGATGAAGACCGCCAATTCTGAAGGATTGACCGGGGAAATCCAGGAATAAAAAAACGGGCAGGCGATCAGCCTGCCCGTCTCTGCTAACTATCTAAGACCGCCTTTTCTTCAAGATGTGCCAGAGCCCCGGTACCAGGACAAACCCGAGGGCGCCAAAGACGCTGTTGCAGATCGGCGGGCGTCCTGGATTGGATGGCTGGGAGGTCGGTGTTGAATCGGACGGGAGGGTTGCGGCAGCCTCCGTTGGCAAAGAGGTGGCGCTGGGGATGGGGGTGGGAGTGCTGTCACCCGGCAGGTATTCCGGGGCACTCACCTCCACGGGCAGGCTCGTATCCAGCGTCCCGCGCCCGCCAGTCGCCCAGTAGAAAGGTGCGAATGACGAATTCTTGAGGGGTGGTTGTGTGCTCATCAATTCATAGGACATGAGGGAGAAGAAGGCGTAGGTGGCATCGTTGTAAGGCATATCCTGCGTGACGATGAACGCCATCCTGAAATCCTTTTGTGATTCCGCTGCCGGTGGGATGCGCGCCCCTCCCTCCGCCTGCATGATCTGGTCAATGGTGACGGTCTTGTAGGAAGCGGCTGTGATGCGGTTCAGGTCGGTGAGATCAGGGTCCTTGAGGATATGGACAGGGGGGACCTCATCAGGCGGGATCAAGCCCATCAAGTACAGTTCCATGGGGGAGTAAGGCTCCACCTCGGTATTGGCGATCAGCCTCCAGGTGCCATCCCCATTGTAGGCAAAGTGACCGACACTGCCGTTATCAAAAAAATATTTTCCCATCTGACCCTGGATATCAGTCATCGAGTCCCAATGCCCCAGGTCTGGCATGCCATCCAAATTCCCCATCAAGCCGAGAGTACTGCCGATATTCACACCCCAGGCATGTCCCATTTCATGGTCGACGATGGCAGTGCTGCCAAAGGAATGGAAGATGCTGGCGCGCAAACGCCCGGCGGAGCCAAAATCCGCGCTGTGGTCGAACAGGTTCATCCCGATGTGCTGGATGGAATTGGCGACGGTCACATCGTAGGGAACGTTTTCCGCCAGGTCGCTTGGTCGGAAGATCTGCATACCGGGCATCACCAGGGCAAAATCAAAGACATCCGGTAGCACGCTGTAGAGTTTACGATAAGCCTCGTAGTTTTTCGTTCCGCAATATACATTGGCGATGGGATAATTATCCATCACCTCGTGATTCATATCCTGGATAAAGAAGGCATAAGCGGTGGCTGACAGGCCGTTCCCGAAGTCCTGCACCGGGAAGGCGTCCTTGTACTCGGGAGCCACCGTGCCAACAATCATGCCATAATTATTCTCCATGCGCGTGCCGTCCGTGAGTTCTACCCGCAACATGCCCCACCAGTTGCCATATCCATTCCGGCTGTTCAGGTATTGGGGACTGCAGGGCAGAACCACCGGTCCCAGTGTGAATATATTGTCGCCAGCCTGGACATCCCCGTGCGTGCCATCGTCGAAAAGTTCGCCATTTCCGTTCTCGTAGGATCCGCCCAGGTCCGTCTCCCAGACGCGGGCCACGTCGTTCCTGCCGACGATATGCACCTCCAGCGTGGTGGTCGAAGCCGGGTCGCCGCACCAGACCACCGACGGCGACGACCGGTACCAGGCATTTTCCTGCGGGAATTCCGCTGCCTGCGCTGACACAGGCCTCCCCGGTTGGATGAATGACATGATGAGGAATAAAGAAGCAAGGGTCATCAGGGTTTTCCTGGGAAATTTTTTCTTCATCACTTCCTCCTTGGAATAGAACGATGAATCTCATTATGACCGTTTCTACCAGGCATTTCAAGAGGACTTTTCTTCCATAATAAACATCATCCTGATCGGTTCTTCGCCTGAGCAAGGGAATGAAGTATCTGGAAATTCCCCTTGCTTATTCAGGCAGTTCTTCACATGGCAGGGGCTGGCACGATAGAACCTTGCTAATGTATAATGAGTTCCAATAGCAGTATCATTCTCTCATCCACTATAAGGAGTAATTCATGGATAACAAAATCGTAAAAATCATCCTCGCACTCTTCATCCCTCCGCTGGCCATTTACCTGCACGAGGGCAAGATCGGCAAGAATTTTTGGATCGACCTTGCGCTGTGGGTATTGTTATTCGGCATTGGCGGCATCATTTATGCCCTTTACATCATCTTGAAATAATCCGGTTTCACACCAAATACTTCAGAATGGACGGGCGAAGAACCCGTCCATTTTATTTTCCTGATTGTAGGCTTTTCCTCCATGGATCGCAGCCAGTCTTGCCGCGCTTGTCACAGAAAAAATGGGGGTACATTCGTGCCATCCGTCACTTTTGGCGAAAGGTGAGGCAGGATATAATCACTCTAACGACCATAACAGGAGAGGATTATGACAGCACAACTTATCGACGGAAAAGCCATTGCGCAAAAAGTGCGCGAAGAAGTGGCCGCGCAGGTGTCCAAGCGCAATGCCATGGGAAAACCACAACCCACCCTGGCAACAGTGCTGGTCGGTGACCGGCCGGATTCAGCCGCTTACGTGGCAAGCAAGCAAAAAGCCTGTGCAGAACTGGGCATGGGTTCCATCAGCCAGCATCTGCCCGCGGACGCCACCCAGGAACAGGTGGAGACGCTGGTCAGGCAGTTGAATGCGGACCCAAAGGTCAACGGCATCCTCGTCCAACTACCCATGCCGGCTCAGATCAACGAGGAGCGCGTCCTGTCGCTCATCAGCATCGAGAAGGATGTGGACGGCTTCTCGCCGCTCAATATCGGCCGCCTGGCGCAGAAAGGACGTGAACCTCTCTTCGTGCCCTGCACTCCTTTTGGCTGCATCTACCTGTTGGAGCAGGCGGGCGTGAAGATCGAGGGGGCGAACGCCGTGGTGCTGGGGCGCTCGAATATCGTCGGCATGCCGGCCGCGCTGCTGCTCATCAGCCGGAATGCCACTGTCACCGTCTGCCATTCCCGCACGCGCGACCTGCCCGGCGTCATCCGCCAGGCAGATATCCTGATCGCCGCCATCGGGAAGACCGAGATGGTGCGCGGCGATTGGATCAAGCCTGGTGCGGCAGTCATCGACGTGGGTATCAATCCTGTCCCGGATGCCACCAAGAAAAGCGGTCAGCGGCTGGTGGGAGATGTTAATTTCGCTGAAGCAAAGGAAGTGGCTGGATTCATCACCCCCGTCCCCGGCGGGGTTGGTCCGATGACGATCGCCATGCTGATGAAGAATACCCTGCACGCGGCAGAGATCCAGAACCCATGACCTTGATCAAAGAGAAGCCCGCCCGGGAGAATGCTCCGGGCGGGCTTTTTTTTATTACACGGTGAGGCACATTATTCGTATTTGAACCGCCAGATCCCGATCACGAAGAACAGCGCCGCAAAGCCCAGCAAGACTCCGACCACAGGCAGGATCCCAACCACGCCCTGGCCGCGCATCAGGATATCCAGCATGCCCTTCATGGCCCAGGTGGTGGGCAGGATCTTGACGATATTTTGCATCACGGCAGGGAACAATTCGATCGGGTACCAGCAACCCCCGAGAAGTGCCATCACCATGCCGAGCATGATGCTGAGCCCGGATGCCTGCGACTCTGTCCTGATAAGCGTGCCCAGCATGGTTCCCATGGAAGCCGCGGCGAGCGCTGAGGCGGTCAACATGACTGCCAGGGCTGCCGGATTGTCTGCCCAGTTCACCTTCATCACCAGCGCCCCAAAGGTCACCAGCAGGGTCATCTGCACGAGCGCCCAGAAGACAAAACCCAGGATGGTACCCAGCAGGTAGGTGCCCCTGCCGGTGGGAGTGGTCAACAGGCGGCGCAGGGTGCCGCGCTGGCGCTCGTAGGCAAACGCCGCGGATATGCCGAGCAATGGGATGAACACCCAGGTGATCATCTGCCCGGCGGAAGAATTGGTGCGCGGGTCATATTCGATCGGATCTTTTGTCCCGCCCAGGACTACATTGAGGCGGTCTGGAACCTCGTTCATCAGCGTTTGAGCGCTTTCCAGCGCTGAGTCGAAATAAGCCTGGCGATCTGCCTCTTTGTCGAATGGGCGAACCTTTTCGGCTTCGAGCACAGCGTTCCGGGCAATGCTGACGGCGCTGCCCAGCCTGTAGAGCACGGACTGAACCGCGCGCTGCGCAGCCTGGCCGTTCAGATTATTGGGCAGCTGGCGGAGGTCGAGCAAGATCTCACCGCTGCGCAGGGTTTCGTTGTCGCAATCGGCAGGGATAACGAGCAGGGCGGAGGCATTCCGGGAGTCAAACTCGCTCTCGGCTTCTGCGAGCGCCATTACATCCGGGCGTACCGTCTCGGATCGATCCAATTCGGCAATGATCTGCCTGGAAAGCGTTGACTGCGCCTGGTCCACCACCAGCAACCGGATTCGGTTGTCCACGTTCTGGAAGCCCGTCCCGCCTGCCAGGATGAAAGTAAAGACGATCGGCAGGATAAGGAAGAAAAGCATTTCCGACTTGCTCGAAAAGCGCAGGATGGTATCTTTCCAGAAGATGTTCAGGATCTTTTTCATAATTTCTCCTGCCCTCCGGCTCACCGTCCAGCCAGGGATGCAATCCTGGCAAGGAGAGGCCGGGCGGCGAGATCACTTCTGCATGAACGAACGCCGGCTGAAAAGGACGACCGACAGGCCGAACAGGATCACGCCCATGAGGGCCAGGCCCAGCAGGGGCTTCCCCAGGTCAGCCAGCGCGCCGCCCAGCCCCAAAATGGTGAACCCATCCAGCCCCCAGGAATTGGGAGTGATGCGGCTCAACCATTGGAACCAGCCCGGCATGATGGAGGTCTGGATGAAGGAGCCTCCCAGGATGCCGAAGGTGAGCATGATGGCGGTCCCGATGTTGGACACCTGCCCCGGGGTGCGGGCGAGGGAGGTGATGAGCATCCCCCAGCCGGTGGCGCCAAAGACCGCCGCCAGGACGAGCACCAGGATGCCCAGCGGGTCGCCCCACTGAATACCGAACAGGAGCGAACAGGCCACGATCAGGATGAGCATCTGGATCACGCCGGTCAGGTAAACACCAAATATCTTGCCGATCAGCACCTGTGCGCTGTTGGTGGGGGAGACCAGCAGGCGCGGCAGGGTGCCGAGCGCTTTTTCCGTAAGGATGCTGCGCCCGCCGTTGCTGACCGTGAACATCAGGAACATCAACGCCAGCCCGGGGGTCATATACGCCATCGGGTTGAAAGCCTGCTGTGCCTGACCGGATTCCTCAGACCGCAAGGTGATCGCTGCTGCCCCGTCCACCGCATTGGCCTGCCTCTCTCCGATCTCGGCCGCAATGGCGCTGATCTGGTCGGGACGGATCAGGCCGGCTGCCAGCATCTGCGTGACAGCCACCTGCGCGCCCACGCGCCCGGTTTCCACCCGGCTGATGAATTCCTCAACGATGGACTGGATCACTCCCGAACTGACCGGCGAGAGCGGATTCTTATAAGTTTCGATCTGCACAACATCATCCGCCGGAGCCTGGTTGGCACCTGGAATGATATTCTCCGTGAAACCGGTCGGGATGATGACCGCGACTGCCGCTTCATCGGCATCGATCCGGGCACGGGCGCTGGCGGGGTCGGCAACGAGCGTGACAGCCACCAGGTCAGCAAGGTCAGCAGATTGGAACAGGTCCACCAGCACCTTGCCGATTTGCCCGTCGTCCTGGTTCACTAGGAGCACCTGTATCTGGCTGAGCCCGCTGGAGCCGCTGCTGCCATACGCCCCGGTGACAAAGCCCATGGCAAGGGTCAGAAGAAAGGGCGCTAGCAACATAAAGATCAGAGCGGCTTTGTCGCGGAAGACAAGTTTCAAGTCCTTGATTCCGATCAGGAATAATTTTTTCATGTGGGTCTCCGGAAAAGAGGCAGGGAAAAGCGGTGAAGGGAAGGAAATTACCTGTTCCTTGCCCCTCCCTCCTGCTTTCTAATCCCTCAGCGCCCTGCCCGTCAGGTGCAGGAACACCGCTTCCAGGTTTGGCTCAAGCATATCCACCGAATGGATCTTGACACCCAGTTCGTTGGCCTTGGTGACAGCCGGGGCGAGGGCCTCTTCCGCTTCGGGGACGATGACGGTGACGGCGTGGTCGGTCACATCGGCTTTCAGAACACCCTTCAGGGTGCGGATAGCAGCCGCCAGGCGCTCGGGGTCGTCATTCTCGCCTACATGCAGGATGAGCGTTTCCATTTCGCCGACCTGCTTGGTCAGCTCAGCCTGGGTGCCCAGCGCGATCAGTTCGCCGTGGTCGATGATCCCCACCCGGTCGGATAGTTCTGCGGCTTCCTCCATATAATGCGTGGTGTAAAGCACAGTCATGCCCTGCTTATTCAGGTCTTTGACCGAATCCAGGATGGCGCGCCGGGATTGCGGGTCAATTCCCACGGTGGGCTCATCCATGAAGAGCAACCTGGGCTTGTGCAGCAGACCCACGCCGATATTGACGCGCCGTTTCATGCCTCCGGAATAGGTCTTCACCCGGTTTTTCGCCTTGTCGGTAAGCCCGATCTGTTCCAGCACCTGGTCGATGCGTTCTTTAAGTTTTTTGCCGGAGAGGCCGTACATCTGCCCCCAGAAGGCCAGGTTCTCGCGAGCAGTGAGGTCTTCGTAGAGTGCAAGGTCCTGGGGGACCACCCCGATCAGGTTGCGCACCGCCATTGGTTCGCGGGTGATCGGGTGACCACCGATGGTGGCCTCGCCGCTGGTGGGCAGGAAAAGGGTGGAAAGCATGGAGATGGTGGTGGTTTTGCCGGCTCCATTGGGACCGAGCAAGCTGAAGATCTCCCCCTCTTCAATATCGAACGAGATCCCCTTCACGGCGGCAAAGTCGCCGTAGTTCTTCACCAGGTTCCTAGCTTCGAGTATGGATGGCATGGTTCATCTCCTTGGAAAGGATCACTTAACAGGATTAACGTAATTTAAGTACTTTCGTTGCTGAGATTCGATCGATGTCGCTGCGCCAGGCGCGCCAGCCGCCCGGCAATATTTTCCACGATCTCATCCGGGACACCGTCCGCGGCTGTGGATTGCAGTCGCAGGTCCAGCGGGTCGTTGACGTAATCCACCGCCAGGAGACTCCCGTTTGACGCCATGGCGACCTCGGTTGAAAACAGGTCCAGGCGGCAGATCTGGGAAATACGGCGCGCCACCTCGTTCAGACTTCGAAGACCGTAACGGAAGCGTTCATCGGCTGTCACCCGCCCATAGGCATGCGTGCCCGGATCCCACCAGCATGGGTAGACCGCGCCATCGCAGACCAGCAGCCGGAACCAGGCCCGGCGACCATCCAACACCTTTGGGATCACCTGGGTCTGGAGAAGGTACTTCTCTTTGGGGTATTGCTGGCGCGCACTCTGCACCTGCTCGAGCGACACTCCCTCCAGCAGCACACCTTCCCCTCCACCCAGGGAACCAGGTTTGATCGCAAACCGGCCTCCCAGCGGTGCCAGGTCGATCGGTGGCAACCAGGTTTGTTCATTATAAGGAGGCAACAAAATGGTATAAGGCGTATCCAGGCCGCGGCTGATGAATTCGAGATGCATGGTGGCCTTGTCCGCTGACCAGGCTGCAAATTCCCGCGGGTTAACCTGGTAAACGGACTCCTGGCACGCTTCGTCTGCCAGCCATTGAAAACGGGGATCCGAGTCGGAGGCGCGGTCGAGGAAGGTCGAAAAGGAGATTTCCCTGCCTGACAGGCCCGTCATTACGGACTCGAGATTATCCGAGTCGACGGATAAAAAAGCCAGGTCAAGCCTCACGCACGCTTCTGCGAGCAGGCTGACGAAATCGCGGTCGTAGTCCCAATTCCAGGCGAGGCACAGATCGAAATGCAGCATTGTACAGGAATTATAGTGCGAAATATTCACAGGGATATGTCAAATCGGCATGCTGTATAAGGGCGGTGCCTGTCAAAGGCTGGAGGAGTACTTGTTTTTTCATTGGTTTACCTGTACAATCTCAGACAAATGTTCTACGATAAGTCAGTGACCTTTACAGGCTGGCGATGGCATTGAACTTCATGCAGGTTCTGGACAAGGTGAAACAGATCGGCCTGGGAGCGCGGGCACACCAGGAAAGCCTGGACGGCCGCCGCGCGCAAGCACGCCAGGGGCTCGCCTCCTGGGCGGATAAGACCACGGAGTTGAATGAAAAAGTGGAACGCGCCCATCGGGTGGATCCGGGTGTACGTTGCGCGTTGCCGCTGGATGGAGAGCGGTTGGATGCCAGCAACTCCGAACCCGAGCCCCCGTCCCCACTGCCCCTGCTCGCCGCAGACGGGTCGCAGATCCTCCCCGACCGGCATGCAGCACTCCATTACTCGCTGGTCAACGTGGGCGCCATCGCCATCCAGCCCGGTTCCGGGCAGGCTCCTGATATCTTCACCGACAGCAGCCTGTTTTTCGCGGACGAGCTCTATACAGAGACCGGTATGCTGTCCGGCGAAGCCATCGAGCAGCGCCGGGATATCGCTGAGCGGAAAAAACTGCTCGAACTGGCTTCATCCTTTACCACACCGGTGATCGCCCTCACCGATGGTCCGGTCGAACTATGGGGCGCAAAGAACGGCGCAGAAGGCGAATATCGCAGGAACCTCGAGATCCATCGATCCATCCTGTCGCAGTTACAGGAACGGGAAGCGATCGTCGCCGGTTACGTGGACAAGCCCGGCGCAGACCTGGTGGTGCGCCTGCTGGAAATCGCCCTGTGTACCAGCGAACAGGAATTCCAGAATATCCGGGAATTCCATCCCCTGCGCGGAGTCACCGACCGCTGGCTATTCGGATTCATGGACCCTGGTTCGCGGTCGACGATCTTCGGTCTTCAATCAACTTCCCGCCAGCATTACACCGGTGACCTTTCCCTGCACTTCTTTTATTTAAATGTCGGCTACGCGAAGCATACCTCGCTGGTGCGGGTGGAAGTCCCGCGCTGGGTGGCGGGTGATCAGGGTAAGATCGATCACCTTCATTCTGCCCTGCTCCAGCAGTGCCGCTTGATGGGAGCGCGCCCCTACCCCTACATCCTGGCGCGCGCCCACGAGATCGCGGTGGTGAAATTCGAAGACAAACAGCAGGTGGAACAAATGCTCGCCCTTGAACTCCGCCGCGGGGGTGCTGAGATCGAAGATGAATCGAACAAGAAGTCAGCCAAGGAATTACCAGGAAGGATTAGATTATGAACGAAATCCAGATCCTCAACCTGACCGAATCCGATCTAGGGAAGGTGCAGATGTTTTGCGGGCACTCTCCCACCTACCGGCAAGGGTACCGGGCAAAAATGGAATGGATGCAAGCGCGCCTGAGGGAAGGCATGCGTTATAAACTGCTGCGGGTGAACGGCCGCAACGCCGGTATGCTGGAATACACACCCGGCGAATTTGCCTGGCGCGGGGTGGAGGCGAGGGGATACTTGTTCATTCATTGTCTCTGGGTGATCGGGCGCAACCGCGGTAAGGGCTACGGCTTGCAGTTGCTGCAGGAGTGTCTGGAAGAGGCGCGCGACACCAATGGCGTAGCGGTCATGGTCAGCAAAACCCACTGGCTGCCCACCCCGAAACTTTTCCTTAAGAATGGATTCGAACTGGCTGACCAGGAACCGCCATCCTTCGACCTGCTGGTCAGGCGCTTCGATCCACAGGCACCCTTGCCACATTTCAAGAGGTCCTTGCAGACCATCCCGGCTGGATTGACCCTGTACTACAGCGACCAGTGCCCTTACACTCAGAATGTTCCCGATATCACCTCGCAGGTGGGTAAACGCTTGAGCCTACCCATCCACCTGATCCACTTGGACAGCGCACGGGCAGCCCAGGAGGTGCCATGCGCCAATGGGACCCTGGCGTATTTCCACGATGGCACCCTGCTCACCTACCGCCCGGCCGGGACGGAAAAATTGCTGGACTTGATTCAGGCAAAAAGAGATCCTCATCCCACCATCGCGGAGGCAACATGAATGCGATCCAGGTCGGTTACCTGCTCAGTTCCGGGACGACAGGCTTCGTGGCTGGCTGCTCGGTCTCACAGCCTGAAACACCCACCCTGGGCGCCCTGGTGCGCGTTTCGCTGGACAAGGATTACAGCATTTACGGGATGATCACCGGTCTCCATATAGGTGACGATGGCATGGTCCGCCAGCTTGTCACGGCCGGGAATATCAGCCCGGAGGTGATGCGCGACAATCGCGAACGGCGCATCGTGCCGCTGGAGATGGCCGTACTGGCGGTGGGATTCGAAGTTGACGGGAAGATCTCGCACCTCCTGCCACCGCGGCCTCCGCTCAGCCTGGATGTCATCAGCCTCTGCCCGGAATCCGACCTGAAGCGCTTCATCGGGGTGGGCCATTTTGGCTACTTCCGCCACATCCTGCGCGCCGAGGATATTCCGGTCGGAGAGGTGCTAGCTGCCCATTTGCTCGATGTAAAACGCCGCACCGGGGATGTCGGATGGGTGAACGAAGCCACCCGTGAATTGATCACCCTGTTGCGCGACGATTACGCCACCCTGATGGCAGTGCTCGGCGCGCTGGGAGAGGTCTATTGAGCACCATTGAGTCACCTGGACTTCGTTGCAATCATCTGATCGGATAATATGCCCAGGCAAAAATCAACCAGGACCAGTTCCTTTGGCTCCCCGGGACGGGCCGGGCATGATTCCTCGGCTTTTTATGGCGGGAAACTCTATGCCAGCCAGAAGAAGGGAGAGGATGTCCTTTTCGTTGAACACCCTCTGCCGGTCGACGTGATAGACCGGATCCATTGCCATTCCGCCGAGGTGATGGGCGAACTTCCGGATTGCTCCGTCCACCTGATGGTCACCTCGCCGCCTTATAACGTGGGCAAGGACTATGACCAGGATCTTTCGCTGGTCGAATACCTGGCCTTTCTCGATAGGGTCTGGAAGGAGACCCAGCGAGTGCTGGTTCCGGGCGGCAGGATGTGCATCAATGTTGCCAACCTGGGCAGAAAACCCTACATCCCGCTGCACGCCTTCATCGCCGAGCAGGTCATTCGCCTCGGATTCCTGATGCGCGGCGAGATCATCTGGAACAAGGCTGCCAGCGCCTCCCCATCCACTGCCTGGGGCAGCTGGAAATCAGCGGGAAATCCCACCCTGCGCGATGTCCATGAGTACATCCTGGTGTTCTGCAAGGACACCTTCAAGCGTCAAAACCCGTCCGGGCGTGCCAACACCATCAGCCGTGACGAATTCCTGGAATTCAACAAATCGGTCTGGAATATCAACGCGGAACCGGCGCGCAAGGTCGGTCATCCGGCTCCATTCCCGGTGGAGTTGCCGCGCCGGTTGATCGAACTGTATTCCTTCGAAGGCGAGGTGGTGCTCGACCCGTTCATGGGCTCCGGGCAGACCGCCATCGCCGCGCTAAGAAGCAAGCGGCACTATGTTGGTTTTGAGATTGACAGTGGATATATCTCCCTTGCCAGCCAGCGGATAAGCGAGGAGACAGGATCATGAAACCTGCCAGCGCGGTTTACTGTTTGGATTTTCCGTGTACCGACACCCGCCGTTCCAGTTATCTTATTCCAGACGTGAATATTGATCCAACCAGGGTGTCCGTCGTGCTCATCTCGGAAGCCGCCCCAGAAAACCCCACCGATCAATATTATGCCGGCGAGAATGCCCTCTTTACCCGCACCACCCTGCTGGCATTCCAGGATGCCGGGATCAGGGTCACCAGCATGCAGGATATTCTCGACCTGGGAGTGTATCTCACCACGGCGGTCAAGTGCGGCAAGACCGGCTACGGCATCGCATCGCCAACCGTCGAAGCATGCTCGCACCTGCTTGAAATGGAACTTGCCCTGTTCCCCGATGTCAGGGCTTACCTGCTGATGGGCGATGTCGCCATCAAGGCGGTCAATGCGATAGCGAAACGGAGCAGTGAACCGCGCCCCATCCCGGCCGGTTCCACGTATAAGATCCGCGACGGCGAGTTTTTCTTCCGCGGGGCGCGCGCCCTGCCATCCTATGTGCAGGCGGGAGCGGCTTTTTTTGTGGAGAAGTCCAAACGCAGGATGATCGCTGAGGATATCAAAAAAGCCATACAGATCGCTGCCCATTCATGACAGTCAATTCCAAAATAAGTAATCATACTATTACGATTTCGATGCAAGATAATTCAGCAAAACTGACCAAGGCAGAAAAACAATGAATCCAGACAACAAACCCATTGGTTACATCATCGGAGGCGGGCTGAAGGAATCTTTCCGCGCCAGGCTGACGGTACCCGCCCGGGAAGTGCAAGAGGGCGCCTTTGTGGTTGTCGAATCCGGCGATTGGCAGTTCTACGGCCTGGTGACCGACCTGCAGCTGGGCGCCACCGACCCGCGCTTCGCCGACGAGCAGACCGAGACCCGCCTGCCGCCCGCCCTCGCCAATGCACTGCATGGGCAAACGCTCTTCACCACCCTGGAGATCCTGCCTTCGCTGATGCTCGAGCGCGGTCCCGAACCGGGCTCAGCGGAGTACAAAGCCTGGATCGAGGAGCACGCAGAGAAGCTGCCAAAGCCGCTGCCGGTCAAGACTGTTCCTCCACACCACGCCCCGGTGCGCATGGCTACTGGCGGGGATATCGCCGAGATCTTCGGAAACCCTGCCGCGGAGGGTAATTTCATCGTCGGCTCCACCCGTGAGCAGGATCACCCCGTGTGCATCAACCTGGACAGGTTCGTACAGCGTTCGGCGGGTGTATTCGGTGCCACCGGTACCGGTAAATCGTTTCTCACCCGCGTGGTGCTCGCCGGGCTGATGCACCACGCGCGCGCTTCGGTGCTGGTCTATGACATGCATAATGAATACGGCTTCGACGATACCGCCTCCGACACCGGCTTGCGCGTTATCGGTCTGAAAACCAAGTTCGCCAGCAGGGTGAGGGTGGTGGGACTGGGTGCCGGCACCACCATACGCACCAGCACGCCGGATTTCAACCTGCAGATCGCCATGGGCGACATCACACCGGCGGACATCGAGCTGCTGACCCGGGAATTGAACCTGAAGGAAACCACCCCCACCACGCTGCACGCCCTGAACAGCACATTCGGGCACGCCTGGTTCCAGCGCTTCAAGGCGATGAACCGGGACGAGGTGGAGGAGGTGGACGAGAAGACCGGCAAGGTCTGGAAGGTGCCTCATCCGGAAAGCGTGGCTTTCTGGGCAGGCGAAGCGGGAGTCAACGTGATGGCTGCCGAGGCGCTGCACGATAAATTGCGCCGCCTGTTCGACAAGGAATATATTGTCGTAACACCTGCTGCCGACAGTCTGGCTGAGATCATCAAGTGCCTGGAAGCCGGCAAGCATGTCATCCTCTCCTTCGGTCAGGCTTACGAAACCGACCTGGATTACCTGCTGGTGAGCAACCTGCTTACCCGCAAGATCAGGCAGGTTTGGGAGGAAAAGACGAACCATTTCCGGTCGCAGAAGGGCAGCGAACCGCGACCGCTGGTGATCGTGGTGGAGGAAGCCCACAAATTGCTCAACCGCGAGATGAGCAGGCAGACCTCCTTTGCCGCCATCGCGCGTGAAATGCGCAAATATTACGTCACCCTGTTGATCATCGACCAGCGCCCGTCGCAGATCGACGACGAGATCATGTCGCAACTGGGGACGCGCATTTCCGGCTGGCTGGGCGATGAGGACGATATCCATGCCGTGTTATCCGGTCTCTCCGGACGCGACTCCCTGCGCGGCATGCTGGCGCGCCTGCAGCCAAAGGAGGAAGTGCTCCTCCTGGGCTGGGGTGTGCCGGTTCCGCTGCCGGTACGGTCACGCCGTTACGACGATAAATTCTGGGGAGAATTGTTTGGGGCGGGAGGCAAGAAGGACGAAGCCCGGATCATGAAGGAATTGGGCTATAAATAACTTCCGGGCAAGAGGATCCCCAAGAAACCGCTCATCGCAGAAGATCATTCCTCTGGTGGACACTTATGATTTCCGTTTTTTTACAAACTGGGGGAGGTAAAATCCCGGACTAGTATTTCCTCCCGGGAATGTTTCACCCAGTAAGCAGGTGTGTCAATTCCTCTTCTTTTCTTGCAGGAACATCCAACCCAGCAGCAGCAGACATACCGCTACCGGCATAAAGGAGCGCATCAATGTCGTGCTGATCCACTCATAGAGGAAGGTGGAGCTTCCAGGTGCATAAGCAGCCATGTAAGCCGATCCAAACACGACTAAAAAAAGTCCTGCTAGTGAAAAGAACAGCGTCGATTTGGTGAATTCGCGGCGGAGATCCTGTGGGCGCAGCCCGGCAAAAAGGAATAAAACGAGCAGGAGGATGGTATATCCCCAGTCCCTGAACCTGATGACCTGTCCGGCGATGTAGCGGACGATGGAATACAACGCAGGCCAACGGATATCGCCAGCCAGAAGACCATTCAAAGCCAGGCTGGAATATTGATAGACTTCCACGTTTAAGTTGGAGTTCAATCTCTGGAAGATATACCATGGACCGACCAGGATCACGACCGGTAGCAGCAGGGGGAGTATTTTCATCCTGCCGCTTGCCGTGAGGAGCCGCGCGATCCCAAGGGCGGCAACACTGACGAGAAACATGACCAACCCTTCCGGTCGCGTGAAAATCGTGATGCCGAAGAAAATACCGCCAAGTAGAATCTTGCCAGTTTTTCCCTCCCGCATCCCCTCGATCGACCAGAGCAGACCGGAAACGAGAAAATAAGTAAAGGGCAGGTTGGCATAGCCCATGGATGCATGGGTAAAGAAGATGGGTGTGCACGCCAGGAGCAAGACGCCGAGGGAAGCAGCCCATTTCCTAAGGCCCTGCAAGACCCAGAAGCGATAACATACTGCCAGGAGAGAGGCGTAGAAAACCGGGTAAATCAACTTGGATCCGGGGAGCAGATCCCCCTCCAAAATCCGGAAGATCGAGATGAGGATCGGAATGTTTAATGGATACGACAATCCGACCCCTCCCCAGTCCTTGGCGGCAAGGACTGTGCCCTGGAAAGCGATCCCATAGCCCTTTACTGCCCAACGGGCTATATCATCCCAGCCAAAGTATGACAGCCCCACGGCTAGGAAAGTAACCGCGGCAATCACGAATAAAATCACTATCCAGAGTCCCCTGGTTGTATACAGAGCAATTTTGCCTTCAGATTTACCTGTCGGGAATTGTTCCACAGGTCGAACCGGGAATCTCCAGGCGAGAAGAGCCAGTGCGATCAGGATCACAGCATACGAGCCTAGAATCGTGCCCTTATTCAAAGCGACGCCTGCCCAGGAAAGGATAAAAAGGAACCAGGTGAAAAGCCCGGCTCCCAGCCCGAAACTCAAACCAATGGCAGCGAGCCAGTCGACCCTTCTCAGGATCACTCGCAGAGTCAATGTCCCTATCAGGAAAAGACCACCCAGGATGAGGATGTCGCAAATACCTGCCCATACGAGAGTGGTCATTGTCCGGCCTCTGCGTCTTGTGGGGCAAGTAATCCCATCGTTGCATTGAATGGGATCACTTTTAACGTTCCGGGTACGGATGAGGGATTGTCAAAGGTCGGTCCATAGATGAAATATACTTGCGGACCTGCCATGGATTGAAGACAATCCTTCAAGGATGATATCCCGGGACAGGTGCTGTCGGATTGACCGACCACCATTCTGGGCAAGAGAAAATATTGCAGAAAGGTATTGTCATCAAACTGGGGAACACCGAATGTCCGCGTGTCCACCACCAGGGCGTCCATAGGGATTTCCTTTCTCAGGAAATCCACGTAAGCGAGATAATCGGTACCATAGGCAACATCCGCGCTACGGCTGATAGCGTCAAGAAAGCGATCCGACCAGACCTTTCTTCTGGCAAGGTCTCTAAACTGTTGCCCTGCCCAGCCTAACTGGAGGAGGATGATTCCGGTTGTTATCACCAGGAGAAAGGGCTTCAAAACCCGATTTATTTTCATAAGGATGACTCAGTGGGGATTTGCGTCCAAGAAATCTTCTGAAACCTTTACAGCTTCGCAGACACGACCTGCCTTATACGCAGGCATTTTATTTTATTTATCCCGGAGGAGAGACTTCTGTAAATATCACCGCCCACAAGTAGTTTGCCATATAATCATTATAATACAGCGATTAAGAACATGAATGCCCTCAAAACCATCCTTTTCATGATCCTGGTGCCAGGTACCATGCTGGTGGTGCTGCCCTGTTACCTGGTGGGCAGTGACACGGCATTGTTCTCCTTTGGCATATTCCGCTGGCTGGCAGTCCCCTTTTGGGCTGCGGGGGCAGCTGCCATGATCTGGTGCGCTTGGGTTTTCGTCGTTCACGGTGAAGGTACGCCCCTGCCCACCAGTCCGCCCCGACAGCTGATAACCCGGGGGTTGTATCACCTGCTCCGCAACCCGATCTACATGGGCGCGGTGATCCTCCTGCTGGGCTTTGTATTCTGGCATCCCGCCTCTTCCATCCTGTGGATGCCTGTCATCGTGGCTATCAGTGCTCATTTATTCGTCATCCTCTACGAGGAACCCCACCTGCGTAAAACATTCGGCTCTGAATACGAGCAATACTGCAGGAGTGTGCCCAGGTGGTTCCCGAAATGGAGAAGATCATAATGACTGCAGTAAAGACGATCGTATTCATCCTGCTCGTCCCGGGTTTTCTTCTGGGTGTGGTTCCGGTGCTTGTCATCCCGAAATTCCCCGACCTCTCCCTCGCCGCAGGTCCCTGGAATAAGGCTGCCATCCTGTTCTGGATCACCGGTGTGGCAACGCTCGCCTGGTGCGCGGTCGATTTCGTTCGCAAGGGAAGCGGCACCCCTCTCCCCATTGATCCTCCCAAAGAGCTGGTCGTCAGCGGTTTCTACCAGTATGTCCGCAACCCGATGTATGTCGGCGCGTTGTTGATCCAGGTTGGGAATATCATCTGGTTTGGATCCCTGGCGCAGGCGGTGTACTGGTTGTTCCTGTTCATCGGTTTCAACCTGTTCATCCGGGCAAATGAGGAACCTTACCTGCGGAAGACCTTCGGTGCTCGCTATGAGGAGTACTGCGAGGAAGTGCCGAGGTGGATCCCGCGTGGAAAGCGCATCGATTGAGCGATATTCAATAAGAGTAAGTCTGGTCAGTATTAAAGAGGATGAACCACTGATCCCATAGCAGGTTACAATTCATTCATCTCACCCTCAACGGAGCATCCCATGGAAACAAAGAAAACTGGTCTTCGCAGCCTCCCCGTCAACGTCTGGATCGTGACGGCCACCTCGCTGCTCACCGACATTTCCTCCGAGATGATCGTCTATCTCATCCCGCTTTTTCTTGCCAACGTGCTCAAAGCCGGCACGGCAGTCATCGGGCTGATCGAAGGCCTGGCAGAGACCACGGCGAGCCTTATGAAGATCTACTCGGGAGCCCTGTCCGACCGGCTCGGCAAGCGCAAATGGATCACCGTCGTCGGCTACGCCCTTTCCACAATCGCCAAGCCGTTCATGTATTTCGCCAACACCTGGCACTGGGTGCTGGGTGTGAGGGTTGTCGATCGGTTGGGAAAAGGCATCCGCACCGCTCCGCGGGATGCCCTGGTCGCCGGCTCGGTCGACGAGAAACAACGCGGCCTGGCTTTTGGCCTGCACCGCGCCGGCGACACCGCCGGTGCTTTCCTGGGTCTGTTGGTCGGTGCCGTGGTCGTCTGGCTGACCCAGGCCGGGGCTGCCGCCCTCACCCGCCGCACCTTCCAGATCGCCGTGCTGGTAAGCATCATCCCGGCGGTGCTGGCAGTGCTGGTGCTCGCCATCGGGGCGCGCGACGTTCCCGGTCAGGGCAAATCGACAACACCCATACTCAGCATGAAAGGCATGGACAAGCGCTTCAAGGTTTTCATGCTGGTGCTGGTGCTGTTCACGCTCGGCAACTCCTCCGATGCATTCATCATCTTGCGGGCCCAGGAGCGCGGCCTGGATGTGCTCCAGATCATGTTGATGCTGATGACCTTCAATTTGATTTATTCCCTGCTCGCCGGTCCGCTCGGGGCTCTCTCCGACCGGATCGGACGCCGGCGGCTCATCATCGGCGGATGGATCGCCTACGGGCTGGTCTATCTCGGCTTTGCCCTGTCGAGGACCGGCTGGCAGATCTGGACGCTCTTTGGTTTCTATGGGATCTATTATGCCATGACCGAGGGATCGGCCAAAGCGCTCATCGCAGACCTGGTCCCCGAGCAACGGCGCGGCACCGCCTACGGGCTCTACAATGCTGCCATCGGGCTGATGGCTTTTCCGGCTTCGGCTATCGCGGGCTTGTTATGGCAGGGTGCTTTTGGCTGGCAGGGATTCGGACCGGCGGCTCCGTTCTATTTTGGAGCCGGGTTGGCACTCCTTGCGGGCATCCTTTTTTGGAAACTGGTGCCAGTGGCTTAATGGTGTCAAAAGGCGACCCGGTCGGGTCGCCTTTTCTTTTTCCAACTTCAATATTTTCCGAGTCTGTCGTCCAATTCCCACTGATTAATTGCGAAACGGATCATGAACCGGATTCGTGCCAGCCCAAACGCAAGCCGGCTGCGCGAACTGGTTGCACTGCAACCCAAGCGAACAGCGGTGCGAAAGCACCCGCGGCGGATCGGGCAGGGTATCCATCGGGTAAAGAATCTCACTTTCAAGCGCCACTTCTTGTTTCACATGCTCACAATAGCATACCTTGCTTACTTCCCATGCACGCTCTGTCATGGTATGCCTCCATCACGAGTATGGGCCTGCCTCAGCAGCCCAGCCGGTAAGTAATATGATTATATGCTAACCACCGTCGGAATCGCCCTGGTTTGCAGCAGTTGACTGCGCTTCCTCCTGGAAATTGCTCGCCTGGGCGTCAATGATCTCGCCAACCGCGGCTTCTGTCTCCGGGGCATCGCGCCAGGTGGCCCTGACCACCTTCTGCAGGGCATCGGTATGTTCCTGGACCACTTCTTCCGGGCAAAGCGACATGAACAGGGTGGTGCCGAGCCAGATCACGGCAGCATCATCCAGCGCGCCGACGATCGGGATCACCAAGCCAGGGATCAGGTCGACGGGTGAAATGACATAGATCGCCGCCGCGATCGGCAGTAATTTCAGGAAGAAATTCACCCGCCGGTCGCCCATCAGGCGCAAAATGAGTTTCAATCGCAGCACCAGGTCCTGGATGAAACCGCTATTCTGGTTGCTGATGATGTCACGTTTGTTTGCCATTAAATTCTCTCCTCATGAAATAGTCAGGTCCAGAGCGGAAATGAAACCATCTGCGGACCCACCGGTAATCCATAGATATTGATATATACGAGAAAGTTGCCAGGTGGATTTATCGAAAAAACTATCCATTTCTGGACTGGAAAGGTAGATATAGGGACGATTATATGTTTTTTGCACGTCCTCGTCAGTGCGCTGATAATCCTTTTGTATGTACTCAACCCGCTGACGAACAGCGTCGAGCGGGAGGAAATCCAGCCCTCCATTTTCGGGAATGGTATTCAGAAAAACACGCCAGAACAGGCAGTTGGGATGGTCACGGACATAGATAAAGTCGAGTCCGTACCAGTCTTTTTTGACTTCCCAGATAAAGTCTTTATTCGAGGCGAATTCAGTAGAAAAACGTTGTTCCGTCGGTAGCCCAATGATCTCGCTCCACAGATTGTCAGTAACCAGGTGGAAGAAGTAACCCATCCGGAACGATACGGTTTTTAACTCCTTTGAACCGCGCATAGGTAATAGATAACGCCGGAAGAATTCCATGTCTGCAAGTTTCCGATACGCATCAGGGAAGCATCCAAAATGGGTGACCTCCGGAGGAGGCGTAAATTTTTCCCAGTTCTCATCCGGAATACCGGAATCCGGGGCGATATTTCCCAGCGCAAAACAAGCCGGATCCAGGTCAGGGAAAAGACCCAGCAGATTTTCAGCAATCCGTAAGTGAGCAATCCAGGTGGCCATCTATTTATTTTCCAGGCAGGTCTGTAAAATTTTAATTGCCCTTTAAATATACTTTACTTCAAAGCGAGGATTTAAAAAACGTTCATCCTGCCGGTTTTTACCTTCACCTGCAGCGGGGCTATAGCTTGAGGCGCACATGGGATTTGACCCGCTCGTAGGAGGGAGATATTTAGTGCCTCAAAAACTTCTGACGGATGGTCTTCTTCCATGCAGCCAGGCGCAAGTGGAACGCGCTGCGCAGTGCCTGCCGCCGGATCAATTCCGCCGCCTGGCGGGCGGTATGGAGATCATTCTTTTTCTGGCTGTATAGCGCATACTGGTATTCCCGCAGCAGGGAGCCTGCCTGTTCCTTCACCTGCGGAAGGTTTTCGATGAGCACAGCAACCGCTTCAGCGGGCGTCTGGGCGGGCGTGACCCCGGCTCCCAGCCAGTGCAAGCCCTGGAAGACAGCACTAAAAGCACGCTCGATCGGTTTAAGACCCGAATAATATGCCCATCGCCGCAACCATCCCGGCGGTGCGATGGCAAGACTGGAATAGGCATCGAGCATCAGCACGGGTACAGTTTTTTTCGTCAGCGTGCGCAGGCGACCCAGTGCCTTATCGAGCAGTCCGCTCATGTAAGCCGCTGCCAGCCCTATGGTGATGCATGCCGCCAGCCCGAAGAACACCATTATCCGCACCAGCGAACTCGGCTGGGGACCTGACCCGCTCCCTGCCCCTGAATCCTCTTCACGGTTGGAGGCGCTGTTCGGGATATTTGCCCCGGCAGGCGCCGGGGTGCTGTCATCTGGTTGATCAGTCTGGGCAGTATCCCCGGGGAGCCGGGTCAGCACAGGCTGGCTTGTGGTGGGTTCGAATTCCACCCAGCCGATGCCGGGGAAATAGACTTCGGGCCAGGCGTGGGCATGTTTTTCGAGAACCGTGTACTTGTTGGGCGGTTCATACTCTCCCTCCGCAAAACCGACCACCATCCGCGCTGGAACGCCGACACTGCGTAGAAGGATCACTTCCGCACTGGCGTAATAGTTGCAGAATCCTGCCTTGTAAGTAAACAGGAACCAGTCCAGCCGGTCAGTGCCAGCCGGAGGAGGTTCGATCACTTCCTGGTAGGTGATGGAAGTACGCAGATAATTGGTGATCAAATCGGCTTTTTCGTAAGGCGTGGCTGCATCCGCGGTGATACGTTTCGCCAGTACCACGATGCGGGCGGGAAGGTCTTCCGGCAATTGCAGGTAGTGAGCACGCACCCACGGTGGGTAGATCGCTCCAGACCGTTGGAGCTGGGCAATGGTTGGATTATAGATGTTGGCATGCACGGAATATTTCTCACCCATCATTACGGGCGGGTCAGCGCGGAACATGATCGGATCAATAAAGGATTCCATCGCTGGCGTAAAGGTCAGAATGGCAGTGCGGCTGATCCAGACCGGGTGGGCAGGGGTGACCAGGATCGCCAGGTTGGCGCGCGGGGTGGAGAATTCGAATTCATTCGACAATCCGTGGAGATCGACCAATTGGAACGGCCTGTGGTCGGGGGCAGTCGGTTCTTCGGCGGGAAAATCACTCAGCCACTGGTTATCCAGGTACTTGTCATACGTGCGCACGCGCCAGTAATAACGGTCCGCCCGACCGACCATCGGGGCACTGATGCGCAGGAAGACGCCTTCTCCTGAGGAGGCTTTCTGACCAAGGGAGAGGGTGTCCCCATAGAACTCCACAAGCTTGGAGCTTTCATATCCACGCAATCCAGCGATGGCATTGCCGAGGGTCTCGCGTATCCTCTCCAGCGGTCTCGTGACGTTTTGCCAGGCGCGTTTTACAGTCTCAACCTGCCAGCCGCTTGCGGGGATGGCCCAGGTTAGAAATATCAAAACCAGCGCCACCACCGGGATGGCAAGGTTCAGGTCCGTCCATGATTCAGTGGACAAGGAAACTCGGTGTTCTCTCCAGAATTGTCGTTTGCGGACCAGGGTGAGACGCCCGAGCAACATTAGGCATAGAAAAGCGTAGAATGCCGCGATGATCACCCGTTCCTTCACTGCAGAATCGAACAAATGAACGATGATCAGCACGATCCCTGCCGGTAAGACTGCCAGGGTGAAATCCCCCCGGCGGGTTAATGAGTAACCCGCCAGCAGACTGATGAACCAGAATCCGAGCGCGGCAAATGTCACGAACAGGAGCGTATCTGGCACCTTCTGCCCGGTGACGAACAGGAAGAGGGATTTTCCCAGCCTTCCTCCCAAACTGAGCAAGCGCTCCTGCCAGGGAGTCTTGACATACAGGATCCAGCCGACCGCAAGCGGGACCAAGATCAGGCTGTAACAGATCACCAGCCAGGTAACTCCCCTGCGCTCGTATTGACTGTACCCGAGTGCCAGGCCCAGAATTGCTCCCAGGATTGTAAGCAGGAGGGGAGTACCCAGGCCCAGAGCCCAGTCGGTTGCATACAGGCGCTGGGAGGCGGTGAACAGGAGCAGGATCAGGATGGCTGCCGAGGGCAGATCCCAAATGCGCTCTGAGGCGCGTTTCATCCTTTGAGTGTACAATACATGTTCCGTATTCGTCAATCTCAAGGAGTCACTGAATGGAAACGCTCTTGAATGCCGGTCTCCATTGGAATATCTTCTTTCAAAACCTGGGCACATGGCTGAAGACCCCCATGGAAATATTTTCCTTCTTCGGAACGGAATATTTTTTCCTGCTGCTCCTGCCAGCACTTTACTGGTGCCTGGATGCCGGCACGGGAATTCGCGTTGGCGTGATTCTCCTGTTGAGCACATCGCTGAACGATGCTCTCAAGCTGGTCTTTCATGGTCCGCGTCCCTACTGGGTAAGTTCCGAGGTGCTCGATCTCGCCCGGGAGACTTCCTTCGGCTCTCCATCCGGTCATGCTCAAATATCCGTCGGCGTATGGGGAATGCTGGCTGCCTGCCTGCACAGGTGGTGGGGATGGCTGGCGGCGATACTGATGATGCTAATGATCGGCATCTCGCGACTCTACCTGGGGGTTCACTTTCCACACGATGTCCTTGTCGGCTGGTTGATCGGCGCCCTCCTGCTCTGGCTGGTGCTCCATTATTGGGAACCGGTTCGCGCCTGGATCAGGAAGATGAGCCTGATTCAGCAGGTCCTGATCTCTTTCCTCTTTTCCCTGGTGCTGATCGTGATTTCGCTGATCCCCTTCCTTTGGCTGACGATCACGAAATGGCAACCACCGCAGGAATGGGCGCAATTCGCCACGCAGGCTGTTACGATGAGCGGTGCCTTCACCACGGCAGGCACCCTGTTCGGCCTGTTGACCGGCCTGGCATGGTTCAACCGCCATGGCGGGTTCTCCACCGCCGGTCCTTTTTGGAAACGCCTCCTGCGCTTCCTGTTGGGGGCGGCGGGCATCCTTGTTTTCTATGCTGGCCTGGATGTGCTCTTCGGTTTGATCGCCCCCGACGCAGAGGCATTACTCCCCTACATTCTGCGCTTCCTTCGGTATACCCTGGTCGGTGCGTGGGTCTCTGCCGGAGCGCCCTGGCTATTTGTCAGGCTCCATCTGGCTGGTAAAACCGCCTGATACATTACGGTTTGTTTACAATCCATCCGCCTGAAATCTGACTCTGATATAATCTTTCCGTCATGGGTACTACCCTCGAACGCGGCTACCTGCTGCATCATCGCTACCGGATCATGGAAATCCTCGGCCAGGGGGGCATGGGATCGGTCTACCGCGGGGTGGACGAGAACCTCGGCGTGGACGTGGCTGTCAAGGAAAACCTGTTCACCACCGAAGACTATGCCCGCCAGTTTCGCCTGGAAGCGGTCATCCTCGCCAACCTGCGACATGCCAACCTGCCGCGCGTGACCGACCACTTCGTCATCGATGAGCAGGGTCAATACCTGATCATGGACTTCATCGACGGGGAAGACCTGCGCCAGCGGATGGAACGCACCGGATCCATCAAGGACGAAGATGCCATTCTGATCGGCGCAGCCATGTGCGACGCGTTGCAATACCTGCACTCACGCAAACCATCCATCATCCACCGAGACCTCAAACCCGGGAATGTGCGCATCTCTCCCGACGGGCATATCTTCCTGGTGGATTTCGGCCTGGCAAAACTGGTCAAGGGCACGCAGGCCACAACCACCGGAGCACGTGCCATGACGCCCGGATATTCCCCTCCCGAACAATACGGCACAGCCCGCACCGGTCCGCGGACGGATATCTATTCCCTGGGGGCAACACTCTACTCCTCCCTGACCGATGTCATCCCGGAAGACGGGCTGGCGCGCGCCATGGATAACGTCGAATTGACCCCTCTGCGGAAGCACAATCCGAAAGTCTCGCGCAAACTTGCTGCCGCGATCGAAAAGTCGCTGGCAGTGCGTCCGGAGGACCGTTTCCAGTCAGCGGAGGAATTCCGCCAGGCTTTGCTGGCTTCCAGTGTTAAAACCCAACGGGTGGAAGGGGAAATCCGCGTGGAGCCGCCCCCTCAGCCACCCTGGACGAAGGATGGCGGGAAACTCGCTGATGAAATGCCCAAGCAGCCAGCCAACGGCCTGCTGCCGCCCGTTCCACCCGCCCATTCCCCGAAATCTCGCAACGCGAGCTGGTGGATATCATTTTCCTTCTTTCTGATGACGATCCTGGCGGCGCTGGTCATCATCCTCATTTTCTGGTCGCCGATCACGAAAGCCTTGCTCGGACCGCTGGCTGCGCCATCCTCCACGCCTATCCGGACGGACATCCATCCACCGACCGATCAACTGGTGGATTCTTCTCCTGCCCCGGCCACGGTCACACAGATGGCAACACAGGAATTGACCGCCACGGTTACACGGACACCCCTGTTGACCTTTACGCCGTCCATCACGAACACGCCCACGGAAACCCTGGTTCCGGTCCCCACTTTAATGGGCGGCGGTACCAGCCAGATTGCCTTTACCTCCGACCGTACCGGCGCCCCTCAGATCTACCTGATGAATGCCGATGGCAGCGACATCGTACAGGTGGCCAACATGGCGGATGGCTCCTGCCAGCCCGCCTGGTCGC
>Ga0315275_10000612_pt1 | contig 30030 bp, 18 predicted proteins | sample YL17G03_0_MG_FD_205557 | JGI IMG/M metagenome (GOLD analysis project Ga0315275, IMG submission 205557) | Sediment microbial communities from Yellowstone Lake, YNP, Wyoming, USA - YL17G03_0 | ecosystem: Environmental > Aquatic > Freshwater > Lake > Sediment | place: USA: Wyoming | collected...
CCAGACCTCCCCACATGTTGCGTCCCTTTTCGTACGTGTACGGGAAGACGTACGAGGTGTCCTTGATCTCGTGGTACCCCAGACGGAAGTTCAGGTGCTGGGTGAGCGGATCGAAGAGCGATTCTCTGCGAATCTTGCGCAGCTCGAGCGATGCCCCCTGTCTTCCCTCGCGGTTGAACAGATCGGCGACCAGCGACGCATCCTTCCCGAAGTAGCGGAGCGGGCTTTCGTACGACGCGTAGTAATCCGTCTTCCGGCTCTCAAAGCCGTAAAGCCCCTGCAGGGTGAATCTGCGGTAATAGTCGTCGTAGCTTCCCCGCAGCCGGAGCCCCGCCTTCCCGCCGTCGACGTCGTTGTAGTAGCCGATCGGCAGGAGCCGGTACTGGTATGAATCGAGCGGGTGGTACGTGTTGAAGGGCACGTCGAGCGCGGCGCTCCTGCGCCGGGGGGCGAAGTTGTCGAGCTGATAGACGTCGAGGATCTCGTTATCGGGGTTGATCGCGGCCGATACCGGCTTCGATTCGAACGCGAAGGTCGTATCGATCGTGCGCGACGTGCCGTCGAGCCGCTCGGTGAGCGTGTTTCCGTTCTTCAGGCGGAACGCGAGGGTGAGCGGCATCATGAGCTCCCCTTTGCGCTCGATCCTGACTGCGGCGTCGAACCCCTCCTTCGCCGGCTTCACCTTGAAGCGGGAGAGCCGGTAGTCGCAGTCCTTCGTCGTGTGGAGCCACTGCTTGAAGAGCTCGCCGAGGTCGAGGCCGGAGACCTCCTCGCAGACGGAGCGGAACGCGTCCTCGTCGACGTGTTTGAATTTCCAGCGGTCGACGTAGGTGCGGATGATTTTCTGGAAATTCTCGTCGCCGACCGTGTAGCGGAGCGCGCGCAGGAAAAGCGGCGCCCCGACGTAGGGCATCGTGCTGAACCCGTTCTTGAACTCGTGCGCCGGGGTCGCGATGCGCTCGGCGTAGTCCGTGCGGTGGAGGTTGACGACGGGCCTCGCGATCGCGTCCCACGTCCGCTGTTCCCGGAAGAGCGAGTACGGAAAACTTCGCTTGTCCGGTTTCCCGTAGGGACCGAAGCGCTCGGTCGCGTTCGAGAAGACCATGTACTGCGCGAAGCCTTCGTCGAGCCACGCCTCGGCGCGCTCGTCGTTCGCGAGGATGCCGTAGAAATAGTTGTGGGCGAGCTCGTGGAGCGCGAGTCCCTCGTCGGCGGAGCCGTTCATCGCGAGCATCGGATACTCCATGCCGCCGCGCATCGGGCAGTCGACGATGCTGGCCTGCGGATAGGGGTAGGGCCCCGCGGTCTTTTCGAGCCACCGCATCGAGCGGATCTCCCGGGCGAGCATCGAGTCGGCCCACGCGCGGTTCCACGGGTTGAAGAAGCTCATGACATGGTAGCCGCTCACGAGCGTATCCTGGACAATGAACGTGGGAGAGGCGCACCACGCGAAGTCATGGACCTTCTCCGCGCGGAACCGAACCGTCTTCAGGCTGTCCGGTTTTTCCGTGCCGCTCGCCGTTGCGCCGGATGCGGCCCCTACACCGCCTGGACGCTTTCCGCCCGGATGTCCGCCGCCGCGGCGGAGCGGATTCTTCTTCCAGCCGGGATCCCCCGAGACCGGTACGCCCGTCGCCGCGACGACGTATTTCTCGGGCAGCGTGATGTGCACGTCGAACGTTCCGAACTCTCCGTAGAATTCGCCCATGCGGTACTGGTCGGGGTGCCAGCCGTCCTTGTCATAGACGACCATCTTCGGATACCACTGGGCAATGTCGTACTGGTCGCCCGAGTAGCCCGAACGCCCGAGGAGCGGCATCAGCTTCTCCTTGAACGCGAGAGTGAACGTCGCGCTCCCTCCCGGCGGGAGCGGCTTCGGGAAGGTCGCCGAAAGAATGGTGCCATCGACTGTGAACCGTACCGGCTTGCCGTTCACCGTGAGCTCCGCCACGTCGATCCACCCGCGCATCGACTTCGGCAGCCCGACGAAAAAGTAGAGCGTTCCCTGCAGGAAATCGCGGATGAGCGGCGACGTCTTGTTGCGGAACGCGTTCGGATATAGGTGCATGTAGAATATGCTCAAGGTGTCGGGGGAGTTGTTTGTGTAGAGAATCGTCTCGGTGCCCGAGAGCGCGCGGTCCTTTGTATCGAGCGTCACCTTGATCGTGTAATCGGCTTGCTGCTGCCAATACTCCTCGCTCGCGGCCCGCGACGCGTTCGTCTGGGCCCCGATGCCGCGCGGCACTGAGCCGGCGCACAGAATCATGGCAATCGCGACGACGGCGAATCTCGATATTCTCTCTTTGATCGGCATGTTCACCTTATACGTCCAATCTTTGACGATGTTCGATCGAAAGCAAGCGTATTTTGCCCCTTCGAGGCGCAGAGAGTAGCACAGCGCACTGCTTTAATCAAGCCGGTTGCGGAGCATGATATAGTTCTTGAGACGGTCCCGATAATGAGCGAGAATGGAGCGGGATTCGGGATAAGGTTCCACGATACGGGCTTGATCCGCCTCCCGATGAGGTGCGCATGAAACTGAAATGGGCGGCCGCGATCCTCGCGCCGGTTCTGGTCCTTGTGGTCGCCGATGGCGGCCTCCGGGGCGAAAGGGAATCGATCCAGGCCAGGCTCCGCCGGCACGTCGTTTCAATGCCTGCCGATAGCGCCGCGGGGCGTCGGGCATTCACCGAGGCGGATTCGCTGACGAGGCAATACATCCGCGATCGCTTCGCCGAATACGGGCTCGAACCGGCGGTTCCCGGCGGCGGCCTTTTTCAGGCGTTCCCAAGGCTGTGGAGATTCCGCACGGCCCCGACGAACACGATCATGGTTCAAGGAGGCGGGGCATCATGGTCCTTGAGATGTCCCGACGATTATGTTGTACACCCGTGTAGCGGCAGTGGCGCAGTCACGGGAAAGGTCGCCTTCATCGGCTATGGCATTCAATCGCCGGTGAACGGCTACGACGATTTCGCGCGGGTCGATTGTGCCGATAAGATCGTTATCTGCTATCTCGTCACCCCGACGCATATCGATAAGAACATTCGGAAAATGGCCTGGAGGCTCAGGTATCTGGAGAAGCTCGCCCGTATCGATTCGCTCGGCGGACGAGCGGTGATTTTCGTATATCCCGCCTCCTACGTGAAAACATGCAACAAGTTGGAAGATTACACCAGGTCCACTCGCGTGGCGGACGTGGGGCGGCAAGCGATTCCGGTCATCAGAATCACCCACGACGCTCTCGAGCGAATGATGAATGCCGCGGGCGTTGACATTTCCTCTGTCGAGAAAGAGCTCGAGAGCGCCACGGCGTCCCGGGCCTTCGTCGTTCCCGGCATCGAGGTTTCGATGGACATGAAGGTCGAGAATGTCTATCGCGATGCATACAACGTCCTGGGTCTCCTCGAGGGGAGGGATACAACCCGGACGATCGTCATTGGCGCTCATTACGACGGGCCCAATGCCGAGGACAATGCATCCGGCGTGGCTGAAGTTCTCGAGTTGGCGCGGCTCTGCTGCGGCGAAGAAGGGGGTTATGACTGCAACCTGCTCTTCGCGGCCTTCGGTCTGGAGGAAGCGGGGTGTGTCGGTTCCTCGTATCTCACGAAGAACGTCCCGGCCCGCCTCGGCGCGATCAAGGCCATGGTGAACTTTGACATGGTAGGCAACTTCCGGAGCGACACGATAGCGGTGGGTCATACGCTGCCCGTGAATGAATGGCGTACGATCGAGGCGAAGGCCGCGAGTGCGGGCGTCATCGTGAGAGCCGAGCATTTTGTCGGCCCCACGGATTCATACAGTTTCTTCAAGGCCGGGATTCCGACATTTGGCTTCTACGATGGACGGGCAGGCGATTTCAAGCACAAACCCGATTCGGACTCGATCAACCGCATCGATTGGAATGGAATGGAGTCGGCACTGCGCTACGGTTTCGACCTGGTGAACGCGATTAGCGCGAGAGAAATCGTTCTTACCTCTGTCACAAAAGACTCGCTCGTTATCCCCCTTCGCTGGAAAAGAATAATGAGGCTCGAATCAGCAAAACCATCCTCTCGCGACAGCATTTGAGCGGGAAATGAAATGAGATATGACACGGGAATCATTCGCCCCGAGATGCGCGACGCCGACGTGCGCATCCGCGTCGGCTCGGCGAGCGCCTCCGATCTCGCGCTCATCAGAAAGGGGCTCCTCACGCTCCACACGCTCGAGCTCATGGCGGTGACTATCTACAAGTATCAGATCACCCCGAAGCCGAGCGAGCTCAACCGGGCGCTCATCGCCGCCATGTGCAACGAGATGACGCACCTTCAGGATTTCCAGGTGAAGCTCTACGAGTACGGGTGGCGCCCGGCCTGGTTCGCTTGGGCGTACGGAATCGTCGGGTGGTGCTTCGGCACCTTCTCGCGGCTCATGGGCCCGGAGACGATCCTCAAAACGGGCGTCTGGGTCGAGACAAAGGCGGTGCGGCATTACTCGGAGCTCCTCGGCCGGATCGCGTGGGACGAAGAGACCCGCGCGGTCATCGAAAAGAATCAGGCCGACGAGTACGGCCACGTCGAGCGGTGGAAGAGCATGCTCGGCGGCGGCGCGTGACGGTCTCTCCCTTTGCGCTTCACTTTCTCTGGAGACTGTAGTAGTATAAACGGGCTTTTTTGGGCGCCGGTTTTCCGGCGGTGTTTCCACTTGGTATGCTTACATTCAGTTCTTATCCGGAAGGAGGCGGTATGCACAGAGGCAAGGGGACTTCGTTTCTCTTCGCGGTCGTGCTGGCGGCGTTTTCGTTGATCGTTCTGGCGCAGTCGCCGGCCGTCGCGCAGACCCTCGAGGAGAAGGTCAAGACATTTGACCTCAAAAACGGCATGAAATGGCTCGTCGTCGAGCGGCATGAAGCGCCCGTCGCGTTTTGCGCGGTCGCGTTCAACGTCGGCGCGGCGAACGAGTGGCCGAACGTCACCGGCATCTCCCACATGCTCGAGCATATGATGTTCAAGGGCACGGAGATGATGGGGACGAAGAACTACAAGAAGGAAATTCCCTATATCGACAAGACCGACGCGCTCGGCGAGAAGACGATCGCGCTGCGGAAGGAAATGGGCGAATGGCGCTTCAAGCGCTTCCACGATTTCTCCAAGCAGGTGATCGAGTCGTTCACCAAGGAGGAGAAGGATCGCATCGGCGCCAACAAATTCGAACAGAACAAGCTCGTCGTCGAGAAGATCCGCGCGATGCAGAAGCTTCCCGATTCGCTCGCGGCGGTTCCGTACCTCGTCGAGGACGGCGGCGTCGAGTATCTCGACAAATATCTCGACTACGAGCTCGCCTGGGGCGACATCGCGAAGCTCCTCGACGAGCAGCGCGAGTATATGGTGAAGGACGAGCTCTGGGGGCTGTTCATGAACAACGGCTCGCGCTTCCTCAACGCCTTCACCTCGAACGACATGACCGTGTATCTCGAATATCTCCCGGCGAACAGGCTCGAGCTTTTCATGGTCCTCGAGTCCGACCGGATGGAGAAGCCGGTGTTCAGGGAGTTCTGGTCCGAGCGCGACGTCATCATGGAAGAGCGGCGTCTCGGAGAGAACGATCCCGACGAGGCGATCGGCGAGGCGTTCTACTCGGTCGCGTTCACGGCGAGCCCGTACAACTGGCCGGTCGTGGGCTGGATGAGCGATCTCCAGACGATCGACCGCAAGGAGCTCACAAGATACCACGACCTATTCTACGCCCCGAATAACGCAGTCGGGGTCGTGATCGGCGACGTGTCCGTCGAGCATGTCAAGAAGCTCGCGGAGAAGTACTTCGGGTCCATACCGGCGGGGCCGGAGCCGCCGCGCGTCGAAACGCGCGAGCCCGAACAGAAGGGGGAGCGCCGCATCGTCGTCGAGCACACGGCCAACCCGAAGCTCATGATCGGTTTCCACAAGCCGATATATCCCAATCCGGACGCCGCCGCGATCGACGTCCTCGAGAGCATCCTCGGGGGGGGGCGCACCTCGCGGCTCTACAAGTCGGTCTACGAGGAACAGCAGCTCACCGCCGAGGAGCCGCGGGTGTCGAACGGCCCCGGCGAGCGGTACGAGAACCTCATGGTGTTCGAGGCGCTGCCGCGGAGCCCGCACACCCTCGAGGAGGTCGAGAAGGCCATTCTCGGCGAGATCGAGAAGATCAAGAGCGAGCCCATCGCCGAGCGCGAGCTCCAGCGCGTCAAGAACCAGCTCGACGCGGACATGATCCGGTCTCTCGGCTCCAATATCGGCATCGCGTTCCAGGTCGCCTTCGGGCAGCTCTTCTACGGCGACTACCACGCGATGTTCCGGAGTCTCGACCGCATCAAGAAGGTCACCGCCGAGGACATCCAGCGGGTCGCGAAGAGCTATCTCACCGCGAAAAACCGCACCGTCGGCTGGCGCGTCCAGATCGAGGAGCAGAAGAAAGAGGGGGGCGAAGAGCAGATCGACCAGAAGATGCTCATGCAGTATATCCAGAGCCTGCCCCAGGAAGAACGAATGGCGATATTCCAGAAATTCCAGAGCCTGAGGTCGGAAGCCGAGCAGGAGGCGTACGGGAAAGAGCTCTGGGAGCGCGCGAAGGCCGCCCAGGCCAAGAAGTAAGGGAGAGAAGCTATGCGGAAAAAAGCCTTTATAATCATCCTGGCGGCGGTCCTCGCCGTCTCGTTCGCCTCGCTCGCCTTCGCGGCGAAGCGGCCCCACCCGAGCACGCTCAAATACGAGCCGCTCAAGATCACGACGCCGCAGGCGGTCGAGATCAGCCTCTCGAACGGGCTCGGCGGCTTCTTCATCGAGGACCACGAGATTCCCGTCGTCGACATCGTGCTCGTCGTGAAGACCTACTGGCCCGATAAGGGCAAGTTCGGTCTCAACGAGATGGCTCAGTGGGTCATCCGGAACGGCGGCTCGGAGAAATGGCCGGCCGACAAGCTGAACGACGAGCTCGAATTCCTCGCGGCGAACATCGAGATCTACGGCGGCAACCTGAGCACCATGATCGCCGTCAACTGTCTCAAGAAGGACCTGCCGCGCGTTCTCGAGATCTTCGGCGACCTTGTCATGAACCCGGTGTTTCCCGGCGACAAGGTCGAGATGAAGCGCAAGACCATGCTCGAAGACATCCGGCGCAAGAACGACGAGCCGAACGATGTCTCCCGGCGGGAATATGCGAAGCTCATCTACAAGGACCACCCGTACGCCTGGGAATCGACGACGGCGAGCGTGAACGCAATCACGCGCGACGACCTCGTCAATTTCCACGGCGCCTATTTCCATCCGGGGAACGCGATCATCGGCGTGAGCGGAGACGTGACGAAGGACGAGATCGTCCCGGCGCTCGAGAAGGTGTTCGCCGGCTGGCAGAAGGCCGATGTCGTCATTCCGAAGGTGCCCGATCTCGCCGCCCCCCCCGCGCCGAGCGTCAACTATGCGTTCATGGACATCAACCAGGCGTACATTTCGCTCGGTCATCAGGGGATCAATTCGAACAATCCCGATCGCTGCGCGGTCAATATCATGAACTTCATCCTCGGCGGCGGGAGCTTCACGTCGTGGATCACGGAGAAGGTCCGCAGCGACGAGGGGCTCGCGTACAGCGCGTATTCCCGCTACTCTTCGGATGCGTTTGCGAAGGGCATTTTCACGGCGGCCGCCCAGACCAAAGCGGACGCGTGCAGCCGCGCCGCCACGATCATTATCGAGCAGATCAAGCGGATGCGGGACACCGGCCCGACGGCGGACGAGGTCAAAAAGGCGGTCGACTCTTACGTGAACAGCCAGGTGTTCGATAGCGAATCGAAGACGCAGGTCGTGCGCCGCCTCGTCCAGCTCCGCTTCGAGGGGCGTCCGCTCGACACGCCGCAGAAGGACATGGATACGTACGCGAAGCTCACGGTCGCCGACATCAAGGCCGCGGCGCAGAAGTATCTCCAGCCGGACAAGCTCGCGATCCTCGTCGTGGGGAACGCGGCGCTCTTCGACCGGCCGTTGAGCGATTTCGGGCCCGTGAACGAGATCAAGCTCGAGAAGGAGTAGGGCGCGAGCGTGCTCGACGTGATTGCGTTGATACTCGGAGGGGGAAGGGGCACAAGGCTCTTCCCCCTCACCAAGACACGGTCGAAGCCCGCCGTGCCGCTCGCGGGCAATTACCGCCTCGTCGACGTCACCGTATCGAACTGCATCAACTCGGAAATCGACCGCATCTACGTGCTCACCCAGTTCAACTCGGCCTCCCTCAACCAGCACATCTCGAAGACGTACCGTTTCGATACGTTCTCGAGCGGCTTCGTCGAGGTGTTCGCCGCCGAGCAGACGCCGTCGTCCGTCGACTGGTTCCAGGGCACGGCGGACGCCGTGCGAAAGGTGCTCCCTCACGCGGCGAACCACGACCCGGCGGACATTCTCATCCTGTCGGGGGATCACCTCTATCGCATGGATTACGTCGATTTTCTCGGGCGGCACAGGATGCTCGGCGCCGACATCACGATCGCGGTGAAGCCGGTTCCCGCGAACCGGGCGCCGGAGCTCGGGATACTCAAGGCCGACGGCAAGGGCCGGATCACAGAGTTCCGCGAGAAGCCGAAGGGGAAGCTCCTCGCCGATATGCGCACGAACACGCGCACCCTCGGGCTCTCGGCCGCCGAGGCGAAACGCCGTCCCTACCTCGGCTCGATGGGAGTCTACTGCTTCAAGTTCGACGTGCTCCGCGAGGCGCTCGAGCGCGATCCGCGGCTCATCGATTTCGCGAAAGAGATCATCCCCGATGAGCTCGCGCGGCTCAAGGTTCATTCGTACGTCTTCGACGGCTACTGGGAGGACATCGGGACGATCCGCACGTTCTACGAGGCGCACATGGATCTGCTCGCGCCTCTTCCCCCCTTCAACCTCTTCGACGAGCGGCACCCGCTCTACACGCATTACCGGTATCTCCCCGGCGCGAAGGTCAACGAGGGCAAGATCGAGCGGTCGATTCTGAACAGCGGAGCAATCGTCGACCACGCCACCGTGCGGCGATCGATCATCGGCGTGCGGGCGCGCATCGGGGCAGGATCGATGATCGAGGACTCGATCGTGATGGGGGCGGATTTCTACGAGCTTCCGTGGGAGCGGGAGGGGCGGCAGCTCCTCGGTATCGGCGAGAAGTGCGTCATCCGCAAGGCGATCGTCGACAAGAACGCCCGCATCGGGAACCGCGTCCATCTCGTGAACAGAAAGAATCTCGCGAGCTACGACGATCCCCGCGAGCGTTACTACATCAGGAGCGGAATCATCGTCGTGCCGAAGGGCGCCGCGATCGAGGACGGGACGGAAGTGTAGGCACGCCGCGCCGCATTCCCCGTATGGAGGCGACATTTCACGGAAATCCTAGAGATCGATTTCGAAAAAGCGCTCGACGCTCGTCGGGTTGGTCGGATCGATCGCGCGCGTCCCGCCGGTGGCCCTGAAGCCCGATTTGACGTAGAGCCGGTGCGCCGGCTCGAAGAGAACGTCCGACCAGAGCACCATTCTCCTGAATCCCTTCGCGATTGCCCAGCCGCGCGCCGTCATGAGCAGCCTCGTGCCCCAGCCGCGCCGCCGGTACGCCCTGCCGAGATAGAGCCGCCTGAGCTCGCATGCGTCCCCCTCTTTGGGAAGGACGCCGACGCAGCCCGCGATCGTGCCGCCGTCGTCGAGCACCCAGAACGCGCCGCCGGCGTCCTCGTAGGTCGACTGGATGTCGACGAGGTCGGTCTCGAAGACGTCGAAATCGATGAGGTAATTGAAATCGTCGTAGACCGATTTGATGACCGCGACGATGCCCGGCTTGTCCTCGGGGCGAAACGGACGGATGACGGGTCCGGCCGGCGTGAGCGCTCCCGAGTCGCGGCTGGGCGTGCCCATCATCTGCCGGTTCCGCGATAGCGGTTCGTGATGGGAAGCCTCCGGTCGCGCCCGAAGGCCTTCGGCGTGATCTTGATCCCCGGCGCGCCCTGCCGCCGCTTGTACTCGCTCGCGTCGATCATGCGGATCGTTCTCCTCACGAGAGCGACGTCGAGCCCCCGCGCGACGATGTCGTCGAATCCCATGTCGCGCTCGACGTAGAGCTCGATGATGCGGTCGAGCACCGGGTACGGGGGAAGCGCGTCCTGGTCGAATTGACCCGCCCGAAGCTCCGCCGTCGGACGGCGGCGCAGGATCGAATTCGGGATGACGGATCTCGGCGACCGCGCGTTGCGGTAACGGCAGAGCGGATAGACGAGCGTCTTCGGCACATCCTTGATCACGGCGAAACCGCCGGCCATGTCGCCGTAGAGCGTGCAGTAGCCGACGGCGAGCTCGCTCTTGTTTCCCGTTGTCAGCACGAGCCAGCCGAACTTGTTGGAGAGCGCCATGAGGAGGTTCCCCCTGATGCGCGCCTGGACGTTCTCCTCCGTCACGTCCGCGCGGCGCCCCCGGAACGCCGGGCGCATGAGCGTGAGATACGATTCGTAGACGGCGCCGATCGGGAGCTCGAGGAGATCGACACCGAGATTTCTGCAGACGGTGCGGGCGTCCCGGAGCGTCGCCGCCGACGTGTACCGGGAGGGCATCGTGACCCCGGCGACGCGGCTCGCTCCGAGCGCGTCGACCGCGATCGCCGCCACGAGCGCCGAGTCGACGCCGCCGCTCATCCCGAGAACGACCTTCGAGAAACCGTTCTTGTCCACGTAATCGCGGGTGCCGAGCACGAGGGCCCGGTACACCTCTTCGACGGGCTCGAGGTGTTTCGCGCGGCGCGGCCTGATCGGAGATTCCCGGCGAACCGGCGGGAGAGGCGCGAGATCGACGATCTCGACCCGCTTGTGGGCGCCCGTGAAGGGGGACGGGAGCCTCGCCGCGGCGGGCCGGGCTCCGGACGGATCGATATCCGCGACGAGAAGATCCTCTTCGAACGCCTTGCCTCGCGCGATCGTCGTTCCGTCCGGGGCGGCGATCACGCTGCACCCGTCGAAGACGAGCTCGTCCTGGCCGCCGACGAGGTTGAGGTAGCAGAGCCAGCAGCCGTTCTCACGGGCGCGCCGCTGCATGAGCTTCTCGCGCTCTCTGCCCTTCCGGCGGTGATACGGCGAGGCCGATATGTTGATGATGATGCGCGCGCCGCCGAGGACAACCTGTGCGGCCGTCGGCCCGTCATCGACCCAGACGTCCTCGCAGATGCTTATTCCGATAGGGACATCGCCGAAGTTCACGACGAGGGCGTTTTCCCCCGGCTCGAAGTACCGCTTTTCGTCGAAGACCCCGTAGTTCGGGAGGTTGATCTTGCGGTATGTCGCGGCGACCTTCCCTCCGGAGAGTACGCGGCAGGCGTTGTACGGGCGATCCCCCGGGTGGGCGGGCGGCTCGGGGACGCCGACGAGCATGACGATTCCCTTCGCCTCGCGGGCGACCGAGCGAAGCGCCGAGCGGCAGTCCTCGAGGAACCGCGGCTTGAGGAGGAGATCCTCGGGGGGATAGCCGGACAGCACGAGCTCGGGGAACGCGACGATCTGCGCGCCGCGCCTCTTCGCCTCGGCCGTCATGCGACGGACGGCGCGGGCGTTGCCGGCGAGATCCCCGACCGTCGGATTGACCTGCGCGAGGGCGATTCGGATCTTCATGGCGCCGATAGTAGCACGGAGGCGGCGTCGGGAAAAGCTCAAACGAGAACGAGCCTCGGACACAGGGAGCCGGTTACCGGTAGAGCTCCTTGATGGCTCCCCATGTGGTTTCCTTTGTGGAGACCACGCCGAACGGATCTTCCGGCGAATGGCATCCCGCATTGAAGACGAACATGCCGCCGGCCACGGGGTATATGGAATACTGCGGGTCGCATTTCAAGATGACGAGCGCATGCTGCGGCACCTGCCCGGGATCCGGAACAACCCCAACCGTGAATGTGTCGGGGTCGGAGAGGTTATAGATGGGGATCGTGCCGAGAGACACGCAGTCTTGGAACGTAAAACAGGCTGCAGCGGTGAGGGAGATACCCGTCTCAATGGTGCCGATGATAAGGACTATCTCCGACGGCCAGATAGGTTCCATAAAGAGCGCGTCGGATGTGGATTTGAGCAGCTTGAATTCATACGCGGGGCCCAGAAACGGTCCGTCGCCGCGCACGTATGCGAGATTGAGATTCCCGATCTGGCCCACGCCGAGAGCCGTGTGGCACTCGTGGTTGTTCGTGTCGGCGAAAAGGGCAAGCATCCCCTGATGCGCATTCGCGCCCGCCGCCAAACACACCGAAAGAACGAGAGAGAGCAGTAGACTCTTCATCATCCACCTCCGCAACCGGGCCGTGCCCGGTTATTGATCCTTGTTCGAATGAAAAACCCTGCGTTCAGTGTAAGCGGCTGCGCCCCCGGCGTCAACGGCTAACTCACATTCGAAAGGGAACCATAAGGAGTGCAACTAAATCACCATCGCTCCGTAATAACAGGTAGCTTCTACCGGAAACATGGAGAAAGGAGCCCCGCGATGAAATGGGCATTCATAGTGTTGGCAATTCTTTTCCTCGCAATGGCTTACCAGCCCCAAGCCCTTTGCGCCTCCCCTGACCGCACGATCGACCGGAGTTTTCCGATCACGATGGGGGGCAAGCTCGATCTCCATCTGGAGACCGGTGGAGACGTCGAGATCACGGGCTGGGACAAGCCGGAGATCGCCGTGACGATCGATATCGGCGGGGAAGACGCGGACCGGGTCGACGTCAAGTTCGACGAGAGCCCGTCGTCCCTGAGCATCCATTCCGACTGCAAAAAGACGCGCCACATCGACGTCGACGTGCACCTCACGATCAAGGTACCGGAAAAGTGCGACGTGCGGATCGATTCGAACGGCGGCGAGGTCACGATTGAGGATGTCGAAGGAGAGCTGAGCGGCAAGACTATGGGCGGGGCGCTCGAGCTCGCCCGCGTCAAGGGGGAGCTTAACCTCGAGACGATGGGGGGCTCCGTGACGGTCGAGGACTCGGAAGCGGATGGCACGGTGAGCACGATGGGTGGGGAGGTCGTCATCCGTGACGTGAAGGGGGACCTCAAGGGCTCTACGATGGGAGGGTCGGTCACGTACGACAACGTCACCGGGCGCTCCGCCGCTTCCCGGGACGAAGAGACGCATATCAGCACCATGGGCGGCGACATCAAGATCGGCACGACTGACAAGAGAATCAGTGCCAAGACGATGGGCGGGGACATCGAGGTCGCCAGAGCCGAAGAGGTGCACGTGACGACCATGGGAGGCGACATCAACGTCGACGAGGCGCCCGCCGGCGCGAAGGTGACGACGATGGGCGGGGACATCACCATTCACTCCGCGGGGAAGTACGTCAGCGCGAATACGATGGGCGGCGACATCGAGGTCGACGCAATCGACGGCGAGATCAAGGCGACGACGATGGGCGGGGATATCACGGCCACGATGACCGGCGACCCGGCGAAGGAGGACCGCGACGTCGAGCTGAGCTCGATGGGGGGCGATATCGAGATCACCGTGCCCGCCGGGCTCTCGATGAAGTTCGATCTCGAGATCAAGTACACGAAGAAGCACCATGGCAAGCAGCCGAAGATAGAGAGCGATTTCCCGGTGAATATCGAGGAGACTCCCGAGTGGGACCACAACTGGCTGGGGCAGGCGCACAAGCACGTCTACGGGACCGGTTCCGTCGGGGGCGGCGAGCACCTCGTCAAGATCAATACGATAAACGGCAATATCACCATCAAGAAAGGGTCGTGACCGGCGGCGGCTGAAGAGAAGAACGCGCGCGGTATACTAAAACGGGGAACGGGTCGATGCGGTGCGTTTCCCCCGATGACTGAATTCCGTGTAAAGAGGGCGGCCCTTCATTTGCCGCCGAGCGCTTCTTGGACGAAGCGCGCAAGGGGCACCCTCTCGACGCTCGCGGGGACTGGTTTTCCCTCGCTCGCCTGCTGCTGCACGAGTTTCACATCGACGAGTGCCGGACGCGAGACGAAAGCAGCCCCCGTCTTTTGGTCGCGCTCGATGGCGAATTTTCCTTGCGACAAGCCGATGACCTGGTGGACGCCCTGTGCATACGGTTCGAGAAAGAGGAGCACCTCCTCTCCCTCTCTCCATTGAAAGGCCCCCTCCACCGTCATCTTTACGTTGCCGACAATGCCGCCGAGCTGGAGAACCTCGACGGAGGATGAATTATTCCCTTTATATGTTTCAGCGACGGCGATAACGGCCTTGGTGAAGATCTTCGTGTGCTTGTCATTCCAGAACGATTGTACCCGAGCCACGTTGCCGCGGATGACGAGATCGGCATGCGCGGCCATCTCCCTTGGTGTCATAGGGGAGAGCTCCGTCGCACGCGGCGCCACTGCGAGCGAGGAGAGGAGCACGAACGATACGAACAAGGCGGCGATTGGGATTCTCATAGCTCTTACCTTCCTGCTATACGCACCGTACACAGCATCTCACATGGATACGTGCCTCGCGATATGCTAGCGGAGCAGAACCATTTTTTTTGTCGCCTTCAGCCTGCATGCCTCGAGGCGGTAAAAATAAACGCCGGTTGCGACGTCGACCCCGCCGTTATTTTTGCCATTCCAGAACACCTCATAGTGATCGGCAGCGAGACGTCTGTTGAGCAGTGTGCGGACCTGTCGCCCCAGGACGTCATAGATCACGAGTTTTGCCTGACCCGCCTCCGGCAGCGTGAACCGGATCCTCGTCAACGGATTGAACGGGTTCGGCACGTTCTGCTCGAGTGCGAATCGCACGAGATACGTGAACTCGACAGGGCCGAAGGTCTGACGTTTGCCGCTGCCCGCAAGCGCCTCGATCCTGTAAAAATAACGCGTGAGCGGTCTCAGCGATTCATCGAGATACTCATACGATCCCGGCCGCCCCTGCGCCGGTATAGGTTTCGGCGTGACCGGTTCGTACGCTCCGGAGGCGCCTTCCGAACGCAGGATGTTGAAGCCGGTGATGTCTTGCTCCGCGAGGGTCGCCCAGGTGAGCTTCGCGCCTCGTCCTTCTTGCTTCGCCTCGAACGCGGAGAGCGTAACGGCGACCGGTATGTTCGATGGATCAATAACCGATATGGTATTGTCGCCGGAGTTCGTTATCACGGCTATGGGGCGCCCATCGGGAGAGAAGGTCATTTCGGCCGGATCCTCGCCGGCGAACAAAGAATCGACGATTGTCGCAGTGATGAGCGTGCGAGCGGCTTCCCCACCGGCGCCGATCACGCCGGCCGAGGGGATGGTCCCCAGTCTCACGGCGAGGATCACATCGCCGCGCTCCTGAATGAGATACATCATGCCTCCATCCGGCGTCACCGCGATGCTCTTCGTCGAGGAGCCTGTATTGACGGTGCCGACCACCTGGTCCATCGTGGCGCTTTCAGGTATGATGTCGTATATCATTACCTGCCCGTCAGTTGTGAGGAGTATGAGGTATGCGCCGTCAGGCGTAACGGCCATCGATTTCGTCGACGAGCCGGTAGCGACGCTCCGCACGACGCCGTAATCGACGAGGTCGATGACGATGTAGCCGTCCCTCGTGGCGACGTACAAACGGCCTCCATCAGGTGTTACCGCGATCGATTTCGTCGAGGTGCCGGTGGCAACCGTCGCGAGCACTCTGTGGAATGTCGCGCTGTACTCGTCGCTATCGATGATCGTCAAATCGCGGGAACCGACATTCGAGACGATCAAGCGATCGCCGTCCGGTGTGAGAAGGACGTCGAGCGGGTTCTGGCCCACGGAGATCGTTTCGATCACTTTGTTGAAGTTGGATGAAACGGGATTGGTCTCGATAACGGATACCGTGTTATCGAGAAAATTAGTGACATAGGCGGGTGTTCCTCTCGGGTGGATCTTGATCGAATGCGGGTTCTGGCCCACCGGGATCACCGGAAGCATCCAAAAGGACCGGATGTCGATGGGAACGATGAGGTTGGCCAGCGGGCTCACCGCGTAGAGCCTCGCGCCGTCCGGCGTTACGGCGACGCTCCGCGTCGACGAGCCTGTGCCGACGTTCCTGATGACGTCCTTGTCGATAGCGCTCGTCTCCGGTGCGAGGACACGGAACGTCAGAGAGTTCGATACGCGTTCCCCAATCTGTACCTGCACGTGCGAGGCGCCTTTCAATGCGTCGTAAGGCACGACGATATCGAGATGGTCCTCGGCCGCTTCCGTCACGCCGGCCTGTGCAGCGTTGAAAAGCACCGTGTTGTTAGCGGCTGCAGCATCGAAGCCCCTTCCCGAAAGGACGATGTTCACGCCGCGAAGCCCGCTCGGCGGACTCGCCGCTTGGAGGATGAGGGCCGGGGGATATGCGGTCGTGAAGAGCGTTGACTGCGGATTCTGGAGCGGCCCGCCGGACAGGTCGCGGATACCGGCCGTTGTTTCGATGAGATATGTGGTGCTCGCCTTGAGCGGTGTGCGCGGCGTAAGAGAGATCTTCCGGTTCCCATCAGTCGCGCCGATCACCGCTGAAACGGCAACTGCGGTAGCCTGTTCACGCAGGAAAACGGTTGTCGAATCGACCGTCGAGAGGTCAACGACGCGGCTGAATGTCAACTGAGCGGCGGTTGTGGTGCTGATCACCGTCGCCGAATTGAGGGGAACCGCGTCGACGAGCTCAAGAGGCAGAAACGCGGGGTCGGCGAGGCCCGCCGCGGTGAATGCGAGCGGGGAGCCGCTCAGTCCGTTTGCCGCCGCCTCGACCGATTGCGTCCCGGTGTCGGGCCCGAGGATCCAGGAGACATGAGCGGCGCCCGTCGAGTTGGTGGCCACGACCTGTGTCACCGTGCCGTTTCCCGTGAATCTGCCTCCTCCCGCCGTCACGGTGAACGTGACGGGGATGCCGGAGACACCCTGTCCGCCGCCCGTCGTGGCTTGCACGCGAAGCGGCGCAGGGAGGGTCTGATTGACGATCCCCGATTGTCCGTTTCCGGAAATCACTGCGAGTGTCTGTGCCGTGCTGAAATCATATACACGAATAGCGCCTTCTGCGGGAACCGCCGCGTAGAATCGGGAGGCATCGGAAACGTACCCCGCCCCGCCGGCGGTTATGCCGGGAGCCTCCGTGTCGACAATGCCCAAGGAGTCGGGATCGGTGAAGATCCGGAGATGGATGAGCCCGGTGCCCTCGTATGAGAGGAGGGCGCGGTCGCCGCGAGGCGAGACGCTGATCAGGTTCGTGCCCTCCGCCGTGGCGGCAAACGAATCGAGGCGACTTATTGCCGGATTCGCCGGATTCGATGTGTTGAGCGTTATTACTCTGCGTTCAGCCGACCCCGGATCCGCGACCAGCACGAGGCATCTTTGCCCGTTGGGGGTGAACGATATCGATTTCGGGGATGGTTTCGGCGAGGAGCCCGGAATGGCGAGTGATGCGACGACCGTCATAAAGGATACGCTTTCCGGGTCCACATCGAGCACATGGATTGCCGCTTCCGTTTCGTGTTCAACGGCGACATAGCAGTACAAGCCCATCGGGTGATATGCCAAAGCGCCGATTGTCCCCGATGCGATCGGGGCGGTGCCGAGAACCGTTCCGACGCGTTCGGGCGCGGTGCCGATATCGATCAGGTGCACGCTCGCCTCGAGCGAATTTCCCGGATTTCCATATTCGGCCAGCGCGCACGCTGCGCTGTTCGGGCTTAAGGCAATGCTGCTTACTCCTTCAGTGAGAGCCGAGACGTCAATCGAATCGATTACGGTTGCGAACTGGCCGCTCTGCGGGCTGATGTCGATGATAGGGAGGTAGCTCGCCGAGCCGGAGCCGCCAGCGCCATGATCAAGTGCGATCGCGCGGCGACCGTCCGCCGTGATTGCGATGTCGTCGATCATGATGGCGGTGCCGAGATTCGTCTCGCCGAGGATCTTGTGGAACGTGCTGCTCGTGGGATCGGTATCGAGGATACGAAGCACACATGACCCCGCCGACTCCGTCGCAAAGACGACGCGCACGCCCGTCGGAGCTACTGCTGCTGATCCGGCCGGGGAGAGCCCATCCGCGCTCAGCGTTGCGGCGAGGCGGAGATCGTCGGACGCCGTTGCGCCGAGCACGTTGAAAAAGATTTCGTTCGACAGCGCTGTGGGCTTCAGGGGAGTCCTGCCGATCGCAGTGACCGGTCCACTCTTCGCCGTCGACGGGACCGTGACGACGAGCATGGAATCGCGCCGGACGTCGGGCGTGACCTCGACGCCGTCGAACGAAACGACGAGGCTCGCATCGGCCGCGAAGCCGGAGCCGGCGAGCACGACCCTCGTGCCGGCGCGCCCGGCGACCGGGCTTAGCGTTTGGATGGCCGGCCCGACCCCGATTGCGGTCGCGACGAGGCATTTAGCATACTCGACTATCGAATATGCATAGAGCCCGTCGGGAGCGAGGACGGCGTCGACGGGGTTGACCGGCAGCGCTACGTTGGCCGCGATACTGCGGTATGTTTCGCTTTCCGCACGGAGATCAACGACGTCATAGAAGTTGAGCTCCCGGTTTACCGCGTAGAGGAACGAGCCGGCCGGCGTGATCGCCGCGCCCCGGAGTGATCCGCCGGTGGAGACATCTATGACTTTCGATAGTAGGTCGAGCGCAACGATCGCCACGGCGCCGTTGCCGTCGGTCACGTAAGCCCGTTTGCCCATCGGATCGACGACGACATCGCGGGGATCGAGACCGGTCTCGATATCGGCCGTCAGCGAATCACCGGCGAGGTCGTATACGAGGAGCGATCCCGCTCCGCTCAGCACGAGCAGCATCTGGCCGGCGGGATCGGTGGCCATCTTGCCGCGGAGGCTCGTGCCGACGGAGTCGATCGTGCCGATTTGGCGCTCAAAGGTGGCGCTGCGAGTGCTAATATCCCATATCTGAACCTCGTTGTCCGCCGTTGCCACGAAGGCCCGGCGCCCTGACGGCTCTATCGTTATACCGAGAGGCGCGGCGCCGATATCGACCTCGTTCAAAATGGTGAGATCGCTCAGGCCGCCGGAACCCGTTTCTGCGTGGATGCGGTAAAACTTGTGGTTGCCGCCGCTAACGGCGTAGACGCGCTTCCCGTCCGGCGTGGCGTCAATCTCGTCGATACCGCCCGGAACGGTGAACGCATGATTTGCGAGATAATCAGACCTGCCCGGGTCGACGACGACGGCGGAATAGCCGGCGTCGGTTGCCACGAATGCGATGTTCCCATCCGGCAGGAGCGCGATCGAACGCGGCATGCTGCCGAGTGCCGACCGGCCCACCTCATAGCCGCGGGCAACCTCCTCGCCGTGCAGCACGGTGAACTGAATCGCGTTGCTCGTTTTGCCTTCCACCGTATTGGTTACCGTGACGTTCCCCGTTGCCGCGCCGGGGGGTACGGTGATGAGGAGCCGGGTGGGCGAGGACTCGAGAATCGCAGCCTGCGTTCCGTTGAAATCGACGATGTTGTCCGCGGGATTATCCTCGAATCCGAATCCGCTCACGACGACAACGGCGCCCTCGACCCCTTTTCGCGGCGCGAGGCTCGAAATCGCGACGTCGGGTTTCGGCTCCGTCGTGAAATGAATGATGTACGGGCTTGCGAGGCCGTTGCCGAATTTATCCGTGATCCCGGTGCCGAGCTCGAGCTCATACTCTGTTTCAAAACCGAAGCCGAGAGAGGGGATAAAGGCGAGTGTCGAATCGTCGTCGACGAGCGCGGCGTTCCCGCGTACGAACTCCCCGGATGCCGTTTCGGTCAGCTTGAAATGCCCGCGCACGCTTCCGAGATCAATCGGCTCGGAGAACGAGACGAGGATCGACGCGTCGATTCCCACGGCCGATTCGTCGGGCGGGGGAGACGTTTCGGCGACCGTGGGACCTACCTCGTCGATATTGGTCACGATCGCAATGGTCGCGGCCGTGCCGCCCTGAACATTCACGGCGACCTTGTCGGCGGGATTGTCGGTGCCCGATTCGGCCGCGTCGTAGTATTCGGGTACGAACACCGTCACCGCGTGATCGAGGATGAGCTGGTTGATATTGCCGGGCTGGAGATACCCGATCACCGAGCTTCCGTTGAGCGGGTAGATTGATACGTAGTAGTCGCCGTTCGGGAGCCCGACGAACGCGAACGTCCCGTCGAGCAGGGTGTACTCGCTTCCGAGTGTATCCCCGCTTGCGGCGTTGATCGCGAAAACGATCGCTCCCGGCACCGCGGCGCTCGTCCTTCCGTCGGTGACCGTTCCCTCGAGATGGCTCGCGTTCGCCAGGGCGGCGCTGTCGGGGTACGCCTTGAACATGGCGAGCCGGTCTTCGAGCTCGAGGCTTGCCGCCTGTGTATCGGCGGGAAGCACGTAGAACATGGTTGAAGTCTTCACCGCCGAATGTGATAGACCGAACAGGTGTCCCGCCTCGTGCGTCGCGACGCTGCGGAGATCGGTTCCGCTCCCCGCCGTGGGAGTCTTGAAGGCGACGAGCGGGTTGAACATGATGTCGCAATCGACGATCTGTCCGGGCAGCACGGGCCTACTATTGGCATAGTGCCCCGGCTCGGTATATGACGTCGTGATGCCGACGCCGAGGACACCCGCCGGAAACACGTAGTCGGGGTCCGAAAAGGTGATGATATTGACGCCGTCGAGAGCGCGCGCGTCCTTCTGCGCCGTCGTGCCGAGATACTCGACCGCCATATCGGTGCCGGAAAGGCCGTTCCATGCGCGCACCCCCGACTGCACGGCGGCGAGATCGCTCCCGTCACCGATGCCCGGAGCGCCGGTCTCGTTGATGTAGTACTTGAGCGTGTCCCTCGCGAGGTACTCGATGTGGCGCGCGCCGATAGGGCTCTCGATACATCCATCCGCGTCGCGATCGAAGTTCGACGAGTTTTGGGTCGGGCACGCGTCGGTCAGGTTGCCCACGCCATCCCAGTCGGTGTCGGACGCCGTGCACGCGCGCGGAAATCCGCCGATATCCACGCCAGGGCCGGACGCCGCGACTTCGACGGCGAACACCTTGACGTTATCGAAGTAGGGACCGGGGGAATGAATGTCCGATGTACCCCACGCCACCATCTCCTTCGCGCCGAGCCGGATCTTGAGCGTTGTCGCCGTCGGATTGACGTATGGAGTGATATCCTTCTTCATCGTCATCCAACCGTCATTGCCATAGAACACGTAATTGTCATTTGTCCATACACCGCCGGCAGGGCTCGATAACTCCCAGTAGTAGTAAACACCGTTTTCCCTGGTGAGCGATCGATAGACGTCGAACTCCAGATAGTACGCTATCGCATTGGCTGGTACGGAAAGCACTGGCGATTCGATGAGGATATCTACGCCTCGACCCAGCGCGGTATCTGCCGGCGAAGCGAACGGGAACTGCTCGACCCCGGGATCGTACGCGACCCAGGAGTTGCAGGCAACCATCGGCTTGCCCGTGCTCATGTTCTCGCATGGAACGGCAGGGTCGCATATCGGATTGTAGACGAGCCGGAATGCTCCCCCCACACCCGGTGCGGTGCCGCTCGACCAGCCGTCGGAGTCGGTATCGAAATTGTCCCTCGGGTGTCCGGTTACTTCGACCCAGTCGAGCCGGCATGCGCCGTCGGAATCATATAGCCCATCCTCATCCGAATAGCTTTCGTCCGACACGACCATGAACCTGATAATGACGTTCTGTGTGGGGCCTCCCAGCATCGTCGTATACTCGTGCTGTTCAAATCCCGAGGAAGCTCCGGTGAGTGCTTGGACGGTCGTGAAGTTTACGCCATCAGCTGAAATCTGCAGATACACGTAGTCATAACCGGGTTCGGTATCGTGCTGAATCATATATGTGATTGTCAGGAGGGATTGGCTGCTAATCGTGAATGTCTTCTGGATGCCCTCGCTCCACAGGTTCCCGTATCCCGGCGGCTTTGAATAGCTCGGGTCGCTTGTGCCGCACCACATGACGCCGCGATCACCCGAACCGTCGTTGTAGCTGGTATGATTCCAGCGGGTTGCACCTTCGCTCGCGGTTCTATCCTTGGGGGTCCAGCCCCCATCCCCCTCCTGAAAATCCTCGGCATATACATACGTGGTATCAAAGAGAGGGTTCATGATCGTGATGGAGCGGTATGACGTGTTGTTGTTCTCGTTCTGCTCTGCCATAGCCGTATTCTCATCAGCCCTTGCGATGAGATAAGCGTTCCCCGTGGGTGCATTGAGCGGAATCCTCGCTACGCCTGACGGGGTGGCCGTTGTGGTTTGACCGGGAGGCAGCGACAGTGGGCTACTGACCTGCGTGAGCTTAGTATCTGCCGCTGTAAGGATCGTGTCAGTTGACAAATAGAAAGCTACGTTGAAATTGGCGCTCGTCGTGCATGTTACGGCGCCTACGTTCTTCACTGTGGCGCTCAAGAGGCTTCCGATGTCGTCGTAGAGCCGTGCGCTCGCCGGCGCAGTAAACGATTCGATGATCAAATCCCCGAGTCCCTGGGCGCAGACATAACCGCCGTATGCGGTAGTGAGGATCTCCAGGGAGTTTTCATCGAATGCCCGGGGGTAGAAAGGCACCAGCTGCCTGGATGTCGTAGGGCAGCCGGAGGTGCAATTGGTGCTCATCGTGTAGCGCACTCTTTCAAGCAGAAGCTGGTTCGATGCGTCCGCCGGAGGCGTGAAGGTGATATTGATCCCGTTAAGGGCGGACCCCGATGCGGTCCCCGTAACGACTTCTTCATCGAGGAACACGAGCGTCGCGGACTGGGCAATTGTGTAACTGATCGAGGACAGCGGTGCTTCGAAGCTCTCCGCGACGATATAGGCCGTGATTATGCCGCTTGTCGCGCATTGCGTTCGTGCCGTCAGCGCCTCGTCGAAGTACACGACGACCGCCGGATTGGAGGAAGAGATGAGCGGAGCAAAAAGCTGTTGGGGCGCCTTGCTCGTAAGCTTAGGCTTGAGGGCGATTTCCTCCGAAAACGCTTCAGCCGATGCAATGACCAGGACGAGAATCGCCGCAATGAATGATGCGAGAACCGATCTCATGCGATACCCCCTCCGTACAAACAGACAGGCGTTGAATTGAAATGAAATTGATTGCTTATCAGAAATTCTGCACTTCCCTCCCCGGTTTACCACGGCGAGCGCTCGGACCCGATAACGATGAACGGGGACCGGTCGAACGGGTGTTCGTATTTCGGGTCCCCGAGGAGCGCCATCCGGGCGCCGTTGGGCGCGAGGCTCGCCGACAAGCCCGCTTGGATTCTATTTGATACGAGTTTCTTGAGCCCGTTTCTGACAATCATATGAGCACAAGCAGCGAACTTGTCTTTCCCCCAAGAGCAGAATTGTCCGGTAATTCAAAGGAATTGTATCATAGATACTCTCTCCAAGTAAAGGGCGGAATTCGTGAATTCGCGAGCGACGTGGCCGGGTCGCCTGCCCGTATAGCTGGGTGGGCGAGGGCGGTCTGATCATGCGCCGGCTCGTTCGCGCAGAAGAGATGAACTATTATACAGATATTCTATTGTATGCAAAATTATCGTTGACAATAATTGATATTGCCTTGATAATATTCACTATAATGGATCATTGCTCTCACTTTGTTTGGAATTGAGTACCCATGAGCGATCAGAACAATGGGATTCACCCGACCGACAAGCGGATCCTCGAGATTCTGCAAGCGCAGGGGCGCATCCCGAACGTGCAGCTCGCGGCAGAGGTGGGGTTGAGCCCTTCGGCCGTTCTCGAGCGCGTGCGCAAGCTCGAGGAGCGCGGAATCATCGAGCGGTACGTGACGCTCCTCGACAACAGGAAGATCGGGCTCGGGACGATCGCCTTCGTCGGCGTCACCCTTCACCATCACCAGGCCGGCGCGATCCAGGATTTCCACCGGTTCGTGAATGAGAGCGACAAGGTGCTCGAGTGCTACCATCTCGCGGGCGCCGAGGATTACATTCTCAAGGTTTACGCGCGGGACATCGACGATTACGAGCGTTTCCTGCTGAGCAGTCTTACGAAAACGCGCGGGGTCGACAAGGTGACGACGATGTTCGTGCTCTCGACGCTCAAGCGCGAGACGGCGATGCCGTTGAACGCGGTCGAGACCAAGAACGGCGGCAAGGCGGCACCGGCGCGCATCGCAATCAGGAAGAAGAAACGGAGATAACTTACACCGCCGGGAGGAAGCCCGGAGCGAGGAGGATCAGATGGCAGAAAAGAAGCCGCGGTTCGACACGATCTCGGTGAAGGGCGGGTACGGCCGCGAGGATCAGCTCAAGTACTGTACGATGGCGCCCCCCCTCATCCAGAGCGCCGTGTTCCCGTATGAATCGGCCGAATGGGCCGCGGACCTCTACAGCTACAAGATCGAAGGCTTCGCGTACGGCCGCATCAACAACCCGACGAACGACATTCTCGAGAAGCGCATGGCGCTTCTCGAGAGCGCCGAGGCGGGGCTTGCGACGTCGTCGGGGATGGCCGCCGTCTTCATGGTGGCGCATCACCTCGTCGAGGCGGGGGAAGAGATCGTCTGCGCGAATCGCCTCTACGGCGGCACCTACGAGCTTTTCCATACCTCGATGCCGCGGATGGGGATCAAGACAAACTGGGTTCAGGAGCCGGACAGGATCGAAAGCTGGGAGCGGGCGATCACGGCGAAAACGAAGCTCATGCACGTGGAGTCTCCGAGCAACCCGAACCTCTTCGTCGCCGACATTCCGGCGATCGCAAAGCTCGCGCGCTCGAAGGGGATCCCGCTCATGGTCGACAACACGATCTGCACGCCGGCCCTCATGCGGCCGATCGAGCTCGGCGCCGATATCGTGATCCATTCCGCGACGAAGTACATCAGCGGCAACGGGACGAGCCTCTCGGGCGTCGCCGTCGGAAAGAAGGAGTTCATCGACCACGTGCGGCACGTCGGGTTCCGGAACATGGGGCCCACGATATCGCCGTTCAACGCGTGGCTCTGTCTCCTCGGGCTCGAGAGTCTCTCGCTCCGCATGAAGAAGCATTCGGACAACGCGATGGCGATCGCGAAGTACCTCGAGAAACATCCGAAGGTCGAGTCGGTGAGCTACCCGGGCCTTTCGAGCCATCCGCAGCACGAGGTCGCCAAAAGGCAGATGAGCGCGTACTCGTCGCTCCTCAGCTTCAACGTGAAGGGCGGGCTCGAGCCGACGCGGCGCGTGATCAACAATCTGACGATCGCGGTGCACACGACGCATCTCGGCTCCTCGCAGACCGTCGCGATCCAGCCGGCCGCGACAACGCACTGGCAGCTCGGCCCCGAGGCGCGCGCGAAAGCGGGCGTTCCGGACAACCTGATCCGCTACTCGGCGGGGCTCGAGGACGCGCAGGATCTCATGGATGATCTGGATAACGCTTTGAAGTCCGCATAACCATACCGTGTGCGCGCGGCGGCCGTCAGGCGCGCGCAGCGAAGGAGGAAGCGATGCAAAAAATCGCCATCGTCGGATTCGGGGTCGTGGGGCAGGGGCTCGCGGAGATTCTTCTCAGGCACAGGGAGCGGCTCCGGAAGCAATACGGGTTCGAGTATTCGGTCGTCGCGGTGAGCGATTTCGTGAAGGGCGCCGCGTATGATCCAAAGGGACTTGATCTCGCGAAGGTCCTCGAGCTGGCGAAGTCGAACGGCGTCTCGCGATACCCCGCAGCCCAGACCGGGTGGAACGCCCTCGACACGATCAGGAAATCGAACGCCGACGTCGTCGCCGAGGCGACGTTCACGGACATCAAGACCGCCGAGCCCGCGTATTCGCATTTCAAGGCGGCGCTCGAATCGGGCAAGCACCTCGTCACGACGAACAAGGGGCCCACGGCGCTGTTCTTCCGGGAGCTCGCCGCGCTCGCGAAGAGCAAGAAAGTCCAGTTCCGGTACGAGGGCACGGTCATGAGCGGAACGCCCGCGCTCAATCTCGCCGAGCTCTGCCTCGCCGGAAACGAGATCAAGGAAATCCGCGGCATCGTAAACGGCACGACGAACTTCATCCTCACGAACATGGAAAAGGGGAAGAGCTACGCCGAGGCGCTCAAGGAAGCGCAGGACCTCGGCTACGCGGAGGCCGTGCCCGACGCCGACGTCGAGGGCTTCGACGCGATGGCGAAGGTCGTTATCCTCGCGAAGGCCGTCATGGGGGCCGACATCAAGGTCGCCGACGTCGACCGCACCGGCATCACGAAGATCACGCTCGACGACATCAACGCGGCGAGAGCTGAAGGGAAGCGCTGGAAGCTCATCGGCCGCCTCTCCCGTGAAGGGGGCGCCGTGCGCGCCTCGGTGAGACCCGAGAAGCTCGATATCGCCGATCCGCTCGCCGGCGTCGGCGGCGCGACGAACGCCCTCACCTTCAGCACCGATCTCATTCGCAACGTGACGATCATCGGCCCGGGCGCCGGAAAGATCGAGACGGGGTATTCGATCCTCGTCGATCTCCTCGCGATTCACCGGACCGCTGCGGCCGAGAAGAAAGCGGCCCCGAAGAAACCGGTCCCGAAGAAACCGGCTCCGAAGAAAGCGAGAAGGTAGTCTATGAAGATGCTTATCGCCGGAAAATGGATCGATAAGAAAGATACGATCGAGGTTCGGGATCCATTCGACGACAAGCTCGTCGATACGGTGCCGAGCGGAGACGCCGCGGACATCAAGGCCGCCATCGCCGCAGCCGAGAAGGGCTTCCAGATCAACAGGAATCTTCCCGTCCACGAGCGCATCCGCATCCTCAACAAGGCCGCCGACATCATCGCGGCGAACGCCGAGGACTTCGCGCGCACGATCGCGATGGAGGGTTCGAAAACGATCCGCGAGGCGCGCAAGGAGGCCTCGCGCTGCGTCGACACGATCCGGATCTCCGCCGAGGAGGCGCGCCGCATCCAGGGGGAGACGATTCCCTTCGATTCGCGCCCCGGCTCGGAGAACCGAGTCGGCTACTACTTCCGCTTTCCGATCGGGATCATCGCCGCGATCACGCCGTTCAACGATCCGCTGAACCTCGTCGCGCACAAGGTCGGTCCGGCCATCGCGGGGGGCAATGCCGTCGTCGTGAAGCCCGCGACCGTCACGCCGCTGTCCGCGCTCAAGCTCGCCAAAGCGCTCATGGACGCGGGACTTCCGGCGGGCATTCTCAATGTCGTGACCGGCTACGCAGCCCGCACCGGGGATGCGCTCGTCACGGACCCGCGTGTGCGGATGATCAGCTTCACCGGTGGAGCCCCGGCGGGGGAAGAGATCGTGAAAAAGGCCGGGCTCAAGAAGATCGGCATGGAGCTCGGCTCCAACACGCCCGTGATCGTGTGCGAGGACTGCGATCTCAAGCGCGCCGTCGAGGATTCGGTGTCGGGGGCCTTCTGGGCGGCCGGGCAGAATTGCATTGGCGTCCAGCGCATCTACATCGAGAAGGGGATCTACAAGCGCTTCGAGACGCTCTTCGTCGCGCGGACGCGCACGTACAAGGTCGGCCCGAAGCTCGACGAGGACTGCGACATGGGTCCGATGATCAACGAGGGAGAGGCGAAGCGCATCGAGGGTTGGGTCAAGGAAGCGGTGAAGGCGGGCGCAAGGGTCCTCACGGGAGGGAAGCGCCGCGGCGCGATCTACGAGCCGACCGTTCTCGCGAACGTTCCGGCCGGATGCAAGGTCGACGTCGACGAGGTATTCGCGCCGACGGTGAACCTTTACCCGGTGAAGGATCTCGACGAGGCGATCGCGAAGGCGAACAGCGTGAACTTCGGCCTCCACGCCGGCATATTCACGAAGGACATCAACAAGGCGTTCAGGGCGATTCGAGAGCTCGAGGTCGGCGGCGTCATCGTGAACGACTCCTCCGACTACCGCATCGACATGATGCCGTTCGGCGGGGTCAAACGGAGCGGTCTCGGCCGCGAGGGGATCAAGTTCGCCCTCATGGAGATGACGGAGCCGCGCGTCGTGTGCTTCAACCTGTGATGCAGAACAGAAGAGCTTGAAGGCAGCACGGGGCGGCTCTCATGAACCGCCCCGTGTTCTTGTCCGGTCCCCCTGAAAGGCAGGCTCTATTGCTTGAGGCCCAGAACGTCCGTCATCGTATAGAGCCCCGGCTTTTTCCCGTAAATGAAATGAATCGCCCGGAGCGTCCCGCGTGCGAACGTGCGGCGCGAGTGCGCGCGATGCGTGAGCTCGAAGCGCTCCCCCTCGCCGGCGAAGATCACGGTGTGCTCTCCGACGACGTCCCCGCCGCGCAGCGAGTGCATGCCGATCTCCTCGCTCTTCCGGGCGCCCACGAGCCCGTCGCGCCCGTGGACGAGGAGCGACGACGGCCGCACCGTGCGGATCACGTCCGCGAGGCGCGCCGCCGTGCCGCTCGGGCTGTCCTTCTTCTTGTTGTGATGGATCTCGACGATCTCGGCGTCGAAATCGGGGAGCGCCTTCGCCACGTCCTCGACGACCTTGAACATGAGGTTGACGCCTGCGGACATGTTGGGGCTGATGATGAGAGGGACGCGTTCGGCGGCCTTCTTTGCGAGGGCGAGCTCATCGGGCGTAAAACCGGTCGTGCCGACGATCGCGGCCCTCTCGCCCGCGGCACTTTCGCGAATGTGCTCGAGCGCGGCCTTCGGGTTCGTGAAGTCGACAACGACGTCGCACGAAGCGAGGGCCTTGTGCAGGTCCGCCGTCACCTCGACGCCGCCGAGCTTTGTTCCGAGCCCCGCGTTTCCCGTGGCTTCGATCGCGCCGACGAGCGCGAGTTCCCGGTCCCCCGCGATCTCCTCGACGACGGTGCGCCCCATCTTGCCGAGCGCGCCGCATACGATGACCTTTATCATGCGCCTCCGTCTTACTTCGTCACCTTGAGCCCGTAGTCGGCGAGCGCCTTGCGGAGCTTCTCGCGATTCTCGGGGAGGAGCCCGACGAGCGGGAGCCGCACGTCGCCGACGTCCATACCGAGCATGTTCATCGCTTCCTTCACGGGCGTCGGGTTCGTCTCGATGAACATCGCCTTGCAGAGCGGGAAGAGCTTGTAGTGCCACTCGCGCGCCTTCTCGAGATCTCCCTTCTCGAACGCGGCGATCATGGCGAGCATATCCTTCGGGACGATGTTCCCGACGACGCTTACGATGCCCTTGCCTCCGACGGCGAGGATCGGGAGCGTGATGCCGTCGTCCCCCGACATCAGTGTGATCTTTCCGCCGCAGAGGAGGATGATCTCGCACATCTGCTCGAGCGAGCCGCTCGCTTCCTTGATTGCGGCGATGCGCTCGTGCGCGGCGAGGCGCTGGACCGTTTTGGGGAGCATGTTGAGACCGGTGCGCCCGGGGACGTTGTAGAGCATGAGGGGAAGCCCTCCCTCGTCGGCGATCTTCATGAAGTGCGCGTAGAGCCCCTCGGGCGTCGGTTTGTTGTAGTAGGGGGTCACGACCATGGCCGCGTCGGCGCCGAGCTCACGTGCCTTCTTGACGTTCTCGATCGACTTCGCCGTCGAGTTCGTCCCGCAGCCCGCGCAGATCTTGATCTTCCCTTTCGCCTCTTTCACCGTGATGTCGATTATCTTGAAATGCTCTTCCCACGTGTACGTGGGATTTTCGCTCGTCGTCGCGCACGGCACGAGCCCGTCCGTGCCCGCCGTGATGTGGAACTGCACGAGCTCGCGAAGCTTCACCTCGTTCAGACTTCCGTCCTTCTTGAACGGCGTGACGAGCGCGACGTACAGACCCTTGAACACCATTTCCCGTCCTCCTTCTCGCAACTCTTTCGAATAATTGCGGTTAACGTTTATTCGAGCGACGAAAAAGCCTTCCCCGTCGCGGAATTTCCTGCAGAGACATTATGCGCCGGCGAATGAGGTGTCAAGGGGATAAGGGACATGCGGGCGGGCGGCTCAGGCGATCGGGCCGGGGCGGGCGAGCTCTTTTCTCCAGGGAAAGAGCGAGAAGATACCTCCCGTGTGGATGAAGAGAACGTTATCCGATTTTCTCCAGCGCCCTTTCGCCGCCTCGCCGGCGATGCCGAGCATCGCCTTGCCCGTGTATGCGGGATCGAGAAAGAGCCCGAGACGCCGCGCGAACGTTCGAATGAGATCGAGCCCTTCTTCCGTCGGCACTGCGTACGCGGG
>Ga0315275_10000615_pt1 | contig 29966 bp, 23 predicted proteins | sample YL17G03_0_MG_FD_205557 | JGI IMG/M metagenome (GOLD analysis project Ga0315275, IMG submission 205557) | Sediment microbial communities from Yellowstone Lake, YNP, Wyoming, USA - YL17G03_0 | ecosystem: Environmental > Aquatic > Freshwater > Lake > Sediment | place: USA: Wyoming | collected...
CCACATTTCAACAGGATGCGCGACATCGAGGCCACCCGCCAGACCGAAGACGCCGGGTGGAAGCTCCGCGCGATGATGAGCCGGGCCCGCGACACGGGCAGGAAGGAGTAGAAACATGGGTCGCAGGATCGCGATCTTCGACACCACCCTCCGCGACGGGGAGCAGGCGCCCGGCTGCAGCATGAGCCCGGTCGAGAAGCTCGAGGTGGCCCGCCGCCTCGCCCTTCTCGGCGTGGACGTCATCGAGGCCGGCTTCGCGGCCGCGAGCCCCGGCGAGATCGCGGCGATCAGTGCGATCGCCGCCGCAGTCGAGGGGCCGACGATCGCGAGCCTCGCGCGAGCCCTCGAGAAGGACATAGACGCCGCCTGGGAGTCCATCCGCGGCTCTCAACGACCGCGCATCCATATCTTCCTCGCCACCTCGCCGCTCCACCTGGAGTACAAGCTCCGCATGGGGCCGGACGAGGTGGTGGAACGGGCGCGCTGCGCCGTGCGCTACGCCCGGAACCTCTGTCCGGAGGTCGAGTTCTCCGCGGAGGACGCCTCGCGCTCCGACCCGGACTTCCTCTGCCGCGTCTTCTCCGCAGTCATCGAGGAGGGCGCGACCATCATCAACGTGCCGGACACCGTTGGCTATTCGCTGCCCGAGGAGTTCGGCCAGCTCGTACGACGCGTCAGGGCCGGCACCCGCGGCATGGAGCGGGCGGCGCTCTCCGTGCATTGCCACAACGACCTCGGCCTCGCCGTGGCCAACAGCCTAGCCGCCATCGCCGCCGGCGCCGACCAGGTCGAGTGCACGGTGAACGGCATCGGCGAGCGGGCGGGCAATGCGGCGCTGGAGGAGATCGTCATGGCGCTCCACACCCGCGCGGAGCTCATGGACGCGACGACAGGCATCGACACGACGTGCATCCACGGGACGAGCCGCCTCGTGGCCCTGGTCACCGGCTCCCGCGTCCAGGCCAACAAGGCGATCGTCGGGGAGAACGCCTTCGCCCACGAGGCGGGCATCCACCAGCACGGCGTCCTCGCGAACCGCGCGACCTACGAGATCATGACCCCCGAGTCCGTCGGGCTGTCGCAGAGCGAGATGGTCCTCGGCAAGCACTCCGGCCGCCACGCCTTCGACAAGCGGCTCTCCCTGCTCGGCCTCCGCGTCGACCCGGCGCGCACGGACGAGATCTTCGCCGCCTTCAAGGAACTGGCAGACCGGAAGAAGACGGTGAGCAACCGGGACATCGAGGCCCTCGCCATGGGCAGCGCTGCGCGCGAGCGCGAGCGCTGGCGGCTCGACCGCTTCGTCATCAACTCGGGAACGAGCATCACGGCGACCTGCGCCGTGCGCCTCACGGCCACCGACGGCGAGGGCGGGGAGCGGCACTTCGAGCGCGTCGCGGTGGGCGACGGACCCATCGACGCAGGGTTCAAGGCGATCGACAAGATCATCGGGAAACACCCCGTCCTGGAGGACTTCCAGATCCAGGCAGTCACCGGCGGCAAGGACGCCCAGGGCGAGACCCGCGTGCGCATCGAGTGCGAGGGCCGTAACTGGCACGGCCGCGGCCTCTCCACGGACGTGGTCGAGGCGAGCGTCCGCGCCTACATCTCCGCGATCAACGCCATGGAGCGCGAGCTCGAGGCGTCGGCCACCGGGGCGGCGCCGGCCGCCCCCGCACCCAAGCCCGCCGCCGCGGGCCCTGCCTGAGGAGGGCCGCATGGAACGCGTAGAGCTCCTCGATTCGACCCTTCGCGATGGGGCCCAGGGCGAGGGCATTAGTTTCTCCGTGAGCGACAAGTTCAAGATCGCTGCGACCCTGGCCTCCATCGGCGTCGACCTGGTCGAGGCGGGGAACCCGGGTTCCAATCCCAAGGACCTCGAGTTCTTCCGCCGCGCCGGAGAGCTCGGCGAGGACGCCCGAAGGCTCTGCGCCTTCGGTCCCACGCGGCGCAAGGGCGTCTCGGCCGCTGCCGACCCGGGCATCTCCGCCACCCTCGCCGCGGGCACCCCGACCGTGGTCATCTTTGGCAAGAGCTGGGACTTCCACGTCCGCGAGGTCCTCAAGGCAAGCATGGACGAGAACCTCGCCATGATCGCGGACACCGTGCGCGCGCTGCGCGCCGAGGGACGCGTGGTCATCTACGACGCCGAGCACTTCTTCGACGGCTGGACCGCCGATCCCGAGTACGCGCTCGAGACGCTCCGCGCCGCCGCGGAGGCCGGCGCCTCGCGACTCGTTCTTTGCGACACGAACGGGGGGAGCCTGCCCTGGCGCGTCATGGAGGTCGTGCGACGCGTGCGCTCGGCCGTCCCCGTCGCGCTCGGCATCCACGCCCATGACGACGCCGGGCTCGCCGTGGCGAACAGCCTCGCGGCGCTGGAGGCGGGCGCGACCCACCTTCAGGGCACCATCATCGGCTTCGGCGAGCGCTGCGGGAACGCCAACCTCGCCGTCTGCGCGGCGGGCACGACCCTCAAGCTCGGGATGAAGTGCCTCGAGGAGGGCGCCCTCGCCCGGCTCGGCAAGGCCGCGAGGCTCGTCGCGGAGATCGCCAACGTCGCTTTCGACGAGAGCATGCCCTACCTCGGGAGGAAGGCTTTCGCGCACAAGGCGGGCATGCACGTGGACGCGGTGGCCAAGGCGCCACGCACCTTCGAGCACGTGGCGCCGGAGATGGTCGGCAACGCGCGGCGCTTCCTGGCCTCCGAGGTCGGCGGGCGCGCGGCCCTCCTGGACCGCATCCGCGTCGTTGACCCGACCGCCGGGAAGGACTCGCTCCTCGCGGTTGAGGTGCTCGCCAGGCTCAAGGCCCTCGAGGCGCGCGGGTACCAGTTCGAGGCGGCGGAGGCGAGCCTCGAGCTCCTCGTGCGCCGCGCCGCCGGCACGCACAAGCCCTTCTTCTCCCTCATCGACTACCAGGTCTTCGGGGAGCGGCCGGCGGTCGACCCCGCCCGTTGTTCCCGCGCCTTCGTGAAGATCGAGGTCGGGGGCGAGGAGGAACTCGCAGCCGCGGAGGGCGACGGGCCCGTGAACGCCCTCGACCTCGGGCTCCGAAGGGCCCTCGCGCGCTTCTACCCGAGCCTCCAGTCCATGCATCTCACCGACTACAAGGTCCGCGTCCTCGACGACAAGGACGCCACCGCGGCCGCGGTCCGCGTCCTCGTGGAGAGCACGGATGGCGAGAGCTCGTGGTCCACGGTGGGTGTTTCCACCGACATCATCGAGGCAAGCTGGCTCGCCATCGTGGACTCGATCGAATACAAGCTCATGCGGGAAAAACACCGATGAGCATGACGATGACGCAGAAGATCCTCGCAGCGCACGCGGGGACCGACCGGGTCGCCGAGGGCGAGCTCATCGAGGCGGGGGTCGACCTCGTCCTCGGGAACGACGTGACCGCGCCGGTCGCCATCCGCGAGTTCGCGAGGATCGGCGCGAAAGCCGTCTTCGACCGCTCGCGGATCGCCCTGGTCCCCGACCACTTCGCCCCGAACAAGGACATCAAGTCCGCCGAGCAGTGCAGGGTGATGCGCGATTTCGCCCGCGAGATGGGCATCGTCCACCACTTCGAGATCGGCGAGATGGGCGTCGAGCACGCGCTCATCCCGGAGCGCGGCCTCGTCCTGCCCGGCGACCTCGTGATCGGCGCGGACAGCCACACCTGCACCTACGGGGCCGTCGGCGCCTTCTCAACGGGCGTGGGCTCCACCGACATGGCCGCCGCCATGGCTTCCGGCCGCGCCTGGTTCAAGGTGCCGGGCGCCGTGAAGGTGGAGCTCGAGGGCGAGCCGCGAGGATGGGTCACCGGCAAGGACCTCGTCCTCCACCTCATCGGCACCATCGGCGTCGACGGGGCGTTGTACGAATCGCTCGAGTTCCGCGGCCCCGGCGTCAGCGCGCTCTCCATGGAGGAACGCTTCACCGTGGCCAACATGGCCATCGAGGCCGGGGCGAAGAACGGCATCTTCCCCGTGGACTTCCAGACCTCGGCATGGGCGGCCTCCGTCTCCGGGAAGAGCTGGACGGCCTATGAGGCCGACCCGGACGCGCGGTACCGCCGCTCCGTCGCGATCGACCTCGGCGTCCTCGAGCCCACGGTTGCCTTCCCCCACCTCCCCTCGAACACGCGCCCGGTATCGAAGGCCGGCGACGTGCGCGTCGACCAGGTGGTCATCGGGAGCTGCACCAACGGCCGGATCGAGGACCTCCGCGCCGCGGCCGCCGTGCTCCGCGGCCGCAAGGTCGCACGCGGCCTGCGCTGCATCGTCTTCCCCGCAACCCAGAAGATCTACCTCGAGGCCGTACGCGAAGGCCTCGTGGAGGACTTCATCGAGGCGGGAGCCATCGTCTCCACGCCCACCTGCGGGCCCTGCCTGGGCGGCCACATGGGCGTCCTCGCGAAGGGGGAGCGCGCGGTGGCCACGACGAACCGCAACTTCGTGGGGCGCATGGGCCACCCCGGGTCGGAGGTCTACCTCGCGAGCCCTGCGGTCGCCGCGGCGGCCGCCGTCGCCGGGCGCATCGTCGATCCCGCGGAGATCGCGCCGGCCCCGGTGCGGGGGGCCTTCCGCCACCCCGTCACCCGGTCCTGAGGGAGAGAGACCCATGGACGCACGAGGAAAGGCCTGGAAATACGGGGACAACGTGGACACCGACGTCATCATCCCCGCCCGCTACCTGAACGACCCAGACCCGTCGGCCCTCGCGGCCCACTGCATGGAGGACATCGACGCCTCCTTCGCCGGGGCGGTGCGCAAAGGTGACCTCGTGGTCGCGGGGGCCAACTTCGGCTGCGGCTCGAGCCGCGAGCACGCCCCCCTCGCCCTGAAGTCCGCTGGCGTCTCCTGCGTGGTCGCCGCGAGCTTTGCTCGCATCTTCTACCGGAACGCCATCAACATCGGACTCCCCATCCTCGAGTGCCCCGCCGCGGCGGCCGCCGCCACGACGGGGGACGAGATCGTGATCGACTTCGCGAGCGGGAGGATCGAGAACCTGACCAGGAAGATCTCGCACAACGCGACCCCATTCCCCCTCTTCCTCCGCGAACTCATTGCGGCGGGCGGCCTCGTGGAGTACGAACGCGCCCGGCTCACCGCATCGCGACCCGCAGCAACGGACGATGCCCGGAAGCCGACCGCGACCGGAGGCGCCCGATGAATCTCAGGATCGCCACCATCCCCGGAGACGGCATCGGGCCCGATGTCGTCCGCAAGGCCGTACTCTCCTTCGAGGCAGCCGGCGGCAAGGTCATGGTGGGCGCCCGAGCCGCGGGGACGGCCGTCGCCGACGCTATTGCCTGTGCCACGGGAGGAAGGCCATGAGGAGTGACCGGATCAAGAGAGGCCCCGAGCGGGCGCCGCACCGCTCCCTCCTCAAGGCTCTCGGCCTCACGGACGAGGAGATCGCCCGTCCCCTCATCGGCGTCGTGAGCGCTGAGAGCGGCATCGTCCCCGGCCATGTGCACCTCGGCACCGTCGCCGCGGCCGCGGAGGCCGGCGTGAGGAGCGCCGGAGGAACGCCGGTCCGCTTCCCCTCCATCGGCGTCTGCGACGGCATCGCCATGGGCCACGAGGGAATGCGCTGGTCCCTCCCAACGCGCGAGCTCGTCGCCGACTCCCTCGAGGCCATGGCGATCGCCCACGCCCTCGACGGCCTCGTGATCGTTCCCAATTGCGACAAGATCGTCCCCGGCATGCTCATGGCCGCTGCGCGCCTCGACCTCCCGACCGTCCTCGTCTCGGGAGGGCCGATGCTCGCCGGGAAGGTCCGCGGCAAGGCCGCGAGCCTCTCCGGCGCCTTCGAGGCGGTGGGGGCGGCCTCCGCGGGGAAGATCGGCGCGGAAGCCCTTGCCGAATGGGAGGAATGCGCCTGCCCCGGCGCGGGCTCCTGCGCCGGCATGTTCACGGCCAACAGCATGAACTGCATGGCGGAGGCCCTCGGCATCGCCCTCCCGGGGAACGGCACGATCCCCGCCGTGCACGCGGCGCGGCTCCGTCTGGCCAAGGCCGCGGGCGGGGCGCTGATGGGTCTCGTGGCGCGGGGCGTCGGTGCCCGCGCCTTCATGACCGCCGCCTCCTTCCGCAACGCCCTCGCCGTGGACATGGCCCTCGGCTGCAGCACCAACACCGTGCTCCATCTGCCCGCCATCGCCCGCGAGGCCGGCGTGAAGGTGGACCTCGACCTCGTGAACGAGATGAGCGCGAGATCGCCCAACCTCTGCAAGCTGGCCCCGTCGGGCCCCTGGCACATGGAGGACCTGCAGGAGGCGGGCGGCGTGGCCGCCGTCATGGCCGAGCTCCTTCGCGCCGGGCTCATCGACGGAAGCCTGCCCACCGTCTCGGGTAAGACGGTGTCCGAGGCCATCGGTGGCGCCGCGATACGTGACACCGCCGTGATCCGGAGCGTCGCCGATCCCCATTCCGCCACCGGCGGCATCGCGGTCCTCCGGGGGAGCCTCGCACCCGACGGGGCGGTCGTGAAGCGCGCCGCCGTGGCGCCGGCCATGCTCCGGCACGAGGGCCCGGCCCGGGTCTTCGAGGGCGAAGACGCGGCATTCAAGGCGATCACCGCGGGGCGGATCCGGCCCGGCGACGTCGTCGTCATCCGCTGGGAGGGACCGCGCGGCGGGCCCGGCATGCCGGAGATGCTCTCCCCAACCGCGGCTCTCGCCGGCCGCGGCCTCGACACCACGGTGGCCATGGTCACCGACGGCCGCTTCTCGGGCGCCACGCGCGGCGCGGCCATCGGTCACGTCGGGCCCGAGGCCGCCGCTGGCGGCCCCATCGCCCTCGTCCAGGAGGGGGACCGCATCCTCATCGACATCGAGGCCCGGAACCTCGAGCTCCTCGTGGCCCCTGCCGAGCTCGAAGCCCGCCGCGCGGCGCATTCGCCGCCCGCGCGGAAGCCGGCGAAGGGCTACCTCGCCCGCTACGCGCGCACCGTGGGGCCCGCATCTGCGGGCGCCCCACTCCACGCAGAAGAAGGAGAAGCCCAATGACCATGACCGGATCCCGTATCCTCGTGGAGTGCCTCGTGGAGCAGGGCATCGCCACCGTCTTCGGGTATCCGGGCGGCGCCGTCCTCAACGTCTACGACGAACTCGGGCGGAACAAGGACCGCATCCGCCACATCCTCACCACCCACGAGCAGGGCGCAGCCCACGCCGCGGACGGTTTCGCCCGCTCCACTGGCAAGCCGGGCGTCGTCATCGCGACGAGCGGCCCCGGGGCGACCAACCTCGTCACGGGCATCGCGACGGCCTTCATGGACTCCTCGCCAATCGTGGCCATAACCGGCAACGTCCCGGTGAGCCTCCTCGGCAAGGACAGCTTCCAGGAGGTGGACATCACCGGCATCACGATGCCGATCACCAAGCACAACTTCCTCGTGAAGGACGTGACGGTCCTCGCGGAGACCCTGCGCCAGGCCTTCGCCATCGCGGTCTCCGGCCGGCCGGGCCCCGTCCTCGTGGACATCGCCAAGGACGTCACCGCGGCGAACGGGGAATGGGAACCGGACACGCCGGAGGCGGCCGCCCGCAGGCTCAGGACGATCGCGCCGCGGCGCCCCGACCGCCCCTCGGACGCGGAACTCGAACGCGCCGCGGCGCTGCTCGCCGGCTCGCGCCGCCCCCTTCTCTACGTGGGCGGCGGCGTCATCCAGGCGGGGGCCTCGGACACCATGCGCACCCTCGCGGAGCGGCTCCAGATCCCGGTGGCGCTCTCCCTCATGGGGCACGGCGCCCTCCCCTCGCGCCACCCCCTCTGCACGGGCATGGTGGGCATGCACGGCACCCGCGCGTCCAACATGGCGGTGAACCGCTGCGACCTCCTCGTCGCCGCGGGCGTCCGCTTCTCCGACCGCGTGGTGAGCAATCCCGCGGGCTTCGCGAAGTCCGCGAGCATCCTCCACCTCGACATCGACCCGGCGGAGATCAACAAGAACGTGCAGACGTCCCTCTCCCTTGTCGGCGACGTCCGGGGAACCCTCGAGGCCCTCCTCGAGCGCCTCCCCCCACGCGCCGCATCCGAGTGGAACCGGGACATCGAGAGCTGGAAACGCGAGCGCCCGGCGAGCCACGAGGGCCTCCCCAGCAAGATCCATCCGCGCCTGATCATGGAGGAGGTCCACGCCCGCGCGGGCGACGGAGCCTTCATCACCACGGAGGTCGGCCAGCACCAGATGTGGACCGCCCAGTTCTACCCCTTCACGCGGCCACGGAGTTTCGTGAGTTCGGGGGGGCTCGGGACCATGGGCTTCGGCACCGGCGCGGCGATGGGCGTGCAGGTCGCCAATCCGGAGGCCCAGGTGGTCCACATCGCGGGCGACGGTTCGTTCCGCATGAACTGCGGCGAACTCGCCACCATCGCCCACTACGGATTCCCGATCATCATCCTCGTGATGAACAACGGCGCGCTCGGCATGGTGCGGCAGTGGCAGACCATGTTCTACGGGAAGCGTCTTTCCCAGACGACCCTGGACCGGCCGCCGGACTTCGTGAAGCTCGCGGACGCCTACGGGGTCGACGCCTGGCGCGCAACGGACGTGGGATCGCTCCGCGCCGCCCTCGACGCCGCCTTCTCCCGGCGGGCCCCGGCCCTCATCGACGTAAGCATCGATATCGACGAGATGGTCCTGCCCATGGTGCCCGCGGGCAAGGCCATCCACGACCAGATCCTCCAGGCCTGAGGGACGGCGCCGGCCGGCCCCTGCATCAGCCCCAGGTCGGGCGGCGGATGCCTGGGGGACGCCGCGAGCCCGCGCGACGCCTGAGAGATCATCCTGGCCCGGGCGCGCCCGCCCGTCATCGTGGCGGTGGGAGAGGGGACTCTCGAGCGGCCGGGGGCTTCATCCCCGCACCTGGCCGGCGCCGACGCCGATCCACTTGTAGCTGGTCAGCTCCTCCAGCCCCATCGGTCCGCGCACGCCGATCTTGTCCGTCGCGATGCCCATCTCGGCGCCCATGCCGAACTCGCCGCCATCGGTGAACCGCGTGCTGGCATTGTGGTAGACCACCGCCGAGTCAACCTCCTGCATGAACCGCTGCGCCGCCGCCTCGTTGGCCGTCACAATCGCGTCGCTGTGCCGCGAACCGTAATGGTTGATGTGCGCGATGGCCGCGTCCACGTCCGGCACGACGCGGATGTTCATGATCAGGTCGGCGTATTCGGTGAAGTAGTCCTGTTCCGTCGCCGGTCTCACGTCCTGCACGAGGCGGCGGGTGGCGTCGTCGCCGCGCAGTTCGACCTTCCGTGCCTTCAACGCTCCGGCGATGCGGGGCAGAAATCGCCCGGCGGCGGCTTCATCCACCAGCAGCGTCTCCATCGCGTTGCACACCGCCGGACGCTGGCACTTGGCGTTGATGACGATCGCCTCGGCCATGTCCAGGTCCGCGTCGCGATCCACATAGACGTGGCAGACGCCCTTGTAGTGCTTGATGACCGGCACGCGTGCGGCCTCCGCGACGGCCCGGATGAGCGACTCGCCGCCGCGCGGGATCACCACGTCCACCAGGCCCACCAGTTGCACCAGCTCCCGCACCGCGTCGCGGTCGGTCGTCTGGACGAGCTGCACGGCGTCCGCTGGCAGGCCCGCTCCTGCGCCAGCGTCAAGCATCGCCGAGGCGATCGCCTGGTTCGAGCGGATGGCCTCCTTGCCGCCACGCAGGATCGTGGCATTGCCAGCCTTCAGGCACAGCGCGGCGGCGTCGGCGGTCACGTTCGGACGCGACTCGTAGATGATGACGACGACGCCGATCGGCACCGCGACCTTGCGCAACCTCAAGCCGTTCGGCCGCGTGCGGTCGTCGAGAATGCGCCCCACCGGATCTGGCAACCCCGCGACCTCGCGCAGGCCGCGCGCCATCGCCTCGATCCGCCTGTCGTCCAAAGCGAGCCGGTCAAGCATGGCCGACGACAGCCCGGCCGCGCGTCCGGCTTCGAGGTCCTGCGCGTTGGCGGACCTGATGGCGGCGGCGTGCCCGACGAGGCCATCGGCCATCGCGAGCAGGCAGTCGTGCTTCTGCTGCGTCGTCAGCTTCGCCACCTGGCGCGAGGACGCCTGGGCCCGCACGGCCAGTCGCCGCATCTCTTCCGGCAGGCTCATGACGTGCTCACAGCAGCACCAGGTCGTTGCGATGAACGACTTCCGGCGTTATCCGGTTCTGGCGCGCGCCCGCGACGTCCGCCGCCGCAAGCCGCGCAACGCCACGGGCGAACTCGATCCCGTCGCGATCGCGGATCGCCACCACATCGCCCGATGAGAAACTGCCGCCCGCCTCGACCACTCCTCGAGCAAGCAGGCTGCGGCCGCCCGTCGTCAGGGCCTTCCTCGCGCCGTCGTCCACGACCAGGTAGCCGGTCGGGCGATGGTAGAACGCGATCCAGCGTTTCCGGCTGGCGAGCTTCCTGGCCGAGGCAAGGAACAACGTGCCGACATCCGCGCCCGCGAGCGCCTGCTCCAACGTGCCACTGCGGTGGCCGTTGGCGATGATCAGCGGGATGCCGGCGGCGGTGACGATCTTCGCTGACTGCAGCTTGGAGATCATGCCGCCGACGGACTGGGCGCTGCCCGCGCCGCCGGCCATCCGCTCGATGCCGGCGTCCACCTTCTCGACCACCGAGATGCGTTCGCCGGTGCCGTCCGGTCTGCTCATCAATCCCTCGGCGCTGGTGAGGATGACGAGCACATCGGCAGGCAGGAGCGTCGCGACAAGCGCCGAGAGCAGGTCGTTGTCGCCAAAGCGGATCTCCGCGACGGACACCGTGTCGTTCTCGTTGATGACCGGCACGACCCGGCGCGCCAGCAGCGTATCGAGTGTGTTGCGGGCGTTAAGATGACGGTCTCGGTCGCTGAGATCGTCGTGCGTCAGCAGGACCTGAGCGACGCACAGGCCGTGCCGCCGAAACGCGGCCTCGTAGAGCGACATCAGCTTCGTCTGGCCGACGGCGGCGCAGGCCTGCAACTCGGCCAGTACGGCCGGGCGCCTGGCGAGGCCCAGTTCCGTCATGCCGGCGCCGATGGCGCCCGAGGACACGACGGCAACCTCCAGCCCGCGCGCCCACAGAGCGGCGATCTGGTCGGCGAGCGCGCAGACGCGGCCGGCGTCCAACGCACGGTCGGCATTGGTAAGCAGGCTGGTGCCGAGCTTTACGACAACCCGGCGCACACCGGCAACGCCTTCTTGGCGGTTCATGAAGCGTGGCTTCGTAGCAGAGTCGTCCTCCAGTCAAGAGCAGGAACTCGCATGGGCGCGACGACGACTCTACGCCCGTCTGGAGCCCTTGCGCCAGCGGCAGCAGGGCTACTCCGTCACCACGATCTTCCGGCAGGCTTGCTGGGCGCTCTGGCCCTTGGGCAACTCGACCTCGACTGCTTGCAGCTTGCCGATGCTTTCTTCGGACGTGTGCCGCTTGAGAGCCCTCTCTCTGCCCTCTTCCGCGGAAACCCGACCCGGACCATCCCATAGCCACTTGGCCGTTCTGAGAAGGCCAGGTCAGCTGCACGGGGGCAGGCGGTTCGAATCCGGTTGGGGCGCCAGAGTCTCAAGAGTCGAGAGGCAGGCCGCAGGTCACCCTTCGCGTCTTGCCCGGGCTCGCGCGAGACGCAGCGGTTCCAGAACGGAGTCGCGGACCTCAGCGACGACGTCCGTCAGCGGTGGCGCCTCGAGCCGATTCCTGGAGAGGAACGCCTTCCACTGGGCCTGGGCGGACGGGTCCCGGCCGAATTCGTCGCCCAACCCCGGCGGCACACCAGTTGGCAAGGCGGTCTCGCGACGAGCGAACGTCGCAGCGATCGCCTCACCGAGCACAGCGGCGTCAATCGCTCCCTCCCGCGCCAGCGCGCGCAGGTCGAAGTAGTCCTTCATCCGGCTGTTCCGCATCCCGAACAGGACGATGGCGTGCAGCTTCTCCGCAGCCACGCTCTCGCGCGAATACGCGCGCAGGCGCGGGCGTGGCAGGTCGAGCAGTGCCGGGTATTCCAGCCATTCGGGGGCCGGCGTCACCGCGTCGCCGATCCCGATATCCACCTGGACCATCAGCCGCGCTGACCCCAGCCGGCCTTGGATGGTCGCGCGCCAGCCGCCGTAGTCGTCCTCGACCCGGATCGGCTCGACGCGCACCGAGTCACCGAGGAAGTCCACGGCGTCGGGTTCGACCTCCTGTGCAGCGACATCCCTCAGCATCCGAGCCAGGATCTCCCTTGAGAGAAGACCAGAGCCCAGCAGGTCGGCGTCGCTGGTGGGGCGCAGGGTCTCCCCCAGCCATACGAGCATCAGCAACGCACCCTTCAGTACGAACCGCTCGGCATGGGGCGAGCGCGAGAGCCGGTAAAGGAACCGCTCGACCGCGTAGCGCGTCAGCACCAGGTTCGGCTCGACGCCGATCGCGTGGGCGTGTCGGACGAGCCGGACCTGGACCGAGCGCGCCAGACCGTCCCGCGCTCCGCTCATCCGGCCATCGCCTCGAGGTAGGGTCGCATCACACGCCGAACGCGGCAGATGCCGGCGAAGCGATCCAGTTCGTCCATCGTGAAGCGCCGCGCACGCCACGCCTCGCGCAGCGCCTCGAGCGCCACGTCGAGCCCGATCTTGTGCCGGTACTTGAAGCAGTCGGCCAGCGTCTTCGCGACGCCATAGACCCGCACGGTCCGCCCCTCCAGCCGATGGGAGCCCACCCCCTCGCTGAGCGCCGCCCCCGTGAATCGGACGACTCTCAGCGGCGGGTACTTCAGCGCCGGGCGTCGGGCGCGGCGGTCGATCGCGATCCAGACCTGCGACGGGAGTTGGGTGCCGATGCCGTGGAACCGGAGGGCGGAGAGCAGGCAGATGACGCCGTTGGGTACCGCGGTGCCCGCGACGGCGAGACCGTGATGCTCGGTGAGCGGGCTCTCCGGCGTCCGGTACAGACCGCGGGCGACGCGCTCGAGTTCCCCCGCGGCGACGAGGCGGCTCAGCACCTGCCGGTGGATCCCTTGCTCAGCCAGCTCGCGTGAACGGACACCCTGGCGGCGGCGTGCGAGCCTCAGCGTGCGGTTGCGATCTGTGGTGGAAGGCATGTGGCGAATAGTAGGCTGTTGTGTGGTTCTGTCAACACTTTGCCACACCACCGCCACCCGCGGCTGTCCCCGAACTGCCCCCGAAGCATCGTCGACAACCGTCTACTCCTGTCGGTTCCCGTCGTCTGGCTCCTCGGGCAAGCTGTTGCCTTTGCGCGTTTGGCCGACAGGTTGTGACGATGGTTCGGGCTGGGACTTGTCTTCGAATCCCGTTGGGGACGCCAGGAGCGGTCCGGGCCGACGAAGGTGTTCAGCTCCTTCTTGTAGCCCTCGCCTCTCGCGCGAACGGATGACACCGCCGCAGGAAGTCATCGAACTGCAGGACAGTGAAATCCGTGATCCCGTGCGACGGGCCGTACACAAGCCCCTTCGTGATGAGCTGGGTGCGAAGCGGTGCCACACGCCGGGAATCCGTGCCAAGCACTGCGGCGATGTCGCCCGTCCTGTATGGACCACGACGCAGGCTGGCCATCGCGGAGACATAACGACGCTCGGCTGCGGTTGTCCGACCGATGCGGACACAGAAGAAGCTCTCGTCCAACCGTGTTTGAACGCCGATTCGGGCTCGTTCAACGTCACCCAGCACGATGGGCGGCCGGCCGCTTGCCGGACCAGCAGACCAGCAGGGCCGGGCCGAGGCATCCACGCCACCGGGCGGGCGACGCGCATGCTGAGCTGGGCGCAATCTGGTGTCCAGCGAAACCGCGCCGCACGACCTTGGACCGGCGCAAGAGGGAGGCATCTCGGGGCATTGACCCGAGCTCAAGCAGCGGTCCGGCTCCCCTGCCGCAGCCCGTCAATCAACGCTGGGATCGCGCCTGTTCAGGGCCTAGGCGGACTCATGACCTCTTCCTCTTCGGCCGCGCCTTCTTGCCGGGGGCCGGGGGCTTCTCCAGCCCGAAGGCCCGGTGCAGGGCGCGGGCGGCGCGCGCACCGTCGGCCTCGGCCACCACCACTGAGATCTTGATCTCGCTGGTGGAGATCATCTGGATGTTGATCCCCTCGTCGGCCAGCGTCCGGAACATCCTGGCGGCGACGCCTGCGTGGGTGCGCATGCCCAGCCCCACCACGCTGAGCTTGGCGATGCTCTCGTCGGCGACGACGCCACGGGCCACGCCGGCGGCAACCAGCCCCTTGGCCGCTGACAGCGCGGCGACCAGGTCGGACTTCTCCACCGTGAAGGTCACGTCGGTGCGGCCGGCCTGGCCGGAGACGTTCTGGACGATCATGTCCACGTTGACATGCCGCTCGGCCAGCGACTCGAAGATGCGCCAGGCCACGCCCGGCTCGTCCTTGACCGCCTGCACGGTGACCTTGGCCTCGTCGGTGTTCAGGACCAGTCCGCTGACGGAAACTTCCTCCATGTCCGGCTCCTCCCCACAGATGAGCGTGCCCGGGACCGCCTGGAAGCTGGAGGCCACCAGGAGCTTCACGCCGTGCTTCTTCGCCAGCTCCACGGTGCGGGTCTGCATGACCCGCGCGCCCATGCTGGCCAGCTCCATGATCTCCTCGTGGCTGATGCGCTGGAGCCGGCGGGCCTCGGGCACCACCCGCGGGTCGGCGGTGTAGATGCCGTCCACGTCGGTGAGGAGCTCGCAGCGCTCGGCGCCCAGCACCGCGGCCAGGGCCACGGCAGTGATGTTCGAGGCCCCGCGACCGAGGGTCGTGACGTCGTGGTCCTCGGTCACGCCCTGGAAGCCGGCAACCACGCAGGTCTTGCCCTCGGCCAGGGCCCCGCGCACCCGCGAGGCGTCCACGCCGGTGATCCGCGCCCGGGTGAAGACCCCGTCGGTGCGGATGCCTACCTGGTGGGCGGTGAAGCCCGCGGCCGGCACGCCCATGCCTTCAAGCGCCATGGTGAAGAGCGCGGTGGAAACCTGCTCGCCGGTGGCGAGCAGCATGTCCAGTTCGCGTTCCGGCGGGCGCGGGTTGACCTGCTTGGCAAGGGCGATGAGGTCGTCGGTGGCCTGGCCCATGGCGCTGACCACCACCACGGCGCGGTGGCCGGCCTTGACCAGATCGGCGGTGCGCCTGGCGCACTCGAGGATGCGCCCGGCGGTCGCCACCGACGTGCCGCCGTACTTCTGGACAATCAGAGGCTGTGGCATGCTTGGCATCTTCCTCCGGTGTTCTTCAATAGTTCCCCATCGGTTCGGACCGACCCCGACGGATGAAGCTGGGCGTACCGGTCGCGGAGTCTCCTAGTAGACGATCGGGCGCTCGACGGTGAGCATTGTCACCCCGCTGACTCCCGCCCCAACTGCCTGTTGATCAGCCGCCAGCCAGCCTCGCGGAGGATGCCGGTCTTGCGAGCCCCGGCCTTGCTGAAAGCCCGGCACCGTTGGGACCGAAGCCCGGCCCCCAGAGCGCGAAGGGCACCGGCTCGGCAGAGTCGTGCGGGCGGCGGCCGCCTCGGTGTGGCCGGTCGGCGAAACCGTCCGGGATGACCGGGACGTGCTTCCTCACTCCGTACCCGCGCGGATGAACGCCGTGGGCTCCAGAACGAAGTCGCACTGATCAATGGCGGCGATAGCGGCGCGGAAGTCGGCCTCCCGCGCCGGGTGGGTGAGCATCACCACCGGCACGACGCCGTCCGGGCGCTTCTCCTTCTGGAGCACCACCTGGATGGAAACCTGGCGGCGCCCGAGATCCGTGGCGATCTTGCCCAGGACCCCGAACTGATCGATGACGTTGAAGCGGCAGAAGAAGCGCGAGCGGGTCTCAGCCATGGGCAGCACCCGGCCGTCCTCGATACTCCCGGCCGGGCGAGCCCGCGAACCCGCTGGCAACTCCCGCCAGCGCGCGGCATCGATGATGTCCGCCAGCACCGCGCTGGCCGTCGGCATCTGCCCCGCTCCGCGGCCGTAGAACATCAGGCGCCCCACCGCGTCGCCCTCGACCAGCACCGCGTTGAACACCCCGCCCACCGCCGCCAGCGGGTGGCTCTGCTCCAGAAGCGTCGGGTAGACCCTGAGCTCGAAACCGCCGTCAGTGCGCCGGCCTGCCGCCAGCAACTTCACAACGAAGCCCATCTCGCCTGCGTAGTGAATGTCCTCGGGCGTCACCCGGCTGATCCCCTCGACGTGGACGTCCCGGAGCGAGAAGACCCGGTCGAAGGCCAGCGTCGCCAGCAACAACAGCTTGTGGGCGCTGTCGTGGCCCTCGACATCTAGCGCGGGGTCGGCCTCGGCGAAGCCCTGGGCCTGGGCGGCGGCCAGTGCCGTCCGGAAGTCGGTGCCGCGGGCAGTCATTTCGCTCAGGATGTAGTTGCAGGTCCCGTTGACGATCCCCTGGACGGCCGTGATGCGGTTGGCAGTCAGGCCCTCGCGCAGCGACTTGAGAATTGGGATGCCGCCGGCCACCGCGGCCTCGAAGAACAACGCCGCCCCGCCGGCACGCGCCGCCTCGGCCAGCTCCCGGTAGCTCTCGGCCAGCAGATGCTTGTTGGCGGTGACGGCGCTGCGGCCGCGGGAGAGCGCCGCCAGCAGGAATTCACGCGCCGGGGAGAGCCCGCCGACGAGTTCCACCACCACGTCCAGGTCCGGCCGGGCCAGGAGCGCTGCGGCGTCCGTGGTGAAGACCCCGGCGGGCAGCCCCAGCTCCTCGGCACGCTCCGGCCGCAGGTCGGCAGCGGCGGCGAGTTCCAAGTCAACGTCGGCTCGCGCGGCGATCAATTCCCGGCGCTCCAACAGCAGCCGGGCCACACCCGACCCCACCGTCCCCAGACCAATCAGACCGACCCTGGTTGTCGCCACCAACACCCTCCTGCACTTCGGGAACAGGAACTGACATACGAGACCCTGAGTGTAACCTCGTACTGAGGCCCCGCGCCAGGGCACCTTCGCGCGGGTGGCACCTTCGCGCGCCCGGACCGCAACGAAGACGGCCGCCGCCCGGGCCGCCTGGTGACCATGCAGGACGTTACGGTCATTCGGGCGCTACGAGACAGAAGCGGTTGCTGAATCAGGCCTGAGACCCGGCAGGGCGGCGACGCACCGGGCGACCGGCGCGCCACCACGCTCAGACCTCGATGCCGCCCGAGAGCACCACCTCCGTCGGGAGCGGCAAACGGTTGTAGCGGCTCGCCATGGAGAAGCCATAGGCACCGGCGTCCAGGAAGCCCAGCAGGTGCCCCTCCTCCGCCCGCGGGATGGGCCGGCGGGAGGCGAAGACATCGGTCGTCTCACAGACGTTGCCGACCACCTCGACCCACTCCAGCGGACCGTCCGGGGCGCTCAGATTGACGATTCGGTGGTAGGCGCCGTAGAGCGCTGGCCGGATGAGGTGGTTCATCCCGGTATCCAGGCCGATGAACACCAGGCCATCGCTCTCCTTGCGGCAGGTGACCTCCGCGACCAGCACGCCGGCGGCCGCCACCAGGTAGCGGCCTGGCTCGAACCAGAGCTCCGGGCGCCGTCCCGTCGTCCTGTGGAAGTCCTGCAGGCGCTCCTCCAGCCGGCTCCCGAAGGCCGGGACATCGAACTCCGTTTCCCGGTCGCGGTACGGGACCCCGAAGCCGCCGCCGAGGTCGATCACGCGGATCCCGGGCAGGCGCTCGGCCGCGGCAAGCACCCGCTCCGCCGCGGTCAGCAGGAGCCGGCCGTCGGTGATCCCCGACCCGATGTGGACGTGCAGCCCGATCACCTCGAGCCCGGCGGCCGCCGCGTCGCCGAGGGCCTCGTCCAGCTCCGCGAGCGCGATGCCGAACTTGCTGTGGCTGCCGCCCGTGACGACGTGCCGGTGATGCCCATCCCCAACCCCCGGGTTGAGCCGCAACAGGACGCGCGCGCCGGGAGCGAGTGGCCCCAGCCGCCGCACATCGGAGCGCGCCCCCAGCGTCACGTGGCATCCCCGCGCCGCGACCGCCCCGAGGGACTCGGGATGGGCGTTGCTCGCCGAGAGGACGACGGAGTCCGGTGCGTGGCCGCATTCGAGAGCCCGGTCCACCTCCGCCGGCGAGGCGGCCTCGATCCCGACGCCGAGGCGAGCCAGACGCTCGAGGATCCTGACGTTCGAGTTCGCCTTGCAGGCGTAGAACAGCCTGGTGCCCTTTCGCGGCAGGCCCTCACGCAGGGTGGCGACCCGGGCCTCGACGGCATCGAGGTCGTAGAAGTAGGCCGGCGTCCCGTGACGCCTCGCCAGATCGGCCAGGGCAGCGCCCTGCATCCGAAGCGGCGCCCGGGGGGCCGCGGCCTCACGCACCGTGGCCAGCTCCGCGTCGTCCAGATCACGGGTGGACTCGCCGAACACCACCGGCGGGAGCGCACCCCGGAAGAACGCCCCGTGGAGCGCGCGCAGCGCGGCCTCCCTGTCGGCCTCGCTGACGACGAGGCTCAGGTTGATGGCCGAGGCCCCCTGCGTGATCATCCGCACGGGCACGCCGCGCATCGCGCGGAAGACCTCCTCCGCGAGCCCCGCCCGACCACGCATCCCGTCGCCGACCAGGCAGATGACGGCCATGTCGCGCTCGACCTCGACGCGAGCGAACTCGGACAGGTCCTCGACAATCGCCGCGAGGGCACGCTCGTCGTCGACCGTCAACGACACCGAGACCTCCGAGGTCGAGACCAGGTCCACGGAGGTGCGGTGGGCGTCGAATACCCGGAAGATGCGGGCGAGGAAACCGTGCGCCATGAGCATCCGGGTGGAGACGATCGTGATGACGCTAAGGCCCCGCTTGTCCGCGATCGCCTTGACCACCCAGCGGTCGTCCACGGGCTGCACCGGCGCGGCGAGGATCGTCGTCCCCCGCCCACCGGGCCGGCGGGCGTTGCCGACCCACACCGGAATCTCCGCCTCGATGGCCGGGAGGACCGTGCTCGGGTGCAGGACCTTCGCCCCGAAGTACGCCAACTCGCTCGCCTCGTCGAAGGAAAGCAGTTGCACGCGCTTCGCGTCGGGAACGATGCGGGGATTGGCGGTGAGCACCCCGTCCACGTCCGTCCAGATCTCGATCCTCTCCGCCCCGAGGACACTCCCCAGCAGGGACGCCGAGTAGTCGGAGCCGCCGCGGCCGAGCAGCGTCGGACGGCCCTGCCCGTCGCTCGCGATGAAGCCCTGGGTCACCACGACCCTGCCCGGTCCGAGGTGCGGACGGAGCCGGCGGTCCGCGAGTTCCGCTATCGCCGCCGGCACGGGCGGGTCCTTCTCGGGGTCGAGGCCCGCAGTGCGGATGATCCCGCGCGCGTCCACCTCCTCGGCCTGCATCCCGGCCGCACGAAGGGCCGCCAGGACGATCCGGCTCGAGAGGAGTTCGCCGGCCCCTACGATCTTCGCCCTCACCCACGGGCTGGCGTCCCTCAGCAGGACGATGCCCCGCCGCAGGGATTCGAGGCCGTCCATGATCTCCTCGATCACCGAGGAGGCGGCCTGGACCTCGCCCTTGGGCGCGGGGGTCTGGCCGAGGACGAGGCGATGCCGCTCGCCGATGGCCCGCAACGCCCCGGCCGAGGCCTCGTCGTCTCCGGCCAGAGCCCGCTCCAGGACCACGATGAGGGCGTCCGACACACCAGACATCGCCGAAACCACCACGAGCGGCGAGTGGGCGAGCCGCTGGCTCACGATGTCCACGAGCCGCTCATGGGCGGCGCGATCCGCCACGGAGGTTCCACCGAACTTCAAGACGATCATGGCGGGCACTCTACCGGAAACCCGGGCCGGAGTCAGGTGCCGGCGCCGGGCAGGCCGGCGCCGGGTGGACGTGGATGGGGATGGCGGGCCCGGTGCCTGCGCGGAGCGATTCCTTCACGCGGAGCCTGGTGCGGCCCGGGTTGGCACCGGCCCGCCCGATGACGCTGCCCGGCCTCAACTGCGCACGCAGCCCGGCCTTCCACCCCGGTGCCCGGGGCCGCGGAACGCCCCCGGCTTCTCACCGGCGATGAGATGGACCACAATGCGTCGAGGGTCAACTCAGAAAGGGAGGCAAGAACGGATGGCGACTCGAATGAAGGTGAAGAAGTGGCACGCGGCCCCATTGGCGATCCTGGGCGGCGGGAACATGGGGATCTCGATCGCCCGCGGGCTGGCGGCGGCCGGCAACTACGCCCCCCGCGACATCATCCTCACCCGGCGGCAGTCGAAACTACTGGAGCCCCTCGCGCGGGAGGGCTTCGTCGTGCAGCAGGACAACCGGGATGCCGTCTGCAAAGCGCGCGTCGTCATCCTCGCGGTCCGGCCCCAACACCTCGCGGATCTGCTCAGGGAGATCAACAGCTCCATCTCGACGACACGGCACCTGATCATCTCGATCGTGACTGGCGTGAGCGTGGACGAGCTGGTAAAGACCCTCCGGAAGCCCGCGCGTATCGTCCGCGCCATGCCCAACATCGCGGTCGAGATCCGCGAGTCGATGACCTGCCTCGCCTCGAGCCGTGCGCCTGCCGAGGCGCTCGAGGAGGCTCGGGAGCTTTTCGACGCGCTGGGCTCCACGCTCGTCATCGATGAGGATCTCATGGTCCCGGCCACCGCGCTGTGCGCCTGCGGCATCGCTTTCTTCCTGCGCTCGATCCGCGCGGCATCCCAAGGAGGCATCCAGATCGGCTTCCACTCGGACGACGCCCTCGTCATGGCGGCGCAGACGGCCCGAGGAGCGGCCTCCCTGCTGATAAGAGCGCGGTCTCATCCGGAAGGGGAGATAGACAAGGTGACCACCCCGAGCGGATGCACGATAGCGGGGCTCAACGAGATGGAGCATCACGGGTTCAGCTCGGCGATGATCACGGGCATCGTGACGGCTGCCCAGCAGGCCGAGAAGTTGTTCGACAAGCGGAACTGAGGACGCGCGCGAACGCGACGGCGCTCTCCAGACCGCCGCCGCGACGATCAAGGGCCCGCGCTGGCGACAGCTACGGCGACCCGGCCCGGGGCGGCGACGCCCTGAGTCCGCGGGTCCTTCGGCGCCCGCCATCCCGACGGAATGGTCAGCGGGTCGCGCAGGCTCTTCTCGATGAACCCGGCGCGCGGCGCCGTTCATGATCGGGACCGCCGATCCGCTCCTTCGCCGCGCCCGGGCCCGGCATCCGCGCCGGTTCGCGGCGTTTGTGTGTCCTGCCATCGCGCGCTTCTTCGGTCCATCCGTCCCTTCCCTTCCTTGAACGCCCATGATACAATCTGTATCAATATAGAGTCGGTTCACCATCAGGCGCGGCCGGTCATCATATTCCCAGGGGGTTTCACATGTTCAGACCTGAAATAAAGGTCGTGGACTGCTCGATTCGGGACGGCGGACTCATCAACAAGTGGCAGTTCAGCGATGAGTTCGTCGCCGCGACCTACATGGCCCTCTCCGCCGCCGGGGTCGACTACATGGAGATGGGATACCGGGCGTCCAAGGAACAGTTCAGCCCGAAGGAGTTCGGGAAATGGCGGTTCTGCGACGAGGAGGACGTCAAACGGCTCGTCGGCGATCTGCCGTCGGTCGCTTCGTCGGGATTGAAGCTGTCCTGCATGGTGGACATTGGAAGGGTCGAGGAGAAGGATATCCTGCCGAAGGCCAAGTCCGCCTTCAGCATGATCCGAGTCGCCTGCTATCTCAAGGATGTCGACAAGGCCATCGCGCTCTGCGACATGATCATGAACAAGGGCTACGAGACGACCGTGAACATCATGGCCATCTCGACGAACCTGGAGAAGGACATCGACGAGGGGCTTGAGCAACTGAGCCGGACGAAGATCCCCTGCGTCTATGTCGTTGATTCCTACGGGAACATGTTCTCCGAGGACATCACCTTCCTCGTGGAGAAGTTCAAGAACGCCCTGCCAGGGAAGACCGTCGGCATCCACACCCACAACAACCGCCAGCTCGCCTTCGCGAACACCATCCAGGCCGTCATCGACGGAGCGAACATGCTGGATGCTTCCGTCTACGGCATCGGACGCGGCCCGGGCAACTGCACGCTGGAGCTGCTGCTGACATTCCTGAAGAACCCCAAGTTCAATGTCCGCCCCGTCCTGAAGGTCATAGAGGACCACTATCTGCCGTTGAGCCGGAAGATAGAATGGGGATACATCATCCCGTACATGATCTCCGGGGTCTACAATGAGCATCCCCGGCTGGCGATAAAGTTCAGGGATTCACCTGACAGGGACAAGTTCACGAGATTCTTCGACATGGTTACGACTCCGGAGCCCGAAACGCCGGAGCAGTGACCATGCAAAGGATGGAAGCCGTCTCACAAGAACCGGCATAGCAGGATGACGATGCAGCCGAGCTGGACGAAGCCGAGGAAGTTGAGTCCGGCCGCCGTGAGTCATTGGCTCCCGCCCGCTCCCTGGCCATCCGTCAGTCCGCCGTCAGCGCCCCGCCGGGTTGGTTCCGAAGCCCGATTCCAGCATGGACCACCCGGGACCGGCTTCGCAGGAGCCCCGTGCAGCGCCGGTCGCGTCGTCTGTCACCCCGCGGATCGACGAACTCGCCGTTCCCCGTGCCCCTCGTGCCCCGCTTGGTGACAAATCCCCCATTCGTGTCAAACCTCTGCACGCGGTGGCCGCTCTCCTCGGTGACGTGGATCTCGCCTGATCCGCACACCACGACGCCGACGGGCCGATTGAACTGCCCATCGCCGGTGCCACTCGGACCCCAGCTGCGCAACAGACCGCCCGCGCTGTCGAACATCTGGATTCGGTCGTTGCCCCGGCTCGCTGGCGCGGAGCGGCGCAAGGAAGGTAGTATCCGAGCCTTGCGTGTCAAAGCTTCTATCCTTTCTCCCAAAGCAGGAGGCCGTCATGCGTCGCATCACGAAGCACTGCATTCTCACCCTTCAGGTTCTCGCACTGATCCTGCCCGCCACCGCTCTCGGCAAGGAGGGTGGTGACCAGTACTCCAACGGCGCCGAGGGCTTCCTGGCCGGCGCCCTGCCGCCGCCGGGCCACTACTTCATCAACTACGCCGGCTACTACACCGGCAAGGCGATGAACAAGGATGGCGAGGAGATCAGCGGAGTCGAGGTCTCGGCCGTCTTCGACGCGCTCCGCTACGTCCGGGTCACGCCGATCAAGCTGCTCGGGGCGGACTGGGGATTCCACGTCATCCTCCCGGTCGTGCGCCAGAACATCGAAACCCCGGCGGGAGACAACGCAGTCACCGGTCTGGGAGACATCACGATCGATCCGCTTGTCCTCGGCTGGCACCAGCCTGCGTTTCACTACACCGTCGGGCTCGACGTCAACCTTCCCACCGGCAGGTACGACAAGAAGAAGCCGCTAGAGTGCATCGGGGCGAACTACGTCAGCGTCGAGCCGGTCTTCGCTCTCACCTATCTTCATGCGTCCGGCGTCGAGGGCAGCGTGAAGCTGATGTACAACCTCAAGACCGAGAACTCGGACACCAAGTACAAGTCCGGATCGGAATTCCACGCCGACTACCTGGCCGGCTACCACAAGAAGGATTGGGCCTACGGCGTGGGAGGATACCTTCTCAGCCAGCTCGATGACGACAAGCTGGACGGAACCACGGTCGAGGACAAGAAGGGGCAGGTCATCGCGGTGGGGCCGCAGGTTCAGTACACGATCCAGGGGCGGAGCATCATCCTGAAGTGGCATCACGAGGTTTCGGCGACGAACCGCTTCGGAGGAGACAAGGTCTTCCTCAAGTTCGTCACGAAGATCTGAGAACCGCGGCCCTGGAAGAACGAATGCCGCCGGCCAACGCGAGACCGGCGCGCACCTGTGGACACCCCGCCGCAGGACGGGGCTCGAGGGCGTACCATCACGAGGACGGCGGGAACGACCCTTTCCCGCCGTCCTCGTGACGGCACTTCCGCGCGTCCGGAGCGTCCCGGACGATCTGGACCGTGCCTATCTCGTCCGGCGCCGCTGCTGCGCGGCCTGCTGCTCGCGGGCGGCGACCATCAACTGTGGACGGCCGCCCTGCATGTACGCGATCGAGGACTCGAGCAACCCCATGATGTAGCGGGCATTGTGGACACCGTGGCTGCGGTCCTCGCGGGCCATCAGCAGGTTCCACACCGCGCCCGCCGAGTCGGCCGACGTGGTGACCGACTCGGGCAGCTTGTCCCCCGTGCTTGAAATCAGATTGTTCGCCACGAGTATTCCTTCGAGGCGTCCGATCAGGACGTCCACGCTGTCCTGGACCGAGAACCCCTCTTCAGCGACGCCGACGTCGCTGAAGTCGCCGATCTCATCGTGGCACTTGACGCAGGCCGCGGTGTTGAGCACCTCGCCCGCGCCCAGGGAATACTCCATGTTGAACGAGTGGCCGCCCACGACGTTCTGGAGCGTCGTCTTCATGTGGCAGTCGAGACAGCCGTTGTCCAGCCATAACCGGTGGTTCGTCTTCCCATAGGTGTAGCCGGCGTACTCGTAGCCGTTCGACCCGATCAGCATGTCGCCCTGCACGCCGTGGTGCGGTCCCCAGTATTCGCTGAGCGCCGGCCGGCCGCTCACGTAGGTGGTGACGTTGTTGCGCGCCAGGTGGCAGGCCACGCACAGGTTGCCGCCCATCAGGTCGTACGATGCGCCGTTCTTCAGGGTCGCCACCGCCGTCCACCGGACCCGGAAGTCGCCGTTGGTGTGCGGGGCGTGGCAGGTGAAGCAGTGGATGGACGTGGGGTTGTCGATCACGCTGGGGACCGTCGCTCCAGTGGCCCGGGCGACGAATCCCTCGCTCGTGTGGCAGCCCTTGCAGTCGCTGAAGTTCTCGCTGAGGGTCCCACCGCTCGCGTGGAGCGAGTGCTCCCACTGCTGCTCCGCGGCCACCAGGGCCGTGGTGCTGTCGCTGTGGCACTCGAAGCAGCTCTGTGGCTGTTGCACGACCTCGACGCGCGTGATCTTCCGTGAACACGCCGTCAACGCGAGCCCCACCGCAACGATCGTCGCGGGTACGAGCAATCTCCTAGTCACTGCCATCGCCTTGTCCTCCCTGGGTGGGCAACCGACTCACTTCGTCTCACCCTTCGTGTGGAAGTCGTAGGCCACGTTGATCTGCACCACGTTGGCGGTGTAGTAGCGGTTCAGCAGGATGTAGTCGTCGTAGTTGTAGGCGTTGTACTTGGCTTCGAGGCGGTAGCCCGCGAACAACGAGTAGGCGCCCTCCACGAAGACCAGCGACTTCTCGATGTCGAGATCCCGGCCGATGTCCAGCCAGGTCACTCCGCCGGAGAGGCGCAGGTTCCGGATGCGCTCCACGTCCGCCCGGCCGGTCGCCAGCAGGGTGCGCGTGTCGAAATCGCCTGCACGGCCCGTGTAGGAGTCGGTGGTGACGCTGTAGTCGCCGGAGAGGGCGCCCCAGCCCGACCGGCTCCACCGGCCGAACGCATTCACGATATCGCCATCGGTTTGGACGCCGATGTCGGGCAGGTCCCGGGTCCGCTTGACGTAGCCCGCACCGAGAACGAGATCCGCAACGGGGCGGACCTGCAGCCTGGCACTGACCCGGGAGGCCTCGACGTCCTTCAGGAGCGTCAGTTCCTCCTGGTCTTTCTTGACCCGGCCCGCGTAGTCCACCTTCGCGCTCAGGATCTTCCCGCGGTGATACGACGTCCCGGTCCGCCAGCTCTGGGCGCTGGTCAGCGACCGGTCATCGTCGTTGGTCTCGTAGCCGTAGCCGGCACTGACGTGACCGTTCGGGTACGTGTAGGTCGCGTCGAGGTCGTTGCAGAAGCGGTCGGTCTTGAGTCGCGTGGATTCGTCGTCCACCCGGCGCCCGTTGAAGCCGTACTTCAGCTGCAGCGCGGGGGTCGTCTGGATGACGCCCGTGTACTGGAAGTCCGCCAGCTTGTAGTCGAGGCCCCCGTCGGTGGCCTTGTGCACACCGTACGCCCCGCGCAGCAGGTGGGTCCACTTGTCGTAGAACTTGCACGGCGTGTACAGCCGCGCCGAGACGACCTGCCCGGTGCGGTCCGAGGTGGCGTTCAACTCGTCGGTGTAGAGCGACGTCCGGTAGGAGATCGCGCCCCCGTGCCGACCTCTGCGGACCTCGGCGGTGACCTCCCCGGTCTTGAGCGAGTTGTCGTACTCGGACCCCAGCAGGCTCACGCTGCCGGCCGGGTAGGCCAGACGATCGCCGACCCTCCCGAGCTGGTTGAAGGAGCCCGACAGGTTCAGCCACCTGGCCGCAGTGACTTCGGCTCCGGCCTTCCAGTCCTCGCGCCGCGCGTCCACGCCGCGGTCCGGGGAGAAGACCTGCCGGTGCCGGTCGTAGCCCGCCGTGAGCTTGAGCACTCCCGGCCTGCGATAGACGAGTTCCCCCTGGCGCGAATCGAGGTTGAGATCCCGCAGATCGATCAGGAAGTAGTTGCGGGGATCCACCAGTCCGCCCAGGTGGATCTGTGAGACCGAGAATCCATCGTACAGGTTGTAGGTCTCCTGGACCGTGGAGGGGGCCCCTTCCTCGTCCACGAAGATGCCCCCCAGCCTCACGGTGCCTTCCAGCATCCCCGCCCACGATGCGGAAGCAGCGAACGTGCCGACCAGCGTGACGACCAGTGCCGCTAGCGATCCGGTTCGCATACGTTCACCGTCCTAGAACTTGTGACAGCCGGCGTTGAAGCAGCTCCGGCTCTCGAGCGATTCGCTCAGGAAGAAGTGGCTGACATTCGAGCCGTGGATGTCGGTGTGGCACGCGTTGCACGGCATGCCGGACCAGCGGGTCCCGTGCATCGTGTTCGATTCGTGGCGGGGCACCGAATGGCACTGCGTGCAGAGCGGGAAGTTCGGCCCTTCGAAGGGCAGCCTGAGCATCCTCGGCAAGGCCGATCCGTGCGGGTCGTGGCACGACAGGCAACCGGTCCCCTCCGTCGAGTAGTCGAGAGTGGCGGGGTGCTCGTAGCGGAACGGCCCCTGGAACTCGGCGTGGCACTTCATGCAGACGTTCGTGCCGTCGAGCGACAGCGCGCCGCGGCGCGTCTCGGCCAGCCCCGTGTGGCACTCGCTGCACTTGACGATCCCGTCATTCACCGGGTGGCGATAGGGCCGTGCGAACTGTCCCTCGATGTTCCCGTGGCAGCCGAAGCACAGGCGCGGCTCGGCCTCCCTGAGGAGCGCCGGGTGCTTCGAGCCGTGGACGCTGTGGCAGGCACTGCAGTTCACGTCGCTCGCGGAGTGGGCATTCCTCTCCAGCATGTTCTGCTGGTGCGCGTTCTGGTGGCAGCCCGAGCAGATGCGGGCCTCGTCCGCCGCGCCGGCCCTGGACGGGTTGATCATCGGATTCGCCTTGGGGTCGTCCTCCCAGTGGCGGCGATCGCCGGCATGGCAATCCGTGCACGCCATGCGCGCCGCGGCGTCATCGGAGGCGGCGTCGGGCAGCCGGTGGGCTGTGGCGGCAAGGGAAGACGCCTGGCCGTCGTGGCAGTCCAGACACACCTCGCTCGTCCGGGGAGCGCCCTGGGCGGAGAAGGCGCGGCCCGGAGCGGCAAGGACCGCCACCACCAGCACGCATGCGGTCAGCAACGGGGGCGGGGATCGGCGTGGGATCTCGTGTGACACGGGCAACGGGACTCCCTCCTGGGGAAGGTAGGGACTGGGACTTCCTTGGGCGGTGGGTGACGCTGCTGTGCAGCCGCACGCGACGGTGGTTCCCGGAACGATCGTGGGTTCCAGGGGCTGCATCGCCGGGAACCCCGGCGACAGCGAGGACTTTGGGGTGGCCCGGAGTCGGGCTCGTGAAGAGTAGTGCGAAGTAGTCCACGCGGGGATCGGCAGGCCGTCAAAACTGTATGCCTCCACGCGCAGCGTAGACAGGGACTGGGAGCGGTTGGGTCGTGCGGCGAGCGGCGGGCACGGCGAATGCGGCCCGCCGTCGCCCTCGCCGAGAGCGGTCGGACAGATCGTCCGATGTCGGGTCACTCGCGGGTCGGCGTCTCGATGACTCGAGGTCGAGCCGGCCGGGCTGCCCGTCCTTGAAAAATGGGAGCTTCGATGCACGCGATTCGGATTCTACTCGCATTCCGCCACCGCGTTCCAGGGTAATCTCGCCCACCTGAACCGTGACGGACCGGCGGCACGCGCCGCGCTGCGCTCGCAGCCGCCGTCGCCACCCTCCGTCACGTTGTCGAGAAAGCCGTTCGGCCCCCACTCGCGAACGTAGCCCGAGAGCCTCCTTCGTCATTCCGGCACCGCCGTCAGCCCGGCACCTCCACCCGGGCGTCCGGGCGCCCTCGTCTGGCGCGAGCCCCGTGCCCGGGGTACGCTGCCGCCGCCAGGACAGGTCCGGACACACGATGCGCCCGGACCTGGCAGTGACCCGTCTTCCGGAGGATCGAGCATGGCCTACAAGATCCGGCGTCTGGACTACTTCTACGCGCAGGTCAGCGACCAGCCCGGGGCGGCCTACGAGCTGCTCTCCTCGCTCGCGCGCCTGGGCGTCAATCTACTCGCGTTCACCGCAATCCCGATCGGGCCCGAGGACACGCAACTCACGCTCTTCCCGGAGGACCCGCACCGGCTCACGACCGCGGCTCAGCAGGCAGGGCTCAAGCTGACCGGTCCGCATCCCGCGCTGCTCGTGCAGGGCGACGACGAACTGGGCGCGCTGGCCAAGGTGCATGCGAAGCTCGCGGAGGCCCGCGTCAACGTCTACGCTTCCATGTGCGTCACCGACGGCATCGGCCGCTATGGCTACGTCATCTATGTCCGGCCCGACGAGTACGAGCGAGCCCGCCAGGCGCTGGAGGTCTGAGCCCCGCAGCGGCCCCGCAGCGCATGGGCGGCCGCGAGCCCCGCGATGCCGCCTCCGACGATGACGACGCGTTTCATGAGAGACAGGTTACCTCAGGCCTCGAGATGCCGTTCGACGAGGCGCGCGAGCGCCTCGATGAAGAGCGGGTGCGTATTGAGCGCCTCAGGCCTCCGGAAACCGGTGATGCCCGCCTTGCGGGCCGTCTCGGCGAAGAGGATGTCGATCTCGTGAAGGGTCTCGATGTGATCACCAACGAAGGAAAGCGGGACGACGAGGACATCCTTCACGCCCTCGCGTCCCAGCTCCTCGATCCGCTCGTCGGTTCCGGGGCCGATCCACTTCACCGGGCCCGTCCGCGATTGGTACCCGAGGATATGACGGTTCGGAACCCTCAGCCGCTCGATGATCCCGCGGCGCGTCGCCTCGATCTGCTCCACGTACGGGTCGCCCCCGTCGATGGACTTCTGCGGCAGGCCGTGGGCGCTGAAAAGGATCACCAGGCTCTCGCGCGCCTGCGGCGGGAACGACTCGTAGGCGCGGCGCGCCGTGTCCGTCATCGCGTCGAGGTAGAGCGGGTCGTCCGCGTACCGGTCCACGCCCGTGACCGTGAAGCCGCTCTCGCGCCACCCGGGAAGGGCCAGGATGCGGTCCAGCTCCTTCTGCGAGGAGCCGGTGGTCGCCTTCGTCCAGTGGGGGAACAGGGTGAGCGTAACGACGCGGCTCACCCCGCTCTCAGCCATCTCCGTCAGCGCCTGCTCGGTGCTCGGGTTCCAGTAGCGCATCGCGATGAAGACCTTGAAGCGCTGCCCCCCGGGGGCGGGGCCGCCCTCGCCCGCCCGCCGCGGCGCTGTCCCGGACCTCGCGAGACCGTTCAGCCGCGCCTCGAGCGCCGCTGCCTGCTCGCGGGTGATCCGCAACTGCGGCGAGCCCCCCCCGATGAGGGCGTAATTCGCCCGGACCGACGGGCCGCGCAGCTTCGCGATCAGCCGCGCAAGGACCGGCTGCGTGATCGCGCCGAGAGGCAGCTCTATGATGTCCCTGTCGGAGAACAGGTTGACCAGGAACGGCTCGACCGAGGCGAGGTCGTCCGGCCCGCCAAGGTTGAAGAGGAGGATCCCGGTGAGCGGTGTCGAAAGGGCCATGATCCCGTGTCCATCATGAGTCGGCCGCCGCCCGGCCGTCCCGGGCCTGCAGGGGCGCCGGATCGCGGCCCCGCTCGCGGCGCCACTGCGCGGTGATCGTCCAGGACGGTCCATTCTCAGGGCATCAGGCCCCCA
>Ga0315275_10000617_pt1 | contig 29939 bp, 24 predicted proteins | sample YL17G03_0_MG_FD_205557 | JGI IMG/M metagenome (GOLD analysis project Ga0315275, IMG submission 205557) | Sediment microbial communities from Yellowstone Lake, YNP, Wyoming, USA - YL17G03_0 | ecosystem: Environmental > Aquatic > Freshwater > Lake > Sediment | place: USA: Wyoming | collected...
ACAGCATAGTTGGGGCGGCCAAACACGACGGCCATGACGCCCTGCATGAAGTGGCGACACGGTCGAATCTGTCTGCATCCATGAGAATCCAGGCCGCGTCCGAGCTTTCCGGCGACTATTTTGTGGAGCGCGACTTCGCAGGCCTCATGAGGCTCGCTTCAGATGAGCGCGTGCCGCATGATATCCGCGTAACCGCGGCTATGCACGTGATGCAAGATCACGCGGGCTCCAGGCAATTCGGCGCGCTGCTGGACTTCGTCAAGAACCCAAAGCTGCCTTATGACGCGAGGAGAAATGCCAGCGAGGCGCTCATGGAGCTGGCAGAGGCGGATAACAACTACCCCATCATCCTGAGGCTCAGCGCAGAGAAAGAGGTGCCCGTCAACATCCGCATGGCGGCTGACGCCATGGCTGAAAGCGTCGTGCAGTCGGCCATTGAAGACGCCCGTAGCCGCGGTGATGGCGCCATGCTCGCGGATATGGCCACAGACAAGCGCCTGCCTGAAGCGCTGAGGGGGCGGGCGGCAGACCTTGCACAATCCCTCGGAGGCCAGTGCAGCCTCATGCCAAAGCCCACGGTCGAGATGGTCGCTGACGCCCTGGCGCTCTCGCGCGCCAGGCCGCCGCTGGCTGCAAAGCCATCCTCTCCGCCTACGACGCCCACAAAAGCGTCGTTCCAGCCGCCCAAGCTCAACCGTTAAAATTCTTTCCAGCCCATAACCCGACATGGATGCTAATGCTATCGAGAAGAAATGGTCCAGCAGATGGGCCGAAAAAGCCGCGTTCCAGCCTGACCCGGCTTCGGGCAGGGAGAAGCGGTACATCACAGCCGCATTCCCCTACCCGAACTCGCCCCAGCACATCGGACATGCCCGCACCTACACGACGACCGACATCTATGCCCGCTATCTCAGGCTGAAGGGCTACAACGTGCTGTTTCCCATGGCCTTCCACGTCACGGGCACGCCCATACTCGCGATGGCCAAGCGCATAGCCGCCAAGGACCCGGACGTCCTGGGAGTTTTCGAGAAAATCTACGGCATACCTCCCAAGAAGGCCGAATCACTGACCGACCCGCGCGAGCTGGTGGCCTATTTCTCGGCCGAAATCGAGCAGGGCATGAAGGAGATGGGCTATTCCATAGACTGGAGGCGCAAGTTCTATTCCTATGACGAGAGGTTCAACAAGTTCATACAATGGCAGTTCAGGAAGCTCAAGGAGCTCGGCTACCTCATCAAGGGCGAGTATCCGATTGCCTGGTGCCCGGATGACGGGAACGCTGTGAGCGCCCATGATACTAGAGGGGACGTGGACCCCGAGCTCGAGGACGTCACGGTCATAAAATTCACGGTCGCTGGCGCCGGTCATTCGCCCGGTGATTCGCTTATTGTGACCACCTACCGCCCGGAAACGGTCTATGGTGTCACGAACATCTGGATAAACCCCAAGGTCAAGTACGTCCGGGCCAGAATCAAGGGTGAATCGCACAAGCTCGCGGGCCAATCGCTCATAATCGCTGAAAATGCGGCAAAAGCGCTCGACCTCCAGCTCGGGCTCGAGATAACCGGTCAGGTCAAGGCAGAAGACATCCTCAAGATGAAGGCCGTCAATCCAATCACCGGAGAATCCGTGCCTGTCTATCCGGCCAGCTTCGTGAGTCCCGACATAGGCACAGGAGTCGTTATGAGCGTCCCGGCGCACGCCCCCTATGACTATCTTGCCCTGCGCGACATGGGAAAAGGAGATATCCCAATGCCTCAGGTCGTTTCCCTCAAGGGCTATGGTCCTGCGCCTGCCAAAGAGGAGTGCGAGAAGCTCGGTGTCAAGAACCAGGAAGACCCGCTCGCCGAGAAGGCCACTGAAGAAATCTACACAAAAGAGGCACACGACGGTATCATGGCAATCGGAAAGTACAAGGGCGAGAAGGCCATAGATGCCAAGGAGAAAATCTCAGCCGACATGAAGAAAGCCGGCCAGGCGTTCCACATAGTCACCATAGCCAACGGCCCGGTCCAGTGCCGCTGCGGCTGCGGTGTTGTCGTCAACATCCTCAAGGACCAGTGGTTCATAGATTATGGCCATCCGGAATGGAAGGACAAGGCCAAGAAGTGCCTGGAAGCCATGACGACAATCCCGGAGAAGAGCCGGTCGGAATACCTTTACACCATAGACTGGCTGAAGACCCGGCCTTGCACCCGCGCGGCAGGGCTCGGCACGAAATTCCCGTTCGACGAGACCAAGATGATAGAAGCGCTGTCAGATTCCACGATTTACATGGCATACTATACGATATCCCACCTCATAGCCGACATCCCGGCCTCAGAGATGGACGAGTCCTTCTTTGACGCTGTCATAACCGGAAAAGGTCCCAAGGCCAAGGACAAGAAGCTTCAGCCCCTCCGCGAGAGCTTCCTTTACTGGTACCCTGTGGATTCCCGCCACTCTGCCGGCGACCTCATCCGCAACCACCTCACGCTTTACATCTTCAACCATGTCGCTGTAATGGAGCAGAAGCACTGGCCGAAACAGATAGTGACCAACGGCTTCGTGCTCATGGACGGCACCAAGATGAGCAAGAGCATGGGCAACATCCTGCCATTGAGGAAGGCGGTAAAGGAATACGGCGCTGACGTCATAAGATTCGCTGTGGTGTGCGGTGCTGACCTTTCCAGCGACACAGACTTCAACCGCAGCGTGGCAGATGGCGTCCGTTCCCGCCTCAGGCTCATAACCGAGCTCGTGGAGACGTCGGCCAATCAGCCGGCTTCCAAACCCCATGGCAGGATAGAGAAATGGCTGCTTTCCAGGCTGAACAGGAAGATTGAGAGCGCCCAGAAGAAGTATGAGGCTCTGCAGATAAGGGAGCTGGCCCTGGAGATATTCTACGACGTGGCTGCTGACCTGCAATGGTACCTGAAGCGGGCCCATGAACCGAACCTCCACGCGTTCTTCCAGAAATGGGTGGTCATGATAGCGCCTTTCATGCCGCACTACTCGGAGGAGTTCTGGGAGATGCTTGGCGTTGAGGGGCATGCGGCCCCTGCAGGCAACTTGCATGGCCAAGTTGCCACCAAAGGTCTGGTCTCTCTGGCGAAGTTCCCTGAGCCTGACCATTCCAAGATAGATGACAGCATAGAGAAAGGCGAGGAGCTGATACAGAAGGTGCATGGCGACATAGAGAAGATATCCGAGCTGATTGGCAAGAAGCCTGCCAAGGTGACGATTTACGTCGCAGGTGAGTGGAAACGCGAGCTTTACTCGCTTGCGAAGGCGAATCCGTCCTTTGAGGGCCTGATGAAGGCAGCAGCAGCGAAGAAGATGGACATGAAGGCAGTGCAGAGCGTGGCTAAGCAGATAATGAAGAACGTCCATTCGATTGCTGTTCCGCTATCCCAGAAGGATGAGCTTGATGCCCTCAAGGACGCCGAAGGCTTCCTTGCCAAGGAATACTCCTGCAAGGTTGAAGTCCTTCCTGAGGAGCAGGCCAAGCACGACAAGGCCAAGAGCGCGCTGCCTGACAAGCCGGCGATTGTGATTGAATGAACTTCGTTCATTGCTCACCTTTCGCTGCGCTCAAGGTGATTGAATGAACTTCGTTCATTGCTCACCTTTCGCTGCGCTCAAGGTGATTGAATAGTGGTCTTATGCTTTTCCTGAAAGTCCCCCGGAAGGATGCTGAGAAGACACGCCAGCATCTGATGGGCGGGGGGATATTAGCCAAGGAATACCCGGTCATCAACGAGGGGGATTTCGTACTCTTTGCCGTGATAAGGCCCTATGGCGGGTTTGAAACCGTGGAATTGGAAATCGAGAAGCGGCCCCAGCAATACAAAAAACTTAAGGACGCGCTTTCCGGGCTGATGACTGACGAGGAGCTTGATGCGCTCGTCACTTCTTTTGACATAATCGGGGATATCGCCATAGTGGAGATTCCTGACGAGCTGGAAGCCAAAGAGAATCAGATTGGCGAGGCTCTTTTGAAGGTGCACAAAAACCTGAAGACGGTCCTGAAGAAGCTCGGCGGCATGGAAGGCGAATACCGGGTAAGGCGAGTGAAGTGCATCGCCGGCGAGGATAAGACAGAGACAATCTATACCGAAAGCGAAGTGAAGACGAAGCTTGACGTGGCGAAGGTCTATTTCTCGGTACGTTTGGCCGGCGAAAGAGCGAGGATAGCGAAACTTGTGAAGGATGACGAGCGGGTTTTGGTTCTTTTCGCAGGAGTCGGGCCATTCGCCCTCGTAATCGCGAAAGCGAAACCAAAAACAAAAATCGTCGCGGTGGAAATCAATCCCAATGCTGTCCGCTACATGAAGGAAAACATCTCGCTCAACAAACTCAAAAACATCGAAGCGCTCGGGATGGATGCGAAAGAGTTTGTCGTCAATAAAAAATTCGACCGGGTCGTCATGCCGCTTCCTAAAAGCGCTCACGAGTTTTTGCCGGTCGCTTTCAAAGCAGTGCGGGATGGCGGAACAGTCCATTTCTATACCATCGCCAATATCAAGGAGCCATTCAAGGAAGCCATGGAAAAAGCCGAGAGCGCAGCGAAAGCGAACGGTGTTGTGGTGCAGGTGCAATCGCAACGTATCGTACGGCCTTATTCTCCATCGCAGGTGCAGGTAGTCTTGGATCTGGAAGTCCGAAAATAGTTCCGTATACGCCATTTTTAACCTTTTCTTACCATACTACTATCCATGGGTGGAGCCAAGTTGCGGTATCAGCCAGGCAGTCCAGACGCCAAAGCCAAACCGAAAAACGAATTCAGTTCTGCTGCAGGACTAGTTGACAGGCTACCCATTACCCGCCAAACCCGCGCCGAGCGCAACGCGGAAATCCGCAAGAGGCGCTCCGAGGGCCATGTGGTACCGGCAATAGCCGGGGATTATGGGCTTTGCGAAGGGGCAATCTACCAAATCTGCAGGGGGCTAAGACCGAAAGCGGGTTGGGAAAAACGCAACGCCGAAATCCGCGAGAGATACGCCAATGGTGAAACGCAGGCGAAAATAGCCCCGGATTATGGAGTCAGCCGGGGGGCTATATGCAAAATCTGCAAAGGAGTGGAAAGGAAAGCCAAACCCAAACGCGAGCCATCCCTAGAGATACAAGCACGCAATGCCGAAATCCGCAGGAGCTGGGCCTATGGCGAAACGCAGAAGAAAATAAGTATGGATTATGGACTCAGCCGGACGATTATATGGGGAATCTGCAAAACCGGCCCCAAGCAATCCCCGGAAGTCCGGGCACGCAATGCTGAAATCCGCAGGAGATATGCCAATGGCGAAGCATCTGTGAAAATAGCCGCAGATTATGGGTTCACCAGTGTAATCCATATCTGCAAAGGAGTGCAAAGGAAAGTCAAACCCGGCTCGCAGCAATCTCCGGAAATCCGGGCACGGAATGCCAAAATCCGCGCGAGACATTCCAATGGCGAAACATGCGAGAAAATAGCCGCAGATTTGGGACTGAGCAAGGTATTTGTGCGTTCCCTCTGTAAAGATGTGAAACCCTCCCGGAAACTCCAGGCACGCGATGCTGAAATCCGCGAGAGATATGCGAATGGAGAGACACAGAAGGCGCTTGCTGCGGTTTACGGTACTCGTAAAGCGGAGATGTATCTTGTCTGCAAAGGGGTGGAAATGAACGTCAAACCCGGCCCGCAGCAATCTCCGGAAATCCGGGCACGAAATGCAGAAATCCGCAAGAGGTACGCCCATGGCGAAACATGCATGAAAATAGCCGACGCTCTCAAGCTGAGTCCGGCGTTTATACGCTGCCTCTGTAAGGGCGTGAGATTATCCCGGGAAATCCAGGCACGGAATGCGGAAATCCGCGATAGATATGACAAATTTCAGCATGTGCTGGCCGCGGATTACGGGCTCCCATTGTCCCAAATAAGCAAAATCTACAAAGGAGTGGAAAGGAAAGAGAGGTAGCTTCTATGTCTGGCCCAAGGTTAAGCAATCCTCCAGCGAATCTCGTTCCCCAGCCCAGGCTGAAAAGCGCGCTGGATTCAGCTCCTGTGCTGGCCGACAACCTGGTAAGCCAGACGCTCGAGGAGTGCAGTCTGGCAATCGCCGAGCGCAACGCGGAAATCCGCAGGAGATATATCAATGGCGAAATACAGAAGAAACTGGCCGTGGATTATGGGGTTAGCCTCTGGACCGTATCTGACATTTGTAGGGGAGCGAAGGAAATCAGATACCCCCCATCTCCGGAAAAACAAGCACGCAACGCAGAAATCCGCGAGAGATACGCTAATGGAGAATCACAGTACAAAATAGCCGGAGACTATGGTCTCTCCGGTGTATCCGACATCTGCAAAGGCGTGGAAAGGAAAGTGGAACTCAAAAATGCGCGGACCCCGGAAAAAGACGCACGTAATGCAGAAATCCGCGAGAGGTTCTCAAATGGCGAAGCACCTCGAAAACTAGCCGCAGATTATGGACTCACCAGTGTATACCACGTCTGCAAAGGAGTGCAAAGGAAAGCCAAACCCAACGATAAGCGCAACGCGGAAATCCGCGAGCGATATGCCAATGGCGAAAAACAGAAGAAAATAGCCGGCGATTTTGGGCTGAATATAGTGTTTATACGTCGCATCTGTAAAGGTGTGAGATTATCCCCGGAAATCCGGGCACGCGATGCCGAAATCTGCGAGAGATACGCCAATGGCGAAGAACAGAAGGACATTGCTGCAGATTATAGACTCTCGATAAGCCACATATCCCACATCTGCCAAAACTGGTGCCAAAACTGGCCCGAGCGCATCAAGGCAATGCGCGAAATGCGCCCCAAGGACGTGTCATGGCCAGATATAGAAACACAATATGCCGAAATCCGCGAGAGATACGCCAATGGCGAAACGCGGAAGAAAATAAGCGCGGATTTTGGGCTAAGCACCTCGCTTATATGCTACATCTGCAGAGGAGTGAAAAGGAAAGCCAAACCCAAAGGTGAGCCCTCCCTGCCAAAACAGGTACGCAACGCCGAAATCCGCAAGAGATACACCAATGGCGAAGTAGTGAAGGAAATAGCCGCAAATTACCGGCTCACTCCGTCAACCATATCCAATATCTGCAAAGGCGCGGAAAGGAAGGTCAAGGTGCAGCGCAACGCCGAAATCCGCGAGAGATACACCAATGGCGAAAAACAGAAGGACATAGCTGCTGATTATGGGCTCGGTCAGCGCGGCATATCCTCCATCTGCAAAGGAGTGCAAAGGAAAGTCAAACCCAACGATAAGCGCAACGCCGAAATCCGTGAGAGATACGCCCATGGCGAAACACAAGCAAAAATAGCCGCGGATCTTGAACTAGCGCGCTCGCGAATATCCTATATCTGCAAAGAAGTGGAACGGAAAGCGAGGTAGCTTCTATGTCTGGATCACGATTACATCAGCCGCCGGCGAACGTCGTCTCCCAGTCCAGGCCGAAAAACGCGCTGGATTCCACTCCTGTGCTGGTCGACAACCTGGTAAGCCAGACGCTCGAGGAGCGCAATCTGGCAATCGCCGAGCGGGACGCGCAAATCCGCATCAGGTGGATCAATGGCGACTCCACCAAGAAGCTGTGCGACGCCTTCGGGCTCTCAGCATCGCACATATACAAGATTTGCAAGGGTCTGGAACGGCAGGTCGACCCGAAAGCGCAGCGCAATGCAGAAATCCGCGAGAGGTGGGCCAACGGCGAGAGCGACGTGGCACTATCCCACGAGTACAATCTCAGCCTCGGCTACCTGATACGGCTGTGCAAAGGGGTTGAAAGGAAACCTTCAGTAGAATCCCAGCAGGAATCCTAGCATAAGGCTGACAAGCATCCCCAGCACTATAGGCGGCAGCGCAGGGAGCACCATCTTCTTCTTCCAGACGAGCGTCAAAAACAGGCCCAAAGACACCACAGCGCCGACGAACACGAAAAGCGTGGCAATCGGACTGATTTGCAATGCAGCCACTTCCATCATTATGGGCGCTATCATGTCTCCGGTCCCCAAGTCTATCCTCTGCTCCTTCATGCCCGGCTTGGGCGGCGGCGCCCTGGCGGTCACAGTGAATGCCAGGTCCTTCTTCACCACGAACTCGGCCATCTCCACCATGTGCTTGGTCATGAACACAGCCATGAAGTCGTAGAACGACAGGAATATCAGGAACACTATCATGGGCAGCAGCCCTAGCGATACGCCGAATATGACGCCCACGCCTGCGGTCGCCAGCACGGCCGCAGCGTTCTTGAAGCCGTGCGAGAACCTGCGTATCCCTGAGAACGCAAGGGCCATTGCTATGGCAGCCAGCGTGCTCACCTCGTAGCCGGCCACAAGCCTGATGAAGGCATAGAACACTATGGAGCTGGCGCTCGATATCAGGAAGAACTCCATAACTTCGAAGAGGATAGCCGAAAGGCCGAAGTACCTGATCATCAGGATCATGAACACCGCGCCGGCCAGTATGTACCCCATGAAGAACAGGGCGTTGAGCGGGTCGGATGCGTCCGTTGTCACCACCAGTCCGCTCACGAATGGGTTGTGGGACATATCCAGCAGGATAGCAATCCCTGTGTATATGCCCAGCACCTGGGCTATGATGAAAATGAGCAGCATGGTCGCCAGGAGCCGCATGGAATCTCATTCCCCTACTATCTTTATATGCCCGTACTCCTTCTCGTAGATGACTCCTCTCCTGAGTAGTTCGGTTATTATCTTGTGGGCTGTCCCCTCGTCTATGTCATAGGATTTGGCGTTGGATACTACCTCCTTGACCTCGGCCGTGTCGGTCCTGCGCAGGTGCTCCCTTATTATGTCGAGTATGGTGTCCTCCCTCTGCATCTTGTCGCGGGTGGATTTGGGCTTTCCTGTGGCCACCACATCGACATCGAACTTGCCCGTCACCTTGTCGGTCAAGATCTGCATCATGACGTAATTGAAGAGCGATATGGCCATCTCGGCATCCTCCTCTTCCACGGTCTCCTTCAGCCTCATCTTGGCATTGGCCTCAGCCAGCCTCACAAGCCCTTCCAGGTACCTGGGTGTTATGGCCACCGAGCCGGAATCCTTGCTCTTGCCCCTGAGTTCCACATAATATCTCTTTATCTCCTCGGATGCCTCCTTGGTGAGCTTGGGGAATATGTTCCTGCGGGCATAGGCTATGTATTTCCTCAGCAGGTCCTTGTCGAAGACATCAGCATCCACAATCTCCTTGCCCATGTGGGTGGACAGTATGTGGTCAGCCAGTTTCGCGTCCTTCTCCTCGTCGAGGACATCGGCTATCGGGAATATCAGGTCGAATCTCGAGAGCAGCGCGGGCTGCACGTCGAACTGGTCGGCCAGGTTCTTGGTCTGGTCGAACCTGCCGTATTTCGGGTTTGCCGCAGCCAATATGGCCGTCTTGGTCCTGAACTTGGCGACGATGCCTGCCTTGGCCACGGAAATCGTATTGTGCAAAACGGCGCATTCCGATATGAACGCGCGGCTGGGTTCGACAGTGACGTCATAGACCCATTTCTCCCCGGTGTTCGGAATCTGATCTACTCTGCTGATGCCTACGAATCCTATGTCTCCATATGCGATTCTCTCCAGTTTGCATAGCTCCTTCTCATGGCCTGCTCTGCGCTCCAGCACTGCCCTGAGAGCAGGACGATACCTGTCCCCGTGCGAAGTCTTCTCCCAGTATGTCACGGTCGCACGGCTCACGCCTGCGGCCCGCGCGATTTCTTCCTGGGATATCCTGTGCGCATGGCGGATTTCCCGCAGTCTTGTGCCTCCGCTATCACCGCATTCCATAAGGTCTGATTTGACAAGCTCTACCTTTTCCCGCAGCGCCTCGCATATGGTTGTGAAATTCCTTCTCGTGAAGCAGTATCCTCTCTTCTGGATATGAAGGCCGTATCCGAAGACAGAGCATTCCGGTATGCCCAATCCCTCAAGAAGCCTGAACACCGGGCCATCGCAACCTGCTATGACGTCCGTAGTGTTTCTGTACGCCCCATTCCTGGCCAGATACCCGTCCAATTTCGCCATCTTGTGCCTGGAGAGGAAACCAATCCCGTTCTTGTATGTCTCCAGGTTCTCTTTCCCGGTTATGGTCAGGCGGAACACCTTGCCGTCCATGAATATATGGCTCCTTATGCCGAACCTCAGGAGTAAAATCTGGACCTGTTCTATGAACTGCCGGTTCTCACCGACAAGGCCAACGTAATGGTCGCTGAAGGTCCCATCAGAATCAAAAACCGCTCTCAGCAGCGCAGCGGTCTGGGGCTTCGGAGCCGAGAGCATCTGGGGCGGTATGATTTTGTCAGCGCCTTTTTCAGCGAGGGAAGGATGCAGGCGCCTCATGGTCTCAAGAACCGGCTTTGATATTATCCGCGAAGCGATAACTCCTGTTTTCGGATTTGTCCTCGAGTATATGTTCGCCCCGAATGCGGTTTCAACCGCATCCTCGTAATCCTCGATGAGCGTCGCGTCCTTGTTATAGAAATTTATGCCGTTTTTCACGCCGCGGTTGAGCTCATAGCCGCCATCCGTGATATGATAACCCACGAGCTTGAAAATGCCCTCCCTCTCCTCTTCACCAAGCGGTTTCTCTGTCAACGGAAGCTTCCGCGGCATCAGCGTATAATCGCGTTCTGTCAGTTCACGCGCTTCCTTTGTTTTTATCTCGCCATCCTCGACCACCCAGAATGGATGCTCTGGGGTGACAAGGAATTCCCGTCCGGTCTGTAAAACCACCTTGATGAAATGGTCTGGGGCGGTGTGCTTGCTTATCTGGGCAGGCGTGGTCTCGAAAATGCCATTGAAATCAGTGGTGAGGATTCGCATGTCCGCGATGCCATCCCGCAATACCAGGCAATCATGTCCCTTGATTATCCGGTCTCTGTTCTTGTCCATCCGCGTCTCCACGAGCTCTCCGATTGGCATCTCCCGGCCATCCGAGAGCATGAGTTTCGTCGAATAATGGTAACTTTGTGTTTCCATCGCCTCGTGCAGCGCCCCCAGGTCTTCCTCCTCTATCTTGTCGAATTCGTCCACCTGGGCGGTTCCTCCGCTCGCAAGGACAAGCGCGCCTGCCTTGAGGGTCCAGCCGCCTTCGCCCAGCTCGTCCTTCTCTGCTGTGACCGTAAGCCCGGCCCCGCTCACGCTCTTGCCGCTGACATAGATGCTTTTCGGGGCGATCTCTGAAACGCTCTGCAGAAATCTGGATTTGGCGATGCCTGGGTCGCCGATGAGCAGTATGTGTATATCATCCCTGATAGGCATGCCGCCGGTCATGGTCTTGCCGCGGGTCCCTCCGAAGAGCTGGAGCGCGAGCGCCTTCTTGACCTCATTATGCCCATAGATGGAAGGCGCGATGGAACGCAATATCACGTCGCCTATTTCAGGGTTCTTGGCGAGCTCCTTCAGCCGTCTCTCCTCCTCCTTGGTTATCTCTATCTCCTCGAAGTCCTTCTTCAGGCTCCTGACGCTGTTGGCCTCCACGAACCTGCTATAGATAAGCTCCTGCTTCTGCCTCATCTTGATGGGGGGCCTGAGCCTGAGCACGCCCACCACGTCCACATTGTCCCCCGGTGCCAGTTTGTTGACCAGGTCGTCCTCAAGAACCAGCTCTATGTGGGCCGCAGGCGCGCCTCCGCGTATCCTTTCCAGGAGCTCCTGCACCTCGGCCTTCTGTATGTCCGTGAACGTGCTCTCCTCATCCACCTGCCTCAGGGCGTATTTCTTGCAGCTCTCGCACCTTTTCGGCGGAGTGAAATTCTTTCCGATGAATAGCTTCATCTCCGCATCGCAGAGCTGGCATTTGTACATGGCCACCTTCACGCGGTGCATGACCTCTGCCCTTTTCGTCACGACGCACTTGAAGGCCACCAGCTCGTTTATGTTCTTGGAGCTCAGCTGCTCTATCAGCTTGTCCTCCGAAGGCACATCCACGAAGCGCACGTGGGGCGTGAAGTCCTTGCCCGCGGGCACCCTCAGGTTGAGCTGCTTTATGGCCTCCTCTGCGGCATCCACTATGGGGTCCGGCGACCTCACCAGGGCATCGGCCAGGTCAGGGTCGAACTTCTCCAGGTCGGTATAGGTGACGAATACGCTTCTCTGGGTCGGATAGATGCGGAGGAGGTCGTCTATCCTGGATTTATAGATAGTAGTGAAGAACTCGTTGAACGCGGCTATCTGCGACGAAACATCAACCTCCATAGCGACCCTCATAAAAATAGTGGAAGTTTATATGGTGCAGGCGGTTTAATAAAGCTGCTTCCGGTCCATTTCCGCGCCAATCTTTTTTAAATTCTCGGTGCGACAGACAGGCATGAAAAAAGCCATCCTACTCGTGATAGACGGATTAGGGGACCTGCCCACGCCGAAAACGCCTCTCCAGGCCGCTAAGAAGCCGAATCTCGACAGGCTCGCCAAAGACGGCATCACAGGCCTGCTGGCCCCCGTCGGAAGGTTCATCGTGCCAGGCAGCGACACCTCGCATCTCCAGATGCTCGGCTATGACCCTGAGATCTACTACTGCGGGCGCGGCCCCCTAGAGGCCCTTGGCGTCGGAGTAGTCCTGGAGGAAGGTGACGTCGCTTTCCGCGCGAATCTCGCCACGGTCAAGGATGGCAAGGTGGTTGACCGGCGCGCAGGAAGGATAGACACCGCCACGGCGGCAAAGCTCGCCAAATACATGCCGAAGGAGATTGACGGCGTGCAGATAATCTTCAAGACATCGGTGGAGCACCGCGGCGCGTTGGTCCTGAGGGGGCCTGGCCTGAGCTGCTGCATCAGCGATACCGACCCTCACGTCCTGGGCGGAATCCACGAATGCGCTCCTCTGGATGACAGCCCTGAGCCGAAGAAGACGGCTGATATAGTCAACAAGTTCACCCGGCTCGCCATGGAAGCGCTGTCAAATGCCCCTGAGAACAGCAAAAGGGACAAGCCGGCCAATGCCGTCCTGCTCCGCGGGCCGGGCTCCTACCGCAAGCCGCCCTCCTTCCACGAACGCTTCGGCCTGTACGCTGCATGCGTCGCAGGCGGCGCGCTCTACAAGGGAGTCGCCACCTTCATGGGCATAGACCTGGTCATGGTGCCTGGCGCCACAGGGGACAGGAACACCGACATCGCTGCGAAAGCGAAGGCCGCAGTCAAGGCTTTGGCAGAATACGATTTCGTCTTCATGCACGTGAAAGGATGCGACAGCGCAGGCCATGACGGCGATTTCGCAGCGAAGAGGAAGATGATAGAGCGCATAGACCGGGAAGCGGTCCCGCTGCTTGCCGAAAGCGGCGCATGCCTGGTCATCACCGGAGACCATTCCACCCCTGTCAGCCTCAAGGCCCATTCAGGCCATGAGGTGCCCATCATCGTCCATGGCGGGGAGAGGAAGGACGACGTCAGGAAGTTCGACGAGCTCAGCTGCGCCAAGGGCGGCCTGGGCCATATAAAGGGCAGGCACATCATGCCTCTTGTCCTGAACATCACCGGAAGGGCGGAGAAATACGGCACGTGACTTGGCGAAGCTTATAGGAAAATAGAAAGAGAAAAACAAGACAGGAAAGAAAAAAACAGAAAAGTTTATTCGTTTTCAGCCTGGACAGTGCCGCTCAATGTCGCGACAGCGAGCCTGTCCGGCGCGCCTGTCAGGTCATTCTCGAACGTGTAGACCACCGCAAGCGTGCCCTTGAAGCTGGAGCCTGGCGAAAGAACGACGGCCGTGCCATCGCTCTTCACGCATTCGACCTCACGGTCCTCTACTGCCCCGAACTCCCTGCTGCCTCCGGAAGCCATGGTTCCGTCATCCAATACTATGTCGTCCTCAGCCCACAGGCCATAGTCCTTCACTTCGCTTACCCTCACGTTGGCCGCGGTGTTGTCTGTGCAAAGCAGTCCCTTGACCTTCACGCTTCCGCCCTGGCCGTTGTCCAGCTGGAAGAGGAGCCTCACATTGTCGCTTGAATCCGCGACCAGCACGTGCTGCTTCTGGTTGCACGTGAACCCTGGCTGGGTGAATTGGCAGAGGTCCGGAGCCTTGAGCGAAGGCAGCACGACCGCTACCAGTATGGCCAGCACCACCAGTATGACGAAGAGGGCGAGGCCGTACGTTATCAGGTATTCCATGACTGCCTGTCCTTTCCGGTGCGATCCCCGGCTCTTTCCTTGTGTTTTCATAATATCATACCTCAATCAGGCTATCATCGCGAACAGCGACTCGACAGCGTTTATGACCATCCAGTATACTAAGTATGCCAGCCCCAGCACGAAGGGGAAGTATTTCATCCCCTGGCTCTTGGAGCCGGTCCTTATCACGCTCACTATGAACGAGGATATCAGCGCGGTCACGAATATCAGCGGTATGCTGAACCAGAAGAAGTCCGAGGAGCTTATGGCCGGCCCTGCGAACTTGAATGTGGAGAATGTGGCGAACACGCCGCCGGCGGAGCCAGAGACGTTGCCTGCCTGCGGCGCTATCCTCTCGAAGACCTCTATGAGCTTGGACGCCACAGCGAACAGGAACGGAGCTCCGATCACGGAGGCGAACAGCACGAATATCTCATAGAGCACCAGCGAGGCGGCTATCTCCTTCTTCATTATGATGCTGTTCCTGACGTCCTCGGCGGTCCTCTCCAGCACGCTGCTCAGCTCGCCACCGGTCGCTGACGCCTGCTTGAGCAGCAGTATCGTGCGCTTGAACACGCGCGAGTCGAACCTGTCGGCCAGCTGGTCCATGGTGCTGCCCATGCTCTGGCCGCTGAACGAGCTCTTTATCCTGGACTTCACCTCTACCGAGAGCAGGCCGAACTCGGGTTTGGCCGAATACCACATCGCCTGATCGAGCGTCATGCCTGCCTTGATGTTGGAGGACACCAGCGCCAGGAAGTCCGGCAGGAAGACCTCCAGCTTGTTCCTGCGGTCGTCGGCCTTCATCAGCATGTAGCTGGATATGAGCGTCATGGTGGCGAGGTAGACCGTTATGAGCGAGCAGACCAGGACGAGGATAGCCACCACAGGGTAAGGCAGGTCCACGAACTGCTTGACCCCGCCGCTCACCAGGTCCGCGGTCGGCTGGTAGAGCAGGATGAACGCTGTGAGCACTATGGTGACCACCACCACATTGATGCTCATGTAGCCCGCGAACGAATCCGCCGCGATGTTGACGCCTGCGGTGTTCAGCTCCTTCTCCAGGTCCTTGATGCGCTCCCTGCTGAAGAAGAGCCTCCCGGCGATTTCAAATGGGTTCTCGTTTGCCATGGCATCAGCCTATATGAGGTATTTCGGCCTGGAGCTTTCTATGAGTCCTAGGAACAGGAACTGGACCAGCGCCACGATCACGAACACTATGGGCAGTATTATGGGCGGGAAGCCTCCCCCTCCCATGGCCGACAGTATCACGGTCGTGAGCACAATGCCCAGCGTCGGGATGATTATCCCGAAGACCATATAGAACATCACCACTGGGGTGAGTTTCTGGCTGTATTCCTTGAGCGATATGAGCTGCTCCTTGGATATCTGGTCCAGCACGGTCTCCATGGAGCTGCCGACATCGGCGCCGCTCGACACCGCATTGGCGATCTGTATCAGCATCCTGCTGAAGTACTTGGAGGGGTTGTACTGGACGACTTCCCGTATGGCCTGTGTGAGCGGTACGCCCAGCACCACCTGGTCCACCATCTTGGAGAATTCCCTGCTCACGGCCCCGTAGCCGCTGCTCGCGCCCACGAACGTGTCGAACAGGGGCATGCCTGACCGCATGGCTATGGCGATGTGCCTCCCCGCGAAGACTATCTCGTAGTCCATCTCCCTCTGGCGCCTCATCATGGCCGCCTCAGGGTAGAGCAGGAGATAGAAGAACACCACCACAGGCACCACGACCAGTGGCGCCACGCCGAATATTATGAACATCAATATGTCTTTCTTGAGCAGGTCCGCGAGTCTTTCGGCCAGCAGCGCATAGCCCAGGACGAGCAGGCCGGCGGATATCAGGAGCGTGGCAGTCAGCGTCCTGTCCAGGAAATCCACAGGGTTGTCGTCCATGTCCGCCATCCTGAGCTTCCTCTTCATGTCCGGGAACTGGGGCGCCAGCATCTCGGCGGCCGGGCTGAGCGGTCCCTTCTTCCTCTGCGCGGCCTTGGCTTCCATACGCTCTTTCAGGACCATCGTCAGCCCTCCATCTTACCGAAGAATTTCTTGGCCATGCTGTCGGACAGGCCTTTTTCCTTGGCCATCAGCTGCTTGGCCCTGAGGAGCGCCTCTGCCTTGGCCAGCTGCTTCCTTTCATATCTCTTATAATATTCAGCGTCCTTGCTGTGCAGGTAGTAGAGCAGGGTGCCCTCGTCGGTCTCGTTTATCCCGGCCACTATCTCCTGCGCCTTGGCCTCGCTGGCAGCCGGCTTCTCGCCCTCGGCCTTGAGCACATCCGTGCCTGTCTTCTCTATCAAGTTCTCTATGTCCCTGGCAATCATGTCCTTGACCGAGGTGAAGTCAGACTCGTAGCCCTTCCTGATGATTGCGAGCCGGCCCTCCACGGCCTTGCGGATGTCCTTCTCGTCCTCCTCCAGCGAGCCGGCCAGCTTCTCCATCTCGGCTGCGTGCTTCTTGCTGGTGAATTCCTTGTACTTGGCCAGCACATCCGGCAGCTGCTCCACAAGGCTCGTCACGGAGAACATGAACGATTCGAATATCTTCTTTCTCGCCACCGGGTCCTCGGTTGTGGCTATGTTGTCGTAGAACCTCCTCCTGATCTCGGCGACCTGCTTGTTGTAGGAATCTATGATGCTGTCCTTGGTGTGGGCCAGCTCGGTCTGCTGGGCGTCCGCCATGGACTGGAAAATCCTGGCGTTGGTGCCGGTTTCCTTCTTCTTGGAAACTGCCGTCCTGCCTCCTGCCGGAGCGGCTGATAGCATGTTCTTGAGCGCGGTTATCTGGAGCTTTATCTCCTCCCTCTTGCTGGTCATCTTCTCCTTGAACAGCTGCTTGGTCAGCTCAAGCATCTTCTTCTTGATGGTGGCCTCGTCAGCGTTCTCACCCACCGCGGCAGTTATCTGCTCCTTCATCTGGGTATATCTCCTGGCTCCTGCCTGGTCAGGGTTCTCCATGAGCGCAGGCGGCACAGCAGCGACCAGCACCTTCCGCTCGGGAACCTCGACCTCGGGGCCCTCCCCCCTCGTAAGCGTCTTAGGAAGCGGGCGTTCGGGTGCCTTCGCCTCGGTGAGCGTCGGCTTCTCCGTTTCAGCCTGCTTCTCCTCATGTTCGGCAGCGGCCTCCTTCTCTTCCTCAAGCTCAGGCGCGCGCATCTGCGGCTCCTCCTTCTCCAGCTCGGGTTCCTCTTCCTTCTCCGCCACCTCGGTCGCGGCCCTCTCCTCGAACTCTATATGCTGCACCGGCTTCTGGGTTTCCTCTTTCTCCAGCACCGCCTCCCTCTCCAGGACGATGGGCTCATGCCCGACCTCCTCGGCCTTCTGGAGCGTCTCGGTGGTCATCTCCCTCAGCTTGCTCTCCACCTCGCCGGTCTTCGCGGTCGTAGGCACGGCTTCCTCTGCCTTCGCGGCCAGGATGCCCATGCCGGCCGTGCTTATTATCTTCTGGTTCCTCTCATAGAGGTTGACCATGTCATTGTAGCTGAGGTCCATGTACTCCCGCGGCTCCAGGTCCAGGGTCCTGCCTATATGCACCTCTTCCTGGTATGGGGCGTACTCCACCAGCTTCTTCTCCAGCCGCCTGGCTTCAGAGACCGCGCCCTCGAAAACCGCATCCGCCATGTCATCTCACCATTCGCGCTTGCTGAACTCCCACGACCTGCCCTTGCGGACAGCATCCATGATCTCCTCAGGGCTCACGTAATAGTGGGAGACCACCTGGCCGACCTGGTCCACATCATCGTAGCCTTTCTTGACCATCCAGTCCAGGACCTCCATCTTCTCTGCCACATCGTCCTCTATCTCCTTCTCGCTCATGCCTGAGTAGAGTGAAAGCGTTTCCGCCAGCGTGCTCATCCTGTTCACCGCCTTGGTCTTGTCTGTCTTGACATCCCAGCGGTATATCACATTGACCTCGCCCTTCTTGCCCATCTCCGCGAACTCCAGCACCCTTCGTATGTTGAAGCGCCTGTGCCTGAACGTCACCACTATGCCGGACAGGGCGTCCAGCATCTCGTGCGGGATGTTTATGGGTGGGTTGGTGAGCCTGGATATCGTCTGGTCTGCATTGTCGGCGTGCAGCGTAGCGTAAACGCTGTGGCCGGTATGCATAGCCTCGAACATGACCTCTGCTTCCCTCTGCCTCCTTATCTCCCCCACCAGTATCCTGTCCGGCCTCTGCCTGAGGGCGTTCACCATCAGGTCCAGCATGGTGACCTCGCCCTTGCCCTCGGGGTTCGGTTCCCTCACCACCATCGGCACCCAGTGCAGGAACGAGGGCAGGGTGAGCTCGCGCGTGTCCTCTATGGTCACTATCCTCTGGTTGGCAGGAATCAGTCCGGCCATGGCGTTCAGGAACGAGGTCTTCCCGCTTCCTGTGCCTCCTGTGACCAGCAGGGACAGCTCGTTCTGGATGCATACCCATATGAGCGCAGCCACGTCGCTGGTCACAGTCTTGGATCTGAGGAAGCTCGTTATGGTCCAGGGGTTCCTGGAGAATTTCCTTATCGTTATAGTGTTGCCGAAGGACGATATGGGGAAAATGGTCGCGTTCACACGGTCTCCGCTCGGCAGGTGCGCGTCCAGCGTCGGGTTGAGCACGTTTATCTGCCTGCCCACCTTCCTGGCTATCATGGACGCGTAGTCGTACACCATCTCCTCGCTCTTGAGCCTGAGGTTGGTCTTGCACCACCCGTACTTCTTGTGGTACACCCACACCGGGTCCCGCGCGTTGTTAACCACGACCTCTTCCAGCTGCTCGTCCGACAGCAGGGCCTCCAGCTCGCCCAGCCCGAGCGTCTTCTGGAGCAGGTAGACTGCCAGTATGCCTTTCTTGTCCTCAGGCAGGGAAGGGAAGTTGCGCGTGAGTATCTTCTTGGCGGCTTCCAGGAATTTGACCTTGACCGACTCGAACTTCTTGGGGTCCAGCATCTCGCTGATGTCCAGCTTGACCTCGCTGACCAGCTCGCCCTTGAGCTTGGTATCCAGTATGAGCTTGGTGCCCTCTGCGATGCCCGGTATGGTCACCTCGTAGCGCGGCACGAAATCGCTCTTCCTGAATATCTTGACCTCGACAGGCAGCCCCTCGGCGCTGAACGCGTATGCCGAAAGCAGGGCTATCTTGGCCTTGGATGCGCCACCGGCCCCTGCTTGCTCTTCCGCGCCCTCCACAGGGTCGGCAATCCTTGGCTTCACATCCTTTATGTTCTCTTTCGGCATGGAAAATCACCTGTATATCCAGTTGTCTGTTTTTAAACTGCTCATTCCTCCCAGAGCTTCTGGATGAGCTTCTTGAGCTCGTCGCGCTTCTTGCGGAACTCAAGCTCCTCCTCCTCGGTCAGCTCGATCTGCTCACGGATGACCTTCTCCTTGGCTGCGGTCTCCTCGGCCGTGACGGCCGGACCGCCGCCTGTCCTTATCTCCAGGAGCTTGGCTTCCCTGGAAAGCAGCGTTATCCTTTTGCTGATGTTGTCTGAACTGGCGCCGAGCTCGTCCAGCATCGACTTTATCTGGTCCAGCATCTTCTTCTTGTCGCGTATCTCCTCGGCGACCTTGACTATGCCCTGCATCTGGCCGCCCTTGAGGGCCTCCTGCATCTTCTGGGAATCGGTCTTGATGCTCTTGACCTGGTCGGACGCATCCTGCCTTATCTTGGCTATCCTCTCCTCCATGCCGCCCAGCTGCTTGTCATATCCATCTATGGACGGCACGATGCGCTCCTTTATCTTCTGGAACGTGAGATATGTGCTCTTCTCGTCCTCCAGCGCGACCGCAAGCGCGTCCATGTCCTTCCTGATGCGCTCGGCCTTGTCCTCCATCCTTTCTGCGAGGTCCGCCATCTGCTTGGCGGTCACCTGCTTGCCCCCTGCCGCCTCGATTATCTTACCTAGCGAAGCGGTCTTGTCGGCCAGCGCGTCCTCCTCAGCCTTGAGTTTGTCCAGCTCCTGGAGCACCTTGTCCTGGCCCGGGAACTTCTTGAGGACCCCGCGGGCCACATCCACAGAATCGCCCAGCCGCTCGGCCAGCTCCGCGTTCTGCTTGACCTTGTCCACGGCCTTCTCGGTCTTCGCGGCCAGCTCCTCTGCCTCACTGGTCAGGGCCTCTATCTCCTCATGGACGGCCTTTATCTTGTCTTCCTGGCCCATGATGGATTCCGCGACCGTCTTGAGTATCTCCGAGCTTTCATGCAGGCTCAGCATGTCCTGCCTGAGCTGGGCATTGCGCGAGCGGAGCGTGACGAAGTCCTTCTGCATGGTCTCGAACTTCTTCTTTATCTCCCTCATGGGCGGCATCTGCACCTCACCATCAGCGCCTTCCTGCTGGGTCGCCCTCTTTCGCACCGATGCCATCTCTTCCTCCATGGCCTGGAGCTCGGCATGCATCTTATCCATCCGTTCCAGCAGCTGCGCCGCCGGGCCTGTAACCTTGCTTATGCCGAGCCCTGCGACCTCCTTCCTTATGGCGGCCAGCGCGGCCTTGGTCTCGTCCAGCTGGGTCTGGGCTCCGGAAAGCTCCTCCTGGTATCTGCCGAATATGTCCTCTGTTATGGTCCTGGCCGCAGGAACCGGCGCGACCGCCTTCTCGAGTTCGCTTATCTTTGAATATGTCTTGGCATAGAATTCCGAGAACGACCTGTTGAGGTCCTCCAGGCCGTCGGCGCTCTGGGACGCCCTCTGCCTGAGTTGCTCGACCTCGCCCTCAAGCCCTTTCTTCTCCTCGTAGAATGATTGCTTCTCCGTCGCCACTTCCTCCTCACTCGGCTTCACCCAGGTGAGGTACAGCTTGGTGAGCCGGTATTCTATGCGCAGTATGCCTTCCTCTTCCAGCACCCTGGCCCACTCCTCCAAGGTATCATGCGGGATGTTCAGCACCGAAGCCGCGTCCTCCAGCTCCACCCTCTGTCTTTCCTTAACGAGACGGACAAGGGCATCTACGCCTGTGGTTATCAGCAGCTCGTCGAACTCCATAGGTTAGTATAAATTAACTATGTTAATAAACATTTTGATAGTTATACCGAATAATTGTGTGGTCCGATGGCTAAAGGTTCAGACTATAGAATAAAAAAAATCGAGAAAGGCCCCCTGCAGCGATTCAAGAACCAGAACCTGCTGATAAAAAAATTCGGGGAGACTGGCCTCCAGGTGTACAAAGCAATCACCGGCAAGAGGACCACCCATGAGCTGCGCCAGGACATGGGCATTGAGCAGGACATGTTCGACCAGATACTCACATATATGCAGGATGCCGGCATGGTGGAGCTTGAGCCCACGACCGCAAAGTCCTCCGAAAGAGCGTCCAAGGAAACCGAGGCTCCTGCCGAGGAAGAGGAAGCGCCAGCCGAGGAGGAAGCCCCTGCGGAAGAGGAGAAGCCGGGCCGCACGCTCGAGGAGATTCCCCCTGAAGAGGAGATAGGCCCTGAGGAGGAGACGCCTCCGCTCGAGGAGAAGCCGCAGGAGAAAGAGGGGGCGCCCGAGGAAGAGGAAGCGTCAGCCGAGGAGGAAGCCCCTGCCGAAGAGGAAGAGGAGCCGGCTAAAGCCAAGAAGCCCGTCCCTGAGAAAAAGAAGGAGCTGCCTGCATGGGGCGATGAGGAAGAGATACGGCCTATCATGGAAGGTGAAGACGCCCCGCCAGAGGAGGAGAAGCCGGAAGAGAAAGAGGAAGAAGAGTCGCCTGCTGAAGAGGAGGAGGGCGAAGGGGAGCAGGAGAAAGAGGAAGCGCCGGCAGAGGGGGGGGCGCCTGCCGAAGAGGAGAAGCCTGCCGAAGAGGAGCTGGAGATGTCCGGCCTTGAGGCGGAAGGCAGGAAGTATGATGAGGAGACCGAGCTCAGCCCGGTGGAGAAGATAATCTCGGACAGGTACGGTGACATCGGTCTCAGGGTTTATGCGCTCATAGACGGTCAGAGGACCGCAGAGGAGATAATGAAGGAGACCGGCCTCACAGAGCCCAAGCTCGTGGAGATACTGGACTTCATGGACGAGCAGGGCATCATCAAGCTCGACTATCCCAAGGGCGGCGCCCAGCCGCCACCGGCTTCAGGATTCGCAGGGCCGAGAGCAGCCCAGTCGCCACCGGCCGCGCAGGCCAAGGAGTCTGAGTCGTTCGGTCCGATGACAGATAGCGACGAATCCCTGGACGAGGCCCGCGCAGTGCCTTCGCCTGTGGAGATCCCGATAAAGGCGCCCATGGACATCGTCAAGTCCGTACAGATGAAAGCCAGGATCATGCTCAAGTTCGGGGACAAGGGCTCCAAGGTTTTTGAGATGTCGAACGGCAAGAGCGATGTGATAGACATCTCGCTCAAGCTCGACCTGCCGCTTTTCGAGGTCACTTCCCTGCTGCTGTTCATGATGGAGAACGGCATGGTGATAATGAAGCAAATCTCCAGGTCCGACGTCCGCAAGAAATACGGCGACGACGGCTATTCCGTCTATAAGAGATATGGTAAGGAGGGCCTGATGCTCTACGAGCTGATAGGCAAGGAGATGACCATAAAGCAGATGGCAGACAGGATAACCACAGACAAGTCCAAGATAATAGACATGTTCATATTCATACACAAGGTGCTGGGCATCGACCTGCCCATAGACCGGGACGTGCTGTCCAAGCAACTGGGCATCTGATTATCTTATCCTCGACAGCGATATCCTTTCCAGCGTGAGCGGTGCTGCTTTCTCTTTCAGTCCAAGGGGCAGTTCCTCTGCATCCAATAACGTCACAACATCCATCCGCTCCTCCGCCATCTCCTCGCGTTTCCGTTCCGCAACATCCTCACGTTCCGAAAAAACAACAACCAAAAACCCGTTCGCTTCCATTCCGCTATCGCCACCGCTCCCACTCGTTCCACCCGCTACGCTCGCTCCGCTTTTTTCGGGTGCGCCTGTGTTTTTGGGTGTGTTTGGCGAGGTCGCCTTCATCGCGCTCGTGATATCAGTTTTCGCAGATAACCAGAGCAGGAATTCGTATTTCAGCTTCTTCGCGATGTTGGTTTTGTTCGCGAACGCACGCTGGGCGAGATGGTGGGCAAGCTCGAACTCCTCGAGCGAGCCGGCCGCATCGCTGCATATCGCGACAGCGTCCAGCTTATCAAGGCGGCTGTGCAGGTCCTTCCCGCATACCCTGCTTTTCACACGGAAAATGCGCATAGCATCTGCCTGCAGCATACCTAAGGTGTCTCCGCGACATAATTGGTATGCAAAACCGAAAGGTCGCATGTGTGGATGTCGCGTCTTGCATCATAAAGGCTGTTACCCAGGACGCGGCCGACAGGGCCCACCCACATCTCAACCCTCCTCAGCTGCCTGGCTGCAGGGTCAGACTCCTCTACCTTGTCTCCGAACGGTATGTCATGCCCCGGGTCGCCGAGATGCCACCCATCTTCGGGAGGGAAATGCCTGATAAGGTCAGTCGTTGCAGCGCGTACAAGCGACTCGCGCTCGCTTCCATTTTTCTCCAGCCGGTAGGGGAGCTCTATCACCAGGGCGGCATCCTTCTCTTTCTGGTACTCCCTGGGAACCGGAACTGAAAGCCGGGAGCCATCCTGGCGTGTGTATTCAATCAGCTCGCCAAGTCTCCTACCGGGCTGGACATATGCTACAATCGTGCTGGTCGGGCCGGGCAGTGCGTGGCTGACAGCCCTCCATATGTTACCCTGCCCGAGCAATATGCCGCTCATGCTTTTATTGGAAACTATGGCCATATTCTCTGCAGACGCCCGCTCCAGCGCATTCTGGAAACAAGCGCTTCCGGCCTCCATCGAGAATACCCTCACTCTGGGTCTCACTGCTTCAGCAGGGCCTTCTCTCCTCTCCTCCCGGGGTTGCCTAGCGACAGATTCTGCCATAGTTCCACCTTGGTGTATGGCAGTGTCTAATCCATTAAAAACCTATCTTTTGCACTTTGCCACACTAAGCGCCGATATCAACTATTTTAAAATCGTGCTATCCTAATTACCGTAATAAGTTTGCTATTTACGTATCATAAGGTGTACTCATGGAGCAATACCAGAAACCGCACGGGAAGAAGGTTTGCGCCGGCAGCGGCGGCAGGAGACGCAAGTTCAGGGACAAGAAGCTTGCCCACTTCGGTGGCGTGTTCGCGGCAACAAAGGTCGCGACCAAGGACCTCAAGGTCAGGGTACGTGGCAGGGGCGGCAGCCAGGGCATCAAGCTCAAGAAGGCCAGCACCATAAACGTGGTGGCCAAGGACAAGATGAAGAAGGCGAAGATACTCCGCGTGCTGGAGAGCCACAACCCCGAGTTCGTCCGCATGAATATAATAACCAAGGGCGCCATCGTCGAGACTGATATCGGCAAGGCCAGGGTCACCAACCGCGTGGGCCAGGACGGCATCGTGAACGGCGTCCTGCTCTGAATCTTAACCTATTTCTGCAGGATTTGCCCGATAACGTTGAACAATTCGCTGATGTCAGGTCCTGCCAGGCGCTCGGTCCGGACGTCCATCTCAATTCCAGCCACTGTCCGCTTGGACGGGCCGCTGGTTTCATTGAACGTTACCGTGATCTGTGGAAGGCATTTCCCGGTTATCTCAGGCTCGAGCTCTCTCAGCCTTGCCGCGATCCTGCTGACCAGCTCCCGTGCATCCCTGCCGCAGGCTTCCCGGGCGCTGGCCTTCCCAAAAGAGAATGTGCTTACGAAGAATGTCCCTGCGTGCTCCTCCAGAAGAGGGGACGGCCATGAGCTGCGGCCAGCGGCCTGACGCGTCTCCTTGCAGACGTTCATGGCAAGCGGCGTTTCGCTCATTATGCGTTTCATACAGATATACCTGATTCTGCCTGTAATATTCTTTTTTGGGAGCTAGTGTTTTTATCTGTTTGCTTATGTATCCGGATACGGCCGACTTTCCTTGTTCCGGTTTACGACCCGACAAATTGTGCTATTTAAATTCCTTATTGCCCTAGTCAATTCCGGTGTTATGATGATTCGGATATCGACTTTGTGCATATTCTCTGCGTTCCTGCTCATGGCAGGTTGTCTTGGGCCGGGCGAAACGTCCAACGAGACCGGCACATCCAATAACGCAACAATCTACTGCCAGCAGCAAGGCGGCATCGTGGAGATAAGGACCAGCCCAAGCGGCGACGAGTATGGCGTCTGCAAGCTGACTACGGGTGTGCAATGCGAACAGTGGGCCTACTACAACGGCCAGTGCGGCAACACCACCGGCGGAACAGGCGGCAATGCAAGCCTGCCAAATCCGGCATCAGTGTACTGCGAGGAGCAGGGCGGGATCCTTGATATAAGGACCGATGAAAGCGGCGGCCAGTACGGCATCTGCATACTGGGCGACGGCACAGAATGCGACGAATGGGCGTTCTACTCCGGCGAGTGCGGTGCTGAAACCGATGATGGCACCGGTGGAACCGGCGGCACCGGCGATGGCACCGGTGAAACCAACGGCACCGGCCTCCCGAACCCGGCATCAGTGTACTGCGAGGAGCAGGGCGGGATCCTTGAGATAGTGACCGATGTCAACGGCAGCCAGTACGGCATCTGCACGCTGCCCGGCGGCATAAAATGCGAAGAGTGGGAGTTCTACCGGGGCGAGTGCGCTGCCCTGACGCAATCGAATTGCGTCACCACGGCAGACTGCGCCTGCGGCGTGCACAAGGAGACGAGGGAGTGCTTCTACGGCAACAAGGAATATGTGGACACCGCTGCGCAGTGCCCTGACTTCTGCACCGGCATAGCCGGGAACCTTGAGATCGTCTGCTCGGAGAACAGGTGTGTGCATGCCCGGGCGCCCAGGGATTATTATGAATGCGCTGATACGGAAGGCAGCACCATCATAGAAGGCGAGATGACCAAGTGCAAGAGCGCCGGAGGCCGCATCTTCTATAAGGACCTGGAAGATGATGAATGCGGACCTAAAGAACAAGACTGCGGCTGAATCTGAATCTTATATCTGCCCCAATATCTTCTGTTTTCTTTTTACTCCGTATAGACATAACGCCGTCGCGGGCATCAGCTCCACTAATGCTCGCTCCGGCAGTCGGCTATGCCATTCTCCTATACCTTCGTTATCCTTCTCATTATCAGGAATGCGTTGAACCAGCAGAAAGGCAGCCATAGCGGTGTTCCCAGCATGGCTGCGTTGTAGTGCCAGTTGCCTGCCACTATACATGCAGTCTCCATCGCTGTGCCGAAAAGCGCTGCGAAAAGGCCCATCCGTATCTCCGAGCGGTGGTAGTAGCCGGCCGCGAAAAGGATGGCGGTTATGGCTATGAAAGCCGCAAGGATGGCGAGCTCGCTGGAGAACGTGAGGGCCGTCATGATGGTGCCCCCGAACGCCATGGCGAGCGCTTTTTTGGAGAATCCGGGGATGTGCACGTTCTTGGAGAATGCCTCCTCTATGAAGACCACTGCCATGCCCCACCCTACAGGCAGCCAGAGCGGGGCGAAAAGGAATCCTGCATTGGAATAACTCCAGGCGCCGAGCATGACAGCGATGTTCTCGCATGCCCCTCCCACCAGCATGGCCACAAGGAACATCTTGGTGTTCTTCCAGCCGTCTATCGCAAGGCAGCCGACGGCTGCGCAGGACAGTATCCCGAAAAGCAGCAGCTCGTCGCCATAGAGCGCCATCATAAGGATTGTCCCGTTGATGAAAAACAGGATTGCCAGCCAGGGCTTCATCGTGTCACCAACCGTCCCTCATAATACTGATTATCTCACTATGCCTTCCTTGACGTTCTTCACCCTGAGCTCCTCACTGTCGCTCGCCAACGGCTTGCCCTCGTTCATGACAGCGAAATCCACGACATCTATCTTCACTTTCTTGAATTCGTCGAACGTGATTATCGGCTTGGGCGAGCTCTTTTCTCCTTTGCGGCCGAGCTTCTCGCCGACCTTGCTCTTCTCGCAGAATATCACTTCAACAGCGCCCTGCTCCAAAGCGCCGCCTTTGCCGTCTTTCATGGGCTCGTGTTCCCTGCCCTCAGCAACCAGCAGCATGCCCTGCGACTCCACCCCCCGCAGTTTCGCAGGCGCCAGATTCCTCAATATTATGACCTTCTTCCCGACCAATTCTTCAGGGAAGTAGTGGCCCGCAAGTCCGGAGACTATCTGTTTTTCGCCATCAGAAAGCATCACCTTCTCGATGAAGAGCTTCTCTGCGTTCGGGTGCTTCTCAGCGCTTGTTATCTGGCCCACTTCAATGTCTAAATCAGCGAAAGAAACCACGGCCCCCGCATTTCCAGCCCCCATCTTCCCTGCGTTCTTCGCCTCGGAGTTCCCGCCTCCGCTCGCGTTCTTCCCGCCTGCCATCCCTGTGCCAGCTTCAATCTCCTTTGGTTCTATCCTCCTGAAAATCGGTTTCGGTTCGCCTATGGCATGGCCCACTAGAACCGGCTTGCCCATCTCCTCCCATCCGCCTGGCTCCACGTTTAGCTGTTTTCCTATCTCCACGCTCGTGTTCGGCAGGAACGGCCCTATCAGTATGGACAGGTCCTTCACCTGGGTTGCCAGCACGCCTATCACGGCGCCTGCCCTTACCTTATCCGTCTTCACGCTCACCCATGGCTTGTTGTCTTGGAAATATCTGTTCGCGTTCTTTGAGTATGTCATGACCTTGTGGAGCGCATCCTTGATTCTCATCTTGTCCAGTTCGGCCGTTATCTCGCCAGCGAGCTGCGCCTGCCCCTCCAAAAACTTTTTATCCTCGTCGCCAAGCTCCCCGCCTGGGACCTTGCCTTCGAAATTGTTCTTTATGAAAACAAGCGTCCTGTTCACCAGATTGCCCAGATTCGCGAGCAGTTCATTGTTGTTGGTGTCCATCAGGACCTTTTCCGAGAAATCGCCATCCTCAAAGGTCGGCACCTCTCCCAGCAGGCAGTATCTGATGGGGTCCACGCCATACCTCTCTGCCAGATAGACCGGATCTATTATGTTGCCCAGGCTCTTGCTCATCTTCTGGCCTTCCACGGTGATATAACCATGGACGAATATTGTCTTGGGCAGCTTGAGCCCTGCCGAGAGGAGCATGGCCGGCCAATAGACTGCATGGAATCTCAGTATGCCCTTGCCTATGACATGCGCGTCCGCAGGCCAGTAGTTGGCGAATGTTTTCTCATCAGTCCCATAGCCGATGCCGGTGATGTACGTGCTGAGCGCATCGAACCACACGTACAATATCTGGTTGGGGTCATTGGGCACAGGCAGTCCCCATCCCTTTGCCCTTGCCACAGAGCGCGAGATGCTGAAATCCCTGAGGCCTCCCCTTATGAAGCTCAAGACCTCATTTTTCCTAGTCTCGGGGAGTATCTGGAACTCCCCGCTCTCAATCATGCCCTCAAGCTTGTCCTGGTATTTTGACAGTTTGAAGAAATAGTTCTCCTCTTCTATGGGTTCTGGAGCGACCTTGTGCTCAGGGCACAGCCCTTCTGTCAGCTCGTCCTGTTCGTAGAACGCCTCGCATCCGACACAGTACAATCCCCGATATTTCTTCTTGTAGATGTCTCCGGACTTGTCACAGAGCGCCCAGATGTTCTGCACCCCTGGCCAGTGCATCTTTTTGTCAGAGGTTCTCATGAAGCTGGTGAACGACAGGCCGACCTTCTGCGCTACCTGCCTGAAAACCTCGGAATTGGTTTCGCAGAGCTCCATCACTGTTATGCCCTTCTTCTCCGCGGCATGGACGTTCTTGAGGCTGTTCTCATCAGCGCCTGTGACCAGTGCGACATCCCTGCCGCGTGCCCTCTGGTATCTGGCCAGCACATCGGTCTGGACGAATTCCAGCACGTGCCCCAGGTGCGGGGCTGCATTGACATAAGGAATGGCTGTGGTGATATAGAACTTGCCTGTCATAGCAGAGTAGTTCTATTGTACGTTTTTTTAACCATCCGACTATGTCCGCAGCCCCTCGGGTTGCGTTTCCCTTCTGAACGGAGCTGCCGCGCTTTTCGCATAGGTGGCATAGACGTCCTCTGCCCCGCCCAGCTCCTTTTTCGTCCATGGCCTGTTGGTGAAAGCCCTTGCCAGGGACGGCTTTGACGCTATCTCAGGAGGCACGTAAGCCTTATTGTGCCCGTCCGGCTTCTCACCGGTCCTCGCGTTCAGCCTTTTTATCGTTTCAAGACCATGTACCATCAAAATCACGATATGAGGGGGAAGATTACCATATTTATATATTTCTGCCATAAATATTCCTTAAGGAATAGGTGTTTTCATGCTCGGCATAGAACGCATAGGGAAGGTAAGGAAGCAGCTCGGTCTCACCCAGAAGCAGCTCGCCAACCTGGCAGGCGTATCCCAGTCCCTGATAGCCAAGATAGAGTCCGGGAGGATAGACCCTGCATACTCCAAGGTGATGCAGATAACCGAGGCCCTTGAGCGGGAGAGGAACAAGGAGAAGAAGACCGCAGGCCAGATAATGTCGGCCCATATCCTGTTCGCTTCGCCTTCGGATACCATCGCCAGAGCGGTGTCGCTCATGCGGTCAAAGGACATCTCCCAGCTGCCTGTATTCGATGGCGGCAAGTGCGTGGGCAGCCTGAGCGACAGCGTGGTCGTTGACCTCATGTCCTCGGGCGGCAAGGATCTGGGGAAGATGATGGTGGCAGAGGCCATGAGGGAGAGCTTCCCTGTGATTCCTGTGAATTCCATAGTGGATGTCGTTGCGCAGCTCCTGCACCATTACAGGGCTGTTCTGGTCGAGAAAGACGGCAGGATATCCGGGATAATAACGAAGGCGGATTTGCTGAAGGCGATATGATTATAAACCGGGCTTGCCCGCAGCGCCGTCCGCCCCATACTAATAAAAGGCTTTCCCATTTATATTATGCAATCTATCCGAATCTCTCTTCTTCTGTTGGTT
>Ga0315275_10000618_pt1 | contig 29935 bp, 33 predicted proteins | sample YL17G03_0_MG_FD_205557 | JGI IMG/M metagenome (GOLD analysis project Ga0315275, IMG submission 205557) | Sediment microbial communities from Yellowstone Lake, YNP, Wyoming, USA - YL17G03_0 | ecosystem: Environmental > Aquatic > Freshwater > Lake > Sediment | place: USA: Wyoming | collected...
GAAGAATCGATGACTGCCCGTTCAACATTGATCAGGACACCGGTGTCACGCACTGCCTGTGCGATGATCGGTTTTCTTCCTTTCTTGCGCGAGAATGTCACCAGCAGTTTCATTTCAGCCACCTTCCGAAAAGTTTTCCGAGATTCATTGCCGTGAGCATGGCAATCACATGGTGATCGCCGTCAATGACCGGCAGAGCGCTGATATTGTTCCGCTCGAGTTTCTGCACCGCGATATCCACCGCTTCATCCGGTGTGGTCGTGATCACTTTCTTCTTCATGATATCTTTCACGAGATGCGCCTTGCCGGGGTTAGCAACTGCCTTGGATATGTCGAAGGTTGTAACGATGCCCACAAGTACGCCATCGCTGTTGGTCACCGGCAGGTGGTTGGTCTCACCTTTCAGGAGTTTCTTTGCAGCTGTGGTGATCTCCACGTCCTGGCTAATACACGCAACCTGCCGGTCCATGATGTCCAGCACCCGCGGGCCCTTAACGCTCTGGTACATTGGCTTTGCCAGTTTTTTCGCATCGATCGGGCGGGTGGGGAGTGCAAGTTGCATGCTGCCGCGCTCAACCCATTGTTTCAGCTCTTCAGCTACCTGGCGCGCCTTCCGGAAGCTGGAGAGGGATGAAGTCCTGACTTCCTCCCCATTCAACTCAACAGTCCCGCTCCGCAACTCAGCGTAGGTCACCTTCCTGAGTGCAGGACGACTCCGGCTTGGCACCCCGTAATCAAGGAGATCCACCGTAATGTCTTCGTCACGGACGGCAGTTGCACGCACAACGTCAACATCGAGCACCGGGAGAGGGATGCCAAGCCCGACATAGAGCGTGACACCGTAGCCGGTCATCGTCGCAGCCCTGAGATAGTCCTGTGACATCTCTTTTAAGTTCCCGGTTACCATCAGCGTACCATATCCTCCGGCAGGCGAATGCTGGGTTCCCTCGCCAATAACCATCCCCTGCGCCCCGCATAAAAAGATAGGAATACCACTCCCGATCAAACGGAACTTTGGATCATTGGAGAGCGGGTTGAGCATACCCGCGCCGGAGTAGGACACATTTGCGCAGTTTGGCAGCAGCACTCCCATGTACGTATGCAGCACACGATCCGTTGAGTTGGTGGCGGCATTGTAACGCTGGTAGGCATTGCGCGGATTGCACATGATCGCCTGGTTTAAATTTTCCAGCAGGAGATCCGTCGTTATTGTCCTGCGCGGGTAGCAGTCGGTTCCCCTTGAACTTGCACGGAGCTCAACAGATTTTCCCGACACAAGATCCTCGATCACATGCGCCCCGCCATACTCCTCCTCCCGGGTATCCGACTGTTGTGTTGCACCGATATAGGTGTCGACTGCCGCCAGTCCCCCATATGCTTCCACATTGTTCAGCCAGATCCGTTCCATCCGTATGGGAGGTTCAGCATGCCCGAAATTGATGAATGCACCTGAAGAGCACATGGCCCCGAATGTTCCGGTAGTAACCACGTCCACTTCCTTGAGCGCCTCCTCCTCACCCAGTTCGGCAACGATCACGGGCATCTCCTCGGCAGTGACTATGCGTGCACTGCCGTCACGGATCCGCTCGTTGATCTGATCGATGGTCTTGTGCATACCCAGAAATACGCTTTTATGAATATTTAAATTAATTGTTATTACTATTGGTAATATATGATATTTTAAGCCCCACTGACTATACCCTTCTATGCATGTGCGTGCCTTCATTGAAGATATGGAGCAGCTCGCTCCGCCGGACCTTGCTGAGGAATTTGATGCGGGAAAGATCGGACTCGTGGTTGAGGGAAAGCCGGATATCATGCGGGTATGCTGTGCGCTGGATGCGACACCATATGTGGTACAACAGGCGATTCTGGCATCTGCTGATATGCTGGTTGTACATCACACTCCTCTGTGGACGCCAATCACTGCCCTGACCGGGCGGACTGCGGGGCTGATGCGTGCCCTGCTCTCCGCTGAGATGAATCTCTATGTCATGCATACAAACTTCGACCGGGCAGAACAGGGGGTCAATGATGCACTCGCAGAACTGCTATCGCTCATGGACATCGAACTCCTGACACCTGGACGTATCGGCACCTGCTCTCTCTCCCTTGCAGAAATCTCGCGGCGACTCGGTGGGAATCTTCATCTGTGGGGAGAGATAAAAACGTGCAACCGGCTCGCGCTGGCAGCCGGCAGCGGGTTTGATCCTGTACTCCTTGACGAAGCATTTGCCAGGGGTGCCGATGTCTTTCTCTCTGCCGAGATGAAACACTCGGTTGCCCGCTCATCCCCGCTGCCCTGCATCGAGGCGTCCCATTACTCCCTTGAAGCACCGGCCATGCAACGCCTTGCCACCCGTATGGGCTGGCAGTATATAGATGACCCTCCTCTCCTTAAGATCATCCCATGAGCGATCTCTGGAACCGCCTTGGCAAGAGAAAGGCTCTCGATGCAATGCTCCGGTGCGAGATTGAAGAGACCTTTGGCAACCGGGGAAAAAAAGCACTCGCTGCACTCGATGCAGGGAAAATAAGGAAATACCTGGATTTTTTTGTAGTTTCAGGAAGGACTGCCGAATACGTGGTTGACGAAGATTTCTGTACCTGCGGGGATTTCATGTTCCGGGGAAGGACCTGCTGGCATCTGCTGGCAGTCAGGATAGCGCAGGAGACGGAGAAATACGAAAGAACAGACAGCTGGTACCAGGACCGCTGGAAAAATTAAGCTGACAACCCATACAATAATGAGTAATCAAACTGTACTGACGATTGAGTGATTTTGCAGGCTCGTTAAAGACACAACAATGTGGTATAAATCATACTTTTTTTCAAATTAAAGGACGGAAAAATCGAATTTGCGCGTACTGGTAACCATGCATAGTACAAGGACCCGGGACAAGCCAGGTATTAAACATATCTGGATTGTATTATCAGTCAGATACAATTGCCCGGCCGTAGCAATTATCAAAAAAAAGAAAGGAGTTTAGACGAAGGTATCCAAGAGGACCTGTTGGACTCCATCTGAAAATGCTCCAGATGCAACTACATGATTTTGCAATGAAAATTCACCGGTAAAGGTAACGGAACTGCCAACCTCTAATGGGGTTGTTTGCCCTGATAGTTGTTCGATGTTTTTCGTTTGCATATTGCCTGTATTATCCGTTACAGTCGCGGTCATTTGCCTCATTAAATAGGCATCCTGACCACCCTGATACGTAACAGTAATATGATTTGAATCCGGTTGATGGACGGATACAGCTACGACTTTGGTTTGTGCAATAATACCTGCCATCCCGAAAACAAATGCAGCAGTAACAGCAACGATAATCAAAACTATCGCCAACATTAACAGGGCTGCTGGCAACCAGAATAATCTGCTTTTTCCGGAAAAACTATCCTTCCTTCTGTTAATTCTTTCTGCGGTTTTATATGCGTCATACATCCCAAAAATCCAGATTCCGATAATTACTATGAATAAAATTACATTTATTGCAGCAAAACTCTGAGTTGATACCATTCTTGAAAAAATAAACATTAATGCACAGGAAGCCCAGAAAGCTCCAAAAAACTGCAGTCCGTCCCAGGTTTTTCCATTATACCACTGGCCCCAACCAGGGAAAAGGAAACAAAATACGATTGCTAATAATGGATTCCGGATTTCTTTCCATTCTTCAAGAGCTACCGCTGTTCTTGCACCGCAGTTGGGACAAACTACCGCGTTCTCATATTGTAACGGCAACCCGCATGCTGGACAGAACTTCGGCATAGATGATAATCCCTGATAATCAAAATAAATATATTGATTTGGATTTTTCGGAAAACATTGTATTCTTCTTTAATTTGGGTGTTAGAATACCATATTACCCTTTTTAAAAAATATTTGCCGGAAGCCGGGGAGGGTATAGAACAGATCCAGATAGTATGGCAGGGGCAAAAGGCACACATTGCATTATTTACATTTCCAAAACATTTTTCTCATCATCGGAAATTCTTTTGCCTTTCCGATTAAATCCCTAGATGAATGATAGGAAAGCCACTACACTTGACTGATAGCTCGCTCTTGTTGAGGATCTGGAATACTGTTTCAAGAACTGTTCTATCCGTGCCATACATGGTGATTGGCTTATCACCCTTTAAATTTTTCACGATTTATACCACATGGACGTGCGTTTAATGCTCGAAGAAGAATACCAGCTCGAATATTTTAAGATACAGGGGCTGACACGCAAGGTCTGTAAAAAGTGCGGTTCAGCGTTCTGGACGCGCGACGACTCGCGTGAAATCTGCGGGGATGCTCCGTGTGAACCCTATAATTTTATCGGCAAACCGATCTTCAGGACCCATACTCTCGACAGCATGCGTGAGGCGTACCTTTGCTTTTTTGAAAATCATGGCCACACCCGGGTGAAGCGTTATCCGGTTGTTGCACGCTGGCGGGACGACATCTACCTTACCATTGCGTCGATTGCGGATTTCCAGCCGTTTGTCACCGGTGGAATCGTACCACCTCCGGCAAACCCGCTCACGATATCCCAGCCCTGTATCCGGCTCAATGATCTTGACTCCGTTGGCAGATCAGGACGGCACCTCACCACGTTTGAGATGATGGCCCACCACGCCTTCAACACTCCCACGGAAGAGATCTACTGGAAAGACCGGACGGTCGAACTCTGCGACCAGTTCATCGCGTCCATCGGGGGAAATATCAACGATGTCACGTATAAGGAGCACCCATGGATAGGTGGCGGCAATGCAGGGCCGAGTCTTGAGGTGCTCATCGGCGGGCTTGAAATCGCAACCCTTGTCTTCATGAACCTCGGTCGGCAGAAAACTCTTGCACCGGGATACGAGCTGAACGGCGAGATGTACTATCCCATGAATCTCCGCATAGTCGACACAGGATATGGGCTCGAACGGCTTGTCTGGGCTTCCAAAGGCTCTCCCACCATCTACGACGCGGTTTTTCCCGAGATGGTCAGCAGGGTGATGAGTTCTGCAGGGCTCCTGCATATTCTCGACAACAAGGATTACACCAAGATCCTTGCTCTGAACGCAAAATTCGCCGGGCTCATGGATATATCCGGCACGAATCTCTATCAGCTGCGCAAGAAGGTGGCTGCGGCAATCGATGTTTCACCGGAAAAACTCGACAAGATGATCACCCCTATCGAGAAGGTCTACGCCGTTGTGGATCACACCCGCTGCCTTGCCTATATGCTCGGTGACTGCATCGTGCCCTCGAATGTCCGTGAAGGTTACCTGGCACGTCTTGTCATACGAAGAACGCTGCGGATGATGAACGATCTGAACATACAGGAGCCTCTCGCCGATCTGGTCGAAGAGCAGACGAAGATCATCGGCATGAATTCTTTTGAACAGGATATTTCCGTGGTCCGCGAGATCGTTGACCGTGAAACGGTGAAGTTCGCATCGACGCTCGATCGGGGGACGCGGATTGTTCAGAAGATTGCAAAGTCATACAAGGCAAAGAGCCAGCGTGTTCCTCTCTCTGAGATCATGACACTCTACGACTCTCACGGCATCCAGCCGGAAATGGTTAAGGATATTGCATCAAGGGAAGGTGCAGTGATAGACCTGCCCGACAATTTCTATTCGATGGTTGCAGATATGCATTCCGAATCGAAAAAAGAGGCGGCAGAGGACAAAACCATGGACTATTCCGGGCGGATTTCAGGACTCCCGCCTACCAGGAAACTCTATTACGAGCAGCCATCCGATATTGAATTTGAAGCAGTCGTGCTGGATTTCTTTGATGGCTATGTGGTAACTGACCAGACACTCTTCTACCCGGATGGTGGCGGTCAGCCGGCAGATACCGGTACCCTGGTCAGTTCCGACAGCATGGTCAGGGTGGACGGTGTCATAAAGATCGGCGAGGTGATACTGCATCATATCACCGGGGGTATACTCCACCGTGGTGAACGGGTAAAAGGGATGGTCGATGAAGAGAGGCGATGGTCCCTGATGCGCCACCACACGGCGACCCATATTCTCCTGCATGCTGCAAAAGATGTGCTGGGAGCACACATTCACCAGGCAGGAGCCCAGAAAGGGAGCGATAGTTCCCGGATAGATATCCGGCACTTCAAGCATATTACTCCTGAGGAACTCCGGAACATCGAGACGAAGGCAAACCGGATGATCATGGAAAGCCTGCCGGTTGAGATCTCGGTTGAGGACCGTACGAAAGCCGAGCAAAAATATGGGTTCTCCCTTTACCAGGGTGGTGTGCCTCCGGGAAGAGATATCCGGGTGGTTAAAGTTGCCGGCGATATCGAAGCCTGTGCCGGCACCCATTGCCGGAACACCGGCGAAGTAGGAGTGATAAAGATCATCAGGGTTGAACATATCCAGGACGGTATTGAACGTATCGAATTTGCTGCAGGGGTAGCCGCGATCTATTATATGCAGCACCTCGAACAGATTGTTTCATCCTCCTCAGATATCCTGTCGGTGCAGCCTGAGAATCTCCCGTCATCTGTCCAACGGTTCTTTAACGAATGGAAAGAACAGAAGAAAGATATTGATCGGATGAGTGCCCGGCTGGTAGAGCTTGAAATACAGACGCTCGTCGCGGAATCGATCGGGGGAGTTGCCGTGGTCATCAAACGTATCAATCTCCCGGCTAAAGAGCTCGCTGCACTTGCAACCACCGTGTCAGACAAAGGGGGGGTTGCTCTTATTGCCGGAACAGGGGATACGGTGCGGGTCGTGCTCACATCCGGAGACACCCGGGTAAACGCCGGCGAGATTATCAGTCAGGTCTGCAGCCTCCTTGGGGGGAAAGGCGGTGGCAAACCCTCTATGGCCCAGGGTGGCGGACCAGATGCCGATCAGCTCGATCTTGCCCTGAAAGTAGGACGCGAACGAATAATCGCTGCACTGCATGGCTGATGATGTTGTAATCCTGGAGCCGGGCGATGAGCGGGCCCAGAAGATCTCAAAAGCGATGGGGAGCCAGACTGCAAGCGATATCCTCCAGCTCCTCGCGGAGAACCAGAAGAGCTTAACTGAGATTACTGAACGACTTGCGATCCCGCTCACTACGGCAAAGTATCATATAGAGAACCTGCTTGACGCCGGGCTGATCTCGGTCGCAGAGACCCGGTACAGCGTGAAAGGACGGGAAATAAAGATCTACTCCCTGACAAACCAGCTCCTGATCGTTGCCCCCCGCACGTCCAATGTGCGTTCGCTGTTACTGAAATATGCGTCACTGTTCTGCATTGTCGTTCTCGGAACACTGGTACTATCACTTGTATCACCACTTATTACCGGCTCAGGAACCGGGATGAACGCCCCTTCCGCCATTCAGGCGAATCGGGAAATTGGGATCATCACAACAAAAGCTGTTTCGGAGAGTTACCTGCCAAATGCAACCATGACCCCTGAGATCTCCGCTGCCGGATCGAAAGGTATCTCCGATCTTTCAACTGCAAACTTCACCCCTCCACCATCCCCTCTGGCAACACTGGTATCAACGCCGGTTAGTACTGCTGCACCAATCCCCATGGGTTCCGGTGTACCGCCAGCCGCGGCACTCATGGATCCCGCACTGGCATTTTTCCTTGGCGGGTTACTGGTGATCCTCGTGCTGGTTATGTATGAAGTATATCTTTGGAAAAAAACGAAAAAATAAGGATATAATATTATTCTCAATCCTCATTTTCAGGTCCTCATGTTCTGGAGAACTGCACATAGTCAAGGATATGCACGAGAACCATGAGGGAGGGTCACCCGCCTCAAGGCCTCTCCGAGGCGCGGCGGGTCAGGGAGATTTTTTGGAAGTCACTGATCCGCCGCCGTTCCTTCGGGGACGGCGGCGTTCATCATAGTGGGGGTACCAAACTAAAATCTGCTCCCTCCTTCATTCTATTATTTTCATACCATTTTCGTTATGAAGGGGATACCTCTCACCGATCTGAAAATTCAAACCAGTTGTTTCCAGGCCTCGCCTCAGCTCATAAAAAAGAAAGGATTATCTAGCGCCTTTTTGCCATGACTGCCGCCAGTACCCCCCCAACAGAGAGCGCTGCCAGAACGGAAACCGGGGAAAGAGGAGACTGGGTCGTCGTCGGCAGGGCGGTTGGAATCGTCGTCGGGGGGCGCGTGGTAACTACCGCGGTGGTTGGAACCGACGTCGGTGTCGGCGTTGCCGGAGCGAGAACGGTGAAGGTTTTAATGCCGATATATCCCTTTGCATCCCTGAAGTACACATCATACTCCCCGGGCCCGGTCACCGTTACCTTCTGGGTAAATACTCCTGCCCCGGATCTCAAATCAACTTTTGTGCCAATATACTGAGGTCCGAAGATCCTGCCATCCGGTCCCCTGACCTCGATCTCGACACCGTCATTACCGAGTTTGATAATCGATCCCTCGATCCTGAGAGCTTCATCAACTGTCTGGGACATAGGGGAGGTGATCGTGATGTCACCGGAACGGTCCAGAATCTTAGGCAATTGCCAGGTCATTGAATCAGACGACAGTTTCCCCTCTTCAGTACCGATAAACTGGACCTCCACCTTGTATTGGCCGCCCGGCAATCCTTTCGTATCAAATAACTGGTACAGGGTGGCATGATTTTCCTGGATCGTAACAGACATGCGGCTGATTGGAGTTGCAGTGTATCCGGACTGGTAAAATACAACATCAAATGTGGTGCCGGCAGGGAAGTTGCTGTCAACTGAACATTTTAACGGAAGACCGGCCTGCACGGATTCCGGACAGCTGAGATACAGCTGGTATGCAGATGCCGTCCCTGCAATACACATAAGGCATAATGTGAGGAGTATGATCCTTTTCATGTCTACAGCATCGAATGGCCGAAATTAAAAGGTTTCTCTAAAAGAAGGTGTAAATGGAAGGTAAAAATGGGGTAAAGACCGGATATAATTACACCATGCCAATGAAATTATTCAACAGCAAAAGACCTATCGCGCCGCTCTTCTCCGGATGGAACTGGACGCCATACGAATTATGTCTCCCTACCGAGGACGCAAAAGGACAGATATACTTGGTTGTTGTAAGGGTGTATTCCGGTGTCGTTTCTGCATAAAAGGAATGGACAAAATAGACATATTCTTCCCTGCCGAATCCGGCAAAGAGGGGGTTATCAGCCTGTTCAATTTCGAGGGAGTTCCAGCCCATATGGGGAACTTTCTGTCCCGAACCGCGGGGAAATCGCTTCACATGCCCCGGGACAAGTCCGAGTCCGCAATGAATTCCATGTTCCTCGCTTGTGTCCATCAGCATCTGCATCCCGAGGCAGATCCCCAGGAGGGGTACATCACGGGTTGCCTCTATGACGGTGTCCTTAAGGCTGCCAAGTTGATCCATCCCCTCGTGAAACGCGCCGACACCCGGAAGCACGAGGCCGTCTGCTGATGCAATCTCATCTTTTTCTGAAGTGATAATTGCATGTGCCCCGGCTTTTTCGAGCCCGCGGATCACACTCCGAAGATTTCCAAGCCCGTAATCAATAATGGCTATCTTCATCATCCGTACACCCTTCCATGAGCCTCCATCTGCCTTCACTGATCCATTCGGGAGGAAGCCCCTGCTTGTGTTGCCATTCTTCAAGCTGTGAACGCCAGCCAGCCCAGAGTTCGGGATATTCCGTCTCGATCATGTGGATTAATGCCATATCACTTGACGGGCACATGAAACATCCGATCCGGTCCAGATGATGTTCGTACAGGATATTATAGGGGGCATGCTCCCGCATCAGGTACAGCCAGACATGGAGTGCGGTCCAGTTGTGGATCGGTGCGGCTGAGAGCTGTGAACGTACGTTTGAATTCCGCCAGACACGGTCGCTCTGTGCCCGTGTAGCTGACTCATATCTTCTCTGGCCGATAAAAGAGAGACATTCTCCCCACCGCTCGCGGATCAGGTTTGCCACAGGGGTCAGTTTACAGACCCTGCAGCACCAGCGGGCATTCATGGCCGGCGGGCCCTGGTGCTTAAGGACGTCCCGGAATTGAGTTATGCCATCGGTACGGATTATCTCAAGCCCGTAACGCCGCGATGCTTCTTCCACATTGGCATAGGTTTCGGGAAACTCCATACCGGTATCGGCAAAGAGCATCGGGACGCTGCCAATGGCTTTTTTCACCACCAGCAGGGTGGCAAGACTGTCCTTGCCCCCGGAATATGAAACGTTTGCCACCAGATGCGGGTTTTGTGTGGCGACTTCACGCACGAACTGGATGGAGGAAGATTCTGCGCTTGCGAGTACCTCAGCATTTGCATTCACGGCTGTATCCCAGCTTGAGACTCCTGGCGAAATTATCGATGCGACATTCCTGCGGGTCCTGACAATCGGACCTTTTTTCATTTCCCGTGCGGCAACAGCATCGACTTTTGCCCGCCCGACACCGACACATGAACCATCTTTCTTAAGAATAAAAACTTCATCGCCCGCACGCACCGCATCGTCTATAAACACGAGCCCGGGCGCAAGTACGCTCATTTTCTGATCCCTGATAAAAGGGATCGCATCATCGTCAACGATAACGTATCGTTTTTTGGGAGAGAACAGATTGCAGGCTTCAGGGCGGGGAACAGGTTCCCACCGCTTCTGCAGGGGAAAATAACGGATGATCCCGGCGATTCCTCCTCCCACAACGATCTCTTCCATCCGGTCCTGATCCGGCACTTTATTCAGGAGTGCAAGATGACCGTCAGGGATTAGGCGTGCACCGAAATGCTCTTCATAGATCCGGTTGATGCGTTCAAGATCTGCCGGAAATGCGGGGCGGGCATCGCCCGGCGGCGTTACGGGAACTTCCCGGGTCTGCGCTCCGCAGGCACACCTTTTTGCCAGAACCGGCGCATGGCAATGATCGCACCAGCGCAACAGGATCTTCCCCAGATATGACGGACGCATCTTCTCTATTCGTTTGCTCTGCGGGGATAAAAATAGGCAGGGATGCAGTATACAGTAACCCGAAGAACATGGTGCCTGTTATCGTGGTTGCGCAATCATTTTCATCATTTATATTCAGGTTACTTTTCAGAACGGGATCCGGCACGGAGCGGGATTGATAAATACAATCCTCCACAGAGTACAATACCACATGATAGATACCTGGCTTTTTGCAGTCTTCTGCCTTATCTTGCTCTCAGTCTGCGCAGTCCTGCGGGTCATTCCCGGGCCTGCAGGTGATGATCGTTTTGTCGCTGTGAATGCGGCAATCACCATCGCCGCCGGGGCAGCACTTGGACTCAGTATTTCCTGGGGAAATCTGGTTGTCCTGGATATTTCCATTGTACTCATCGCTCTCTGTTACGCGGGAACGATAGCCATTGCACGGTCAGAAGGCGGTGAGAAGGTATGACCGAACCACTCGTTGACGCAGTAATTTTCATCCTTCTCGTGCTCAGCGCGGGGTTTGGAGGGATAGGAGTAATCGGCCTCCTGGTCTTTCCCGATATCCGAACCAGGATGTATACTGCGACAAGGGCGCCCCTGATCAGCGTCGGCGCCATGATGCTCGCTGCGATACTCTATGCACTTTCCCTGTTCTTCGCTGGCGGCGGCGACCAGTACCTCACCCTCATTTTTCATATCCTGGTACTCCTTTGCGTCGTCGTGGTGGCAAATGTGCTGGTATACCGAATGATTCTTGGGCGGACAAAACCCGTAAGTTCCTGTCAGGTATCCTCAGAACAAACTGAAGAAAGAAAATAATCCGGAATTTTTTTTATTAAAGGACCTGCGGTACCTCATGGATTTTCCGGCTGTATGGATTGACAGGGATTTTTATAGCGCTTATAACCGGTTTTTTGTAAATCGGCAGGAAATTTAAAGGATTGCGCATTTCAAGAAATATTCCTGAAAGAATCGGTTCTTGTTCTGATACTGACATTTTGCTGGGAAATAAATGGTGTTTGATAGGGATTCTATGCGCTAAAATGGCGTTGCGACCAAAATATTTATTAATTTATAGATTAATGAGTTTTATAACCCTTTCCGGTAGGAGGTGGAATACACATGGCAGCAGCAAAGAAGGCAGCGGCAAAGAAGCCGGAAGCGAAAAAGCCAGTCAAAAAGGCGGCAGCGAAGAAGAAATAATCTTCATATAACACTAAGACATTTTTTGGCGATTTTTTTATGAGTCTTTTTTGGACCAACACTTCATGTGATATTATTTTAAAGACTGCATCAGGCACTTTAGATTTTCCGCAGGCTTTTTTTTGTTTTCCAGACAAATCCGCATTCAGTACAGATAGGAGTAAAGCCCGCGTATCCTGATATGCGGGTTCCTCGATTTCCTGCATTCTGGAAGAACTATTTTATGAGCCGACCAGTTATATGAAAATACGATTTTGGTGAAAAGATCAGAAAACATCAGCATGCATTTAAAAAAAAGCACATGCAAATATTGATTTCCTTTCGCCCTTACAGGTATGATCCAGTAGACAAAACACGAATAGTTAAGGCGGGGGAATTTCCATGAATCATTATGATGCAATGCATCAGCGCCATGCATTTATTTTTAATCTCGAAAAAATAAGATTGGAAATATATTACAACGGGTGATTTCTTTGAGCTATCGTTTAAACCTCGAGCTGATAGTAACTCAACCAGTGCTGCATGCCGTGAAGAATTACGATATCAACATCCCGGAGATCTGTATTACCGCGATACTCAACGAGATTGAGAGGCTTGACAGCATCACCGGCGCGGTGGCCCATACTACAGCATCGAGGGACATGGAAATCCGACAGCTTAAAGAGGCACTTCAGGTAATGCAGGACAAACTGGAAAAAGCAGAGGCAGCGATAGCCGCGCAAAAACACTGGGTGTGGCACCGGTAAAACGTTTCTTTTTTTAATAATCAGTTATTATTGCTTCCCGGTTGGAAGATACATACGTGTCCAGCGGAGTAGCATTCCTTCCCGGATCAGGTATAAAATCGCAATTAATTATCTGTATTAAAACAAGTGCATATAATTTTAAGGCAGAATTGCGCCGACCGGGACTCGAACCCGGGTTTAGGCGTTGGCAACGCCTAGTGATAACCACTACACTATCGGCGCAAATGTGCTTTGAAATGTGAGCATTCATACAATTTAAGTATATCGAACAAAGGAGGACGCAGGGGAACGCATTTTCACAGGTTCTTTTTCTCTCTGAATCTGTTTCCCCGGGGTATCTGATTTTTGTATCCGGCCAGATTCCGCATCTGAATTGATATACCAATAGAATCACAGCAATTCCAACATCTTAATGTAACGCATTCGCTCTAATGTAATACCAGATGATCCCTCTCTTTGTGGATTGTTCGGGCAAACGTATTGTTATCTTCGGAGGAGGAGAGGTCGCATCCCGGAAAGCGGCATATTTTTCCCGTGAGGCAGACGTACTGGTAGTCAGCCGTTCATTTTCACCAAAAATGAGCGCCCTTCCTGTTGAGAAGAAGGTGCTTGACGTGAGTACACTCCCTGATGAAGAGATTGCCAGGATAATCAACCAGGCCTTTCTTGTTATAGGGACATTTCCCCATCCTGCCCTGAATAACCGTATCGGAAAGATCTGTAAAGACCACAGGATTCTGTTCAATAATGCGGACGGTGAGGCCGGAGATGTCATCATACCCTCAGTGACCGGGGGTAACAACTACCTGCTGGCAATCAGCACCAGGGGGAGCAGCCCGGCAGTATCGCGGTTCATCAGGGAACTGATTGAAACTCACTACCCTGCACTTGACGATATGGTTGCATTGCAGCGCGACCTGAGGGAGCAGCTGAAACACATTGAACCTTCCCAGTCACGGAGGAATGCGATTCTTTGGGAAGTTTTAAACGACAGTACCATATGGGAGATCTTAAAAAAAGATCCGGAGAAAGTACGCCAGCAGCTTAAGAAGAGGTACCTTCAATGAGTGAACCGGTTTCAGCCCCCATTGCTATTGCCGGCGTGAGCCATCACACGGCGAATGTCAGTGCCATTGAAGCGTTCCGGTTTCCTGATGAGCCTGCATTTCTCCAGGCAGCAGGTCAGCGGTTCAAAGGCGTTCTTTTACTCCAGACCTGCAACCGCGTCGAACTGATCGTTGAAGGGAGTACTGCAGAGCTCCGGGATTTCCTTACCGGGCAGGGACGGCGGGATTTCTTTATGCATGATGGTAAAGGAGCACTCAGTCACCTTTTCAGCCTCGCTTCCGGCATTGATTCTATGATTGTCGGTGAGGACCAGATCATCGGGCAGTTGAAAAAGATGCTGGCTGATGCCCAGGAATGCGGGACCGCCAGCGCGTTCCTTGAGTTCTGCGTCAACAAGGCGGTACATGTCGGGATTGAAGTGCGCAAACGCACCATGATAAACCGGGGATCTGTATCGGTGGGATCAGCAGCGGTCCTCCTTGCGGAATCCCAGATCGGGAGTCTCGATGGGAAACACATCCTTGTCGTGGGCAGTGGCGAGATGGGACTTCTTGTTGCCCAGGCGCTTGCAGCAAGGCACCTGACCGCCATGTATGTCGCAAACCGGACGTACGGGCGGGCAGTGATCCTTGCAAACAAGATCGGGGGCAAGGCGGTCCGCCTGTCCGAACTCTATCGTTATATTACACTTTCTGATGTCGTTATATCCTGCACATCCGCCCCTCACCCCATCATCCATAAAAACGAGCTCGCACAGGCAATGAAAGCCCGTTGCTGGCCTGTGGAAGGACACCCCAGACCGCTGATTCTCATCGACATCGCCCAGCCACGGGATGTCGAGGAGGGAGCAGACACCATCGACGGCGTCCGCCTTTTTTCCCTGGACAACCTCCGCACTATCAATGAACAGACCATGAGTACCCGCAAAGCAGAAGCGGAACGGGCCCGTGAATTTGTTGACGGGGAACTCGGAATCTTCCTGCGTCACCTGAACCGGAGATCTGCTGACGAGATGCTCGCTGCACTGCATACATGGGCTGATTCCGTGCGTATACGTGAGCGGGACCGGGCCATTTCCCGGATGGGCTGCCCGGATCCAAAGACTGCCGAGATTGTTGACGATCTCACCCGCGTTCTGGCAAAAAAACTTCTCACCGATGCAACCTTTTCCATCCGCGAGAGCGCTGAGGAAGGAGACCTTGCGGCAGCACGGGCACTGGTCAGTGCGATCACCCAGGGAAACAGGATTGGGGGCACTCCATGGGAGAAGGAATAAAATCCCAAATCTGCTCACAGGATAGATTGGGATATTTATTGCGTATTTGTATCAAGCTCCCAACTGGTTGCCATGAGTATTGCCATCCGCACCTACAGTAATAAGGATTTTGCGGCAGTCGCGGCCCTTGAAGAATCCGGACTTCATGAGCCCTACCGCTCTGCCGTTTTTGTCCGGCAGATGAGTGAAGTATGCAAAGAGACGTTCCTTGTCGCGGTTCCTGATGACGGGGAGCCTGTCGGGTATACCATTGGCGCTGGTGTGCAGCACGATTTTTACGAGGCGTGGATCCTGCGCATGGGAGTTCGGGAGGACCAGCGGCGAAAAGGAATAGGATCCGCCCTCCTGGAAGCAGTAACCGATGCGCTGCAGGCAAGGCATACCTGCACCATACGGCTCACCGTCTCTCCGGAAAATCAGCCTGCAATCAGGCTCTATGAAAGGCAGGGATTCGTTCGGGAAAAGATTTTCACTGCGTATTTTGGCCCGGGTGAGGACCGGATTATCATGAAAAAAACCCGCACATAAAAACGGACTTTCCTGTTTTTATCCTGAGTTTTCTAAAGAAAGAGAATTTATTTCTGTTCCTGCTCCGATCCCCTTATGCAATAATACGATCTCTTCAGTCCCAGTGCCCGGGTGACCGGGCAGGCCGGGCAGAGGCATCCCTTCTTGTCAAAGGTACAGGTCGGCGATTTTCCCGTCAGGCAGAAGAGGAGTTGATCATCTGCCCGCATGCATTCATTGTACGTGGGGCATGAATGACAGATGCATTTCGCCCGGTTCTGTGAAATGATGGTATTCTTCTCCTCAGTCATAGCATCAATTTCCTCCTTTACTCGTCAGCACTCCATGACCGGGCTCACAGACCCGGTATGCGTATGAATATCTACAGTATCGCGGCTCCATGAAATAGAGGTTGTGTCTTCATGGGGGACGATAAGAGATGCAGCCTTGGCATTCATTCAACACAGCCTTCACGCCTTCATGGTAAAGTGATCCCGAAAGGGAAACCGGTGATAACAGAATGCAGGTCGGAACCGGTTACAGATTATATAACCATAAATATGATGGATTTAAGAAAATGTACTCAAACCGGATATTCGGAGATGGTTCCAGAGCATGTTTCCCCAGCGACGGATGAGGCGTTCGCGGTCACGGAATATCCAGCCGCTCCTGCGCGAGATCACGTTATCAAAAAATGATCTTGTCGCCCCGCTTTTTGTTGATGAGAACATCACCGCCCCCATCCCTATCGAATCCATGCCCGGCCAGTTCCGCTATCCTATCAGCGGTATAGCCGCTGTGGCAGCAGACTTGTGGAACCATGGTGTGAGTGCAGTCCTGATATTTGGCATCCCAAAAGATAAGGATCCTGAGGCCAGCAGTGCCTGGCGTGCAGATGGGGTTGTGCAGCAGGCAATCCGCCGTGTCAAGGCGGAAGTGAGCGGGATGGTCGTCATCACTGACGTGTGCGCCTGCGAGTATACCGATCACGGTCACTGCGGGATCATCGGGGATACCCGCTGTGGTCCTGACCTGCTCAATGATCCCTCCCTCGAACTGATGAATACGATCGCAATAAGCCACGCCGAGAGCGGCGCTGATATTGTCGCCCCGTCATGCATGCTTGATGGCATGGTCGGTTCGATCCGAACCGCGCTTGATACAGCCGGGTTTGAAGACGTGCTGATCATGTCGTACTCGACCAAGTTTGCCTCCGCCCTCTACGGGCCGTTCCGTGAAGCCGCAGGTTCAGGGTTCACCTTTGGCGACCGTACCACATACCAGATCAATTGTGGCAACAGCCGGGAGGCAATCCTTGAATCACAGATGGATGCCGATGAAGGAGCCGATATCCTCATGGTAAAACCGGCAGGATTCTATCTCGATATTCTTTCTGAGGTCGTGACACTGGGGCTCCCGGTCGCTGCGTTTCAGGTAAGCGGGGAATATTCCATGATCAAAGGGGCAGCAGAGCGCGGATGGATACAAGAGAAAGAAACTGTTCTCGAGAGCCTCATCTCCATTAAACGGGCAGGGGCTGACCTGATCATCACGTATTTTGCAGGCGATGTCGCCGGGTGGCTCGATGAAAAGCAGTGACCTGTTCGCGGTTGCAAAAACCCTGATGCCCGGGGGTGTCAGCAGCCCTGTCCGGGCGATCAGGCCGTACCCGTTTTATACCGCACACGCAAGCGGTTCGCAGATTACAACGGTGGATGGTTCGTCAGTTATTGACTGCTGCATGGCGTATGGCCCGCTCATCCTCGGGCATGCACACCCGCAGATCCGAAAAGCAATCGAAGCACAGCTGAAGAATGGGTGGCTCTATGGCACACCTTCACCACTTGAACCGGCATTTGCCCGGATGGTTACGGGTGATCATAAGGGCATGGATATGGTCCGGTTCGTATCGAGCGGTTCTGAAGCGACGATGGCAGCAATCCGGCTTGCCCGCGGTTATACCGGCAAACAGGACATTGTAAAGATCGAAGGGGGGTTCCACGGTGCCCATGATGGCGTGCTGGTCAAAGCCGGTTCCGGTGCAACAACGATGGGCATTCCGGATTCTGCCGGTATACCTGCCGATATCGTGGCCCATACCCGGCAGGTGCCCTACAATGATCCCGACGCGCTGGAATCGGTTCTTGCAGGCACTACTGATATTGCCGCGCTCATCATCGAGCCGGTGCTGGGAAATATCGGACCGGTTCTGCCGCAGGATAACTACCTGCACGAGATCCGTGAGATTACGCGTGCCCATGATGTTTTACTGATTTTTGATGAAGTTATCAGCGGTTACCGGGTTGGCATCGGAGGAGCACAGGCATTGTATGGTGTCCAGCCGGATCTCACCACGCTGGGGAAGATCATCGGGGGTGGGTTGCCCATCGGCGCATTTGGCGGGCGGCGTGATATCATGGAACTGGTGGCACCGCAGGGCCCGGTTTACCAGGCAGGCACATTCTCGGGCAATCCTCTTTCACTCACAGCAGGGATCGCAACGATTGAGTGGCTGCACAGCCATCACATGATATACCATGACCTCAATGAAAAGACGCGTGCACTTGAAGAGTCTCTTGCCGGAGCATCCGGCGGGTCGTTTGTCAGGCTCGGGTCGATGTTCAAATATTTCTTCCGCAGCGAACCGCCGAAAAATTACCGCGAGGTGAAGGAATGCGACACTGCAGCGTTCGGCCGGTTCTGGAAACGGATACTGGATACCGGCATCTTCCTGCCGCCTTCACAGTTTGAGACAAACTTCCTCTCTACAGCGCACAGCGATCAGGATATTACAAGCATCACAACGGCGTACGCACAATGTCTATCAGAATAGGAACACGGGGCAGCAAGCTTGCGCTTGCGCAAACATCAATAGTCAGTAAAAAGTTATCCGTTCACGGTATCGAAACCGAGCAGGTAATCATTACCACCCATGGAGATACAACCACAGGGGTGCCGCTCCATGAGATTGGCGGTCAGGGGGTCTTTGTCCGGGCTCTGGATGACGCGATCCTGGCAGGAACTATAGATTGTGCAGTGCACAGCATGAAAGACATTCCCGCCTACCGCCCGAGTGGTATCGTTACTGCCGCCGTACTCAAACGCGATTCACCGGCTGATTATCTTGCCTACAAGGGCTCCCTGCATACGGTGAAGGTGATCGGATCTTCCAGTACTCGCCGTCGTGCCCAGATGCTTCGCCACGATCCGGAAATCACCACAAAGGATCTCCGTGGCAATGTCGATACCCGGATCCGGAAGATGTCCGCAGGAGAATATGATGCCATTTTAGTGGCTGAAGCAGGACTGACACGACTTGGTATACGCATCCCGGGTGAACGGTTATCACCGGAGAGATTTGTTCCTGCCCCAAACCAGGGCACGATTGCTGTTGTCAGCCGGGCAGATCCATCCCTCATGGAGGAGCTCTCCGTGCTCGATCATCCCCAGACCCGCACTGATGTGGCAACAGAGAGGGCAGTCATGGAAAAACTCGGCGGCGGGTGTTTCACTCCCCTTGGTATCTATTGCCATTCCGGGCACCTGATAGCTGAAGTTCTCTCGCTTGACGGGACTCGCACCGAGCGGCTGGAAACCGATGTGCAGAGCATTGAGCAGGCACGCGAACAGGGGATACAACTTCATACCCGGGCAAAGGATCTGATTGAAGACGCGTACCTGAAACTGGGGATCAGCCATGAGCGGTAAAGTATATCTCGTGGGATCAGGTCCGGGCGGAGAAGGACTTCTTACGAAGAAGGCCAGAGTCGTGATTGATGCCGCTGATGTCATACTCTATGACCAGCTGCCCGGTGAGGAGATCCTTGCATCACTTCCTGCCCGTGCTGAAAAGATTGACTGCGGGAAGTATGGCGGAAAGCATACACTTGAGCAGGATGAGATTGAATCCCTGATTGTCGACAGGGCGCAGAAGGGAATGATCGTGGTCAGGCTCAAAGGAGGGGATCCATTCCTCTTCGGGCGGGGCGGCGAGGAACTCGAAACCGTCCGCCGTGCCGGAATATCCGTCGAAATGGTGCCGGGAGTGAGCAGTGCGCTTGCTGTCCCGGCATCAGTAGGAATTCCTCTCACGCACCGGAAATACGCATCACAGGTGACTATCCTGACCGGCAATGAAGACCCGACCAAATCCGGACCGGCGCTCGACTGGCAGCTGCTTGCAAAGAGCCGGGGGACAATCGTAATCCTGATGGGGGTAGCCAACCTTGGGAAAATCGCAGATGCCCTGATCAGGAACGGGAAGGCGACAGATACGCCGGTAGCCATCATTGAACGGGGTCTGCGTAAAGATCGTCGGGTAACTACCGGGTCGCTCGCAACAATTGCCGATGCTGCCAGGAAAAATGAGGTTAAACCACCCGCCGTGATCGTGATCGGTGATGTTGTGAAGGTATATAATCCGGCTGCGCCGGACCTGATACCCGCCGAAGAAGGATGATGGATATGATTGAGATAGTTAATAAATTCGAAAAGATAGTCTATGTACTCCTGATGGCCCTGCTTATGTTCGTGCTCGCCGCATCCCTTCTGGAGCTTGTCTGGTACATCTACAATTCTCTGATCAATACACCTGCCTTTTTGCTGGAATCCCACGAACTTACCGCGGTGCTCGGAGCCTTCCTGCTGGTACTGATTGGTGTCGAGCTCCTGGACACCATTAAGGCATATTTCAGCGAAAACACCATCCATGTGGAGATCGTTGTGCTCCTTGCCATTATCGCGATTGCACGGAAAGTTATACTCCTCGATCCCACGAGTGTCTCCAGCATTGACTTTGGCTTTGTGCTGATGGGGATCGGTGTTGTTGTGGTCGGTCTCTCCGGTAGTTATTACCTTATCAAGAAAGCAGGTGCTCCGATCAGGTCTGCCGGCTCTGAACAAAAATAGCGGAGAAAAGGACCGGCATCATACAATAATCCGTTTTTTTACAAAATCCGGATATTGTCCTATTCTATCTCATCATTTTGACGTTATAGGTTCTGGAGAAGAAACTCCCGCAACAATGAGTCCGTACCCGAACCATGATACCCTTCTAATTCAGATATGATGAAGGATTAAAAGCTCGATATTCCATATGATGAATGCCGCCGCCTCCGAAGGGACGCCCCAGCGGCGGATCAGGTGAATTGTAAATAACTTCCTGACCCGCCGTGCCTCGGAGAGGCCCTGAGGCGGGTGACTCTCGTAAATACTCTGGTTTTCATGGGGACTTTATTACGCTATGGTGGACTCTGCTTCTTTCTGGGACAGCCTTAGCAGGAAATTCCTCACCCATGGTAATGCTCGTGGAATTGGTATCCAGTGTCCAACCCGGCCTTACCCGCGCTCCCATCGTTTCCTGATACTTACTGCAGCGAGATACCCTGTCGAGAACGCTGCCTGGATGTTGTACCCCCCGGTATCACCATCAATGTCGAGCACTTCACCGGCAAAGTAGAGATTCGGTACAATCTTTGATTCCATGGTTTTAGGATTTATGTGCTCTAACGCAACCCCGCCACGGGTCACCATGGCGATCGAAAAATCCCCGGGTGCCGAAACGGTCAGGGGGAATTCCGTGCAGTTCGTGATAAGTGTTAAACGCTGTGCTGCAGAAAAGTGAGCACAGGTGAGATCAACAGGAATTCCGGACAATGTGAGCAGTTTCCTGTTGAGACGTTCAGGGATCGGGTACGCGGCAAGGACCGTGGTAAGCTGCCAGGTCCTGTTTTCTTCAGCACGCTTTGTCAGATCAGCAACAAACTCCTCCCGGCTCATGTTTCCCACAAACGAGAGTCTGACTACATCACCGGGTTGAATGTCCCGTGAAGCATCAAGGATGCCCGGGCCGGATAATCCATGGTGGGTGATTAGAACATCTCCCAAGTAATCCGCGATCTTTTTTCCTGCCCGCCAGACCGAGAAGTGCAGGCGCTCAAACGAGATGCCGGATAACGCTGCTAACGGGAATGCCTTGATCCGGAGAGGCGTGAGTGCAGGTGCGATATCTGTCACCGGCTGTCCAAGTGAGGCCGCAAACCGCAACCCATCCCCTGTCGATCCGGTCTTTGGATAGGATGCCCCGCCGGTTGTGATGACGAGTACCGGGGAATGATATGTTGCTTTTGGCGTGGATACCTCGAACCCTTCGGTCGTGCGGTGAACGCAGGCTACCGGCTCAGCACTGCGAAGGTCGACGCCCCTCTGCCTGGACTCCTTCACGAGCAGGGCAAGTACATCTGCAGACTTACATGTTATTGGAAATATCTTGCCATTCGAGTCAGTCTCCGCAGCAAGTCCATGTTCGGAAAAGAATGCGATGAGTGCCTGGTTCGGAAACGAAAAGAGTGCAGGTTTCAGAAATTTCCCATGATCACCGTAGTGAAAAAGGAAATCCTGAATATCGCCGGTATGCGTAAAATTGCACTGACCTGAACCGGCGAGCAAAAGTTTGTTGCCGGGACAGGGGTTTTTCTCCAGCAGGAGTATCCGACGCCCGGGCAGAGCAGCATGAATTGCACAGAACAATCCGGCAGGTCCTCCACCGATTACTATACTATCATACTGCTCCATCGGATTTCTCCCGGGACACAATTATTTTAACGTATGAGTTCTGGTGTGAAATACCTATCAATCCACATGGGTCATGACGAACGCCCTGACAAATAGTCCCGATAACGATCCCGATGCCTTATTTTTCGATCTTTTAGTGAACGACCGCTACGACTCCCTCAGTCTGCCAGGCCTGCTTACCAGTATGACTGCTGCATTTCTATGCCTCATGCTGCATTCCCTTAAAAGATGCATCGTTTCCATGGGGGATGATACATGCTCGTATATTGGCCACAGGTTTTTCATACGGATGGGGAACATTATCATGAATGGAAAAAAAAGTGTCCCAATGACTACGCGTGATGCCCCTTGGTCTTCTTTTTGAGAGCCTCGGTATAAAAGTGTCGCAGCTCAACGGTTTCTTCCGGTGTAAAATCGGTTTTCTTTGTGGTATGGAGGTGTTTTTCCATCTGTTTTACGATGTGTTCCGCTTCAGTATAATCCTCAACTTCCAGGTATGCAGGTACCTTGCTCACCTCATGGGCATGCCCGCAGACCGGGCAGAGCTTCCAGCGCTGGAACCGATCAACATAGGTAAATGTCCTGCATCCCGGGCACCGGATGATGAGGTACATGATAATCTGGTGTTGTGCTTTATCCTCATAAAAATATATCGGTGATTATTAAAGATACCGGAATGAGTTTTTTATGAAAATGGGTAGTAACGTGGCCTCCTTGTATACTGCCACGGAAGAACTCCGCAGTGATTCAAGGAGTATGCGAAACAAAACTCATTTATCATCGGATCATCTCATAGAGATGGTAGTATGGTGCAGATTCAGGTCATAGGTGAGCGGGGGCTCCCCGCATTATTTCGGGTGACACTGTTGCAGCGATGATGAGCGACAGCCTCCACCATATATTCAAAGTCAGAGGGGGTACACAAAACGTATGCTCAAAAAAGGAATGGTGCCATTAATGGCAGAAATCTCCGTCAAAACGGGAGTTATGCATTGAGACCATACACGATATTCAGGACCAAAATGATGATACCAATCGCTGCTGCAACGGCCATCACCGTTATCGGACTGATATGAATAGCCCGCCTGTCCTCGCTCTCGTAGTAGTTGACGAGACCGGCTGATGAGAGTAACCTGCCACCTTGTTTCTTTGCCATGCAAATATATTTCGTTTTTCAATATATAAAGAAGAGTTACGGCGTATGAAAAACACCTCGCTTAAGATATCCGGGCAGGCACTCACCGGTGAAGACCTCACCCCCGAACCGGTTGATATCATTATCCAGAACGGGTTCATCTCCGCAATTGAAGAGAATATCAGGGCACCCATGGTATGGATCTGCCCCGCATTTTTTAATGCCCATACGCATCTTGGAGACACTATCGCAATGGAGTGCGGGATGAGAGGAGATCTCGCCGCTCTGGTCACTCCTCCGGACGGGCTGAAACACCACCTGCTCGCTGAAGCTTCCCGTCAGGATCTGGTGAGAGGGATGCATGCGAGCATTGAAGGGATGATCGCAGGAGGAACGGCCGGGTGTGCAGATTTCCGCGAAGGGGGAGTAGCCGGCGTCTCTGCGCTCAGGGAGGCAGCTGAAGGGACATCCCTCCGCCCGCTCATCTTCGGACGCGACGGGGGCGAGGAAACCGCCGAAGGTCTGGGGATCAGCAGCACCCGTGACATAGCGGAAGCAGGTACCCTGGTTGCAAACGCACGTCTTGGAGGAAAAAAAATCGCGTTGCACGCTGGTGAACGTGATGGGGATGATGTGGATGAAGCACTCGCTCTTGACCCGGACATGCTCATTCACTGCACCCATGCAACAAAAAAACAGCTCCGCGAATGTGCAGACCGGCACATCCCCATCGTGATCTGTCCACGATCAAACTGGACCCTTGGCGTAACGTCTTCAGCCCGTCATCCACCTCTGCAGGTCATGCTGGATCTGGGGTGCACGATACTTCTTGGTACTGATAATGTGATGTTCGTACCACCGGATATGTTCTCTGAAATGGCGTTCACGTCCACGATATATAGGATTGATCCGGAAGTCCTGCTGAGGGCAGCTGTCAAAGGCTCTGAAATGGCCGGGCCTTCATTCTTCATCCGCAAAGGGGCGCGGGCAAACCTGTTCACCATCGATCCTGCACGATCTGCCCTCCATTTCAGCCATGATCCCGTTGCATCCATCATAAAAAGGGCTTCCGGCAGCCAAATCGGCAATAGGGTTTTTAATTTGTAAATTAAATAAAAGAGGCATGTTTGTTTTGGGTGATGCCAGTGTTTACTAACATTCTTATCGCATTAGACGGATCCGAGGCCAGCCAGCGCGCACTATCCAGAGCTGTTGATGAAGCAAAGATGTGGAATGCACAACTCCATGCCATATATGTCGTGGAAACCGGTCTTTTCTCTTCACTCCCCCTTGACAATACCGTGGAGGTTATGTACCGTGTTCTCGAAAAGGAAGGAGAGAAAGTGCTGGAGAGGGCAAAGAAATCCGGTGCCGCGAACGGAGTCACGATCATCACTCATATAAAACAGGGACATGCAGGAAGCGAGATCGTTGCACTTGCAGAACAGGAGAAATCCGACCTCATCATGGTTGGCTCTCACGGCAAGAGCAACACCGATCGTCTTCTTATCGGCAGTGTCAGCACATTTGTGGTTACCCACAGCAAGGTAACAACCATGGTGGTGAGATTATAACAGACATGATTGTCAAAGACTACATGACATCTGACGTAGTTCACGTCGAAATTCCGGGAAACCGGGACGATGTCTTAAAAATACTCAAACGTACAGGCATCTCCGGTGTCCCCGTCTTAAAGAATAAAAAGATCGTTGGCATTATCACGCGAAAGGACCTGCTGAGAAAACCCGAAGAGATCCAGCTCGGGCTTCTCATGACGCCAAAACCCATCACCATCGAGCCGGATATGGATGTGCGGGATGCAGCACGGCTCCTCGTCACCCGCCGTATCCGCAGACTTCCGGTTGTGGAAGATGGCCATCTGGTTGGTCTCCTCTCCGTAGCTGATCTTATGCACGCCCTCGCCAAAATCAAGAATAAGGAGGAGATCAAGGATCACTATACCAGCCTGACCTTTGCTCTCTGGGAAGAGACACCGCTCCCTGTTGTTGGCAGAATCATGGAGATTTCCGGGGTTGATGCAATTCCTATCCTTGATACGGAAAACCGGCTCCAGGGTATCATCTCTGAACGTGATCTTATCCGGAGTTCAAGCATCGAAGACAGCGTGGGTGTGAGCGATTTCTCCAACGGGACGGATGATGATGAATGGACCTGGGAGAGCATACGGGACAACCATACCATCAGTTTCGGTATCTCAAAAGTACAACTCCCGAACCGCCCGGTAAAGCTTGCAATGGTCAAGAACGTTATATCGGTTCCTGCAAACGCGGAAGTAAGCGAGTGTGCGCTCAAGATGCGCAGGGCACGCGTAGATCAGATTCCGGTAGTGAACGGAGACAAACGTCTCGTAGCAATGCTCTACGACAGGGAACTTATCAAAGCCCTCTGCCGTGAACCGGCAGAATAAAAACCTTTAAATTTCCCCATATCATTTAATACCATAAAGCGCTTTTAAAGAAGCAATTTTAGCGTTTATTTGTTTTTGGAGTGCCAATATGCCTGAACAGTACCAGGAGTCCATGAAGGGAACAACCACCATTGGTCTCGTTTTTTCGAGCGGTGTTGTTCTCGCTACCGAGAAAAGAGCGACCATGGGATACATGATCGCGAGCAAGAAAGCAAAAAAAGTATACCAGGTCGCAGATCGTATCGGCATGACAACGGCTGGCGGTGTCGGTGATGCCCAGCAACTCGCACGCATCCTGACCGTGGAGTGTAACCTCTACCAGATCCGTAGATCACGCCCGATCACGGTCGGTGCCACGGCAACACTGCTCTCGAATTACCTGAACCAGAACAGGTACTTCCCGTACTATGTCCAGCTCCTTGTCGGGGGCATTGACGAGCATGGCCCGAGCGTATACTCGGTCGATGCCATGGGCGGGGCAACCAAGGAAGAGGAGATTGTAGCAACAGGCTCAGGATCTCCGATGGCATATGGTGTACTCGAGGACCGGTTTGTCCCCAAAATGAGCAGGGATGAATCGATAGACCTTGCAGTCCGTGGGTTGAAATCCGCGATGAAACGCGATGCCGGATCCGGTGAAGGCATCCACATTGTGGTTATCACAAAAGAGAAGTATGAGGAGTTGAGCGAAGAACAGCTCAAATACTATCTTGGCAAAACTCCCGCATGATCTTTTTTTAGGACGACTTTTTTATGCAGATTGAAGAACGGCTCAAAGAGCTCAAGGATAAAATTAATGAGAAGGTGCCCCGGGGCATCACGGTTACGCAGGTTGAATTTGAAGGCCCCGAGCTGGTCATCTACACCGACGATCCGAAACGGTTTGCTGATGAGGCGGATCTGATCAAGATCCTCGCCCGCGACCTGCGAAAGCGGATTGTGGTCAGGCCCACCATTCTTGAAGACCCTGAAAAGGCATATAACGATATCAAATCTGTTGTACCGGATACTGCCGGTATCACCGATATCTTTTTTGATGCAGATACAGGCGAAGTACTGATAGAGGCGGAAAAACCCGGCGTTGTGATAGGCAAAAACGGAGCGACACTCCGGGAGATCACCAGGCATATCGGGTGGACTCCCAAGGTTGTCCGCACTCCCCCCATCGAAAGCTCGACGGTTAAGCAGGTCCGGCAGTACCTCCGCTTGGTGAACGAAGAACGCAAATCGTTCCTGCGCACCATCGGCAGGCGCATTCACCGGGATATTCCGGGAAGAGATGATACCAGTAAGGAAACCACGAAAAAGGACCAGTGGGCCAGGGTCACGATGCTCGGATGTTGCCGTGAGGTCGGGCGTGCAGCATTCCTGCTGACGACCCCCAACAGCAGGGTGCTGATCGACTGCGGAGAAAAACCGGACAACTCGAACGGGACCCCCTATCTCTATGTCCCGGAAATTCACCCGCTCGCCCAGCTCGATGCCGTTGTGCTTACTCATGCTCACCTGGACCATTGCGCACTCATACCTCTTCTCTATAAGTACGGCTATGAAGGCCCGGTCTACTCGACACCGCCAACCCGGGACCTCTCGGCCATGCTCCAGCTCGATTATCTTGACGTGATTCACAAGGAGGACCGGAAAGTCCCGTACTCCTCCAACGAGGTCAAGACCTATATCCGGCACTCCATCACCCTCAACTATGGCAGCGTTACGGATATTGCTCCGGATATCAAACTCACCTTCCACAATGCCGGTCACATCCTGGGCTCGGCGATCGCCCACTTCCATATCGGGGATGGCTTGTACAATATCGCATTTACGGGTGATTTCAATTACAGCAAGAGCCGCCTTTTCAACCCGGCAATCAACCAGTTCCCCCGGCTCGAAGCGCTCTTTATGGAAAGCACGTACGGGGGTTCCAATGATTTCCAGCCTGCCCGTTCTGATGCAGAGGCAAAGCTCTACGAAACCATCAACACGGTGCTCTCCCGTAATGGCAAGGTGATCATTCCCGCATTCTCTGTCGGTCGTTCGCAGGAAGTGATGCTGGCGCTGGAAGAGGGGATGCGTCTTGACAAGATCCCGAAAGTGAAGATCTACCTTGACGGCATGATCCGCGAGGCAACCGCAATCCACACCACGTATCCTGAATACCTCAATACCGAACTCCGGAACCTGATCTTCCGCGAAGGTATGAACCCGTTCCTGGCCGAGTGTTTCCAGCAGGTGGACAGCCAGGAGTTGCGGGAGAAGGTGATTGCCGGAGATCCCTGCGTGATAGTTTCGACCAGCGGTATGCTGAATGGCGGCCCCGTCATGGAATATCTCTTAAACCTTGCCCAGGATGAAAAGAATGCACTGGTCTTTGTCGGCTACCAGGCGGACGGCACATACGGGCGGCGCATACAGAAAGGGTGGCGTGAGGTCCCTATGGGGCGGAAAGGGACGATCACCATCAACCTCGAGATCGTAACCATCGACGGTTTCTCCGGTCATTCCGATCGCAGGCAGCTGATGAATTACATCGGGCAGATCCAGCCGCGTCCTGAGAAGATCTTCTGTATCCATGGCGACGAGAACAATACCATCGATCTCGCAAGTTCCATTTACAAGCGGTATCATATCGAGACGCACTCACCCATGAATCTGGAAACGTACAGAATGGTCTGACGGTACCGATGAGGACACGCCTTTCCCTCTTTTTTGGGATATTTGCTCTGATGGCCCTTTCTAATGCCATCGTTCCTGTGCTCCCGCACTATGCCGTGGAATCTGCAGTCCAGGGAACAATCTATGCAGCGTATTTTCTGGGCGCATTTGCAACAACGTTATTGGGAGGCATCCTGTCAGACCGGTATGGACGCGTTCCCCTTCTGCGTTCAGGCCTCATTATCACCGTCGCCAGCGGATTCCTGTTGTCATTCATGACATCGCCTCTTCCGCTCATTGCCGCCCGTCTCCTTGAAGGAATGGGAGGAGGATTCTTTGTTGCAGCTTCGATGTCCTATGTGAATTCGCTTTCTGACCATGAACGAATGAGCGGCTGGTTCATGGCGTTCCTCAACGCCGGGCTCGTAATCGGACTGGTCGTTGCCGGGTGGCTGGCAGCCCGTTTTCCTGATCCCGCAAGCGGCATACTTTTCTTTGCCGGACTTACTATGATTCCTGCAGCAGCAAGTTTTTTTTTCCGCGAGCCGCCCACCGGCACTCCCCAGAGGGATAATGCTGCTGCACTCATCCCGATGGTGAAAAACTACCGCTGGCTGTGGTACTCGACAGTTATCCTCATCGGCAGCACCGGTGTTGTCACCTCACTCTATCCCAAATTTTCAGGCTATTCACCGGATAGTGTCGGAGTCTGGATCTCCCTGATGAGTGTCGCCACCATTCTTGCGGTGCTCGCCGCATCGCGGCTCTCGTTACCCCCGGTCAGCACTATCCGCTGGAGTGCAGCCCTGATGGTGATCGCGGTCATGGTATCGTTTTACTCGCCGCTGGGGTTTGTGATGATCGGGATACTTGCCGGTATTGTCATGATCGCCCAGATGTCGTATCTTTCCAGGGCAAAGGACCACCAGGGAATTGCCATGGGACTGTTCTCCACGACCAGCTACCTGGGTATGACAATACTCCCGGTCATCGCCGGTGTGATCGCAGATTCGGCGGGCTTTTTTTATGCATTTTGTGCAACGGCTCTCTTTGCAGTAACCGTTTTTTTCACGATCGGGCGGTGCAATTGTCCGCCGCATGACATGAATCAGACCACAGGTGACTAAAAACAGGGTTATTGCTTCATTAAAGTCACCCCCATAATATGACGGCGGGAAGTGCCTACCACCGCATCTCTCATCCCTGCCGGTCATTCTGTCCTTCTATCATTTACCCCACATATGACCTGAGTTAATCGGAGCCCTGTACGTGCTCCGATTGGTGTCAGACAGGGTAAAACGGGGGCAGTATCGGACTCCTTTTCATAAAGTCCGTGAATCATCGTTATTTTGCCAAACGGACAATTTATCTGAGACTCATAAATGCGACCGGTGACCGTATGTAAGTGAAAACCTGCTGCAGTCTGGCGCAAAACTATCTGCCATTA
>Ga0315275_10000619_pt1 | contig 29922 bp, 23 predicted proteins | sample YL17G03_0_MG_FD_205557 | JGI IMG/M metagenome (GOLD analysis project Ga0315275, IMG submission 205557) | Sediment microbial communities from Yellowstone Lake, YNP, Wyoming, USA - YL17G03_0 | ecosystem: Environmental > Aquatic > Freshwater > Lake > Sediment | place: USA: Wyoming | collected...
GAGTTGATAGCGCGCTGCGGAAGTCGCCCTCAAAGGCATCACCGAGCCCCATATCAAGGACAGTCGTATTATAGCAGACAAATGTCTGGCATTCAATATGACACATATTGGGGTATCGACCGGGAGCAATACCATCTGTAGGGGGTTCGTTTGACGCGAGCCCCAACGTCGGTTACACTGAGCAGCGGTTCGGTGCAGCGCCGCATGATTCCACGAAGAAATAAAACCCGGGGGACGTTCGCTCCGTGAATCAGATTTGTTTTGTCGACGGCAAAATTCTCCGCGGCGACGAGGCGTGCGTGCCCGTCGATGATCTGGGGTTACAGCGGGGGTACGCCGTTTTCGATTACGCCCGCGTATACAAAGGCAAACCGTTTCACATCGGGGATCACCTGGCGAGATTCCGGCGGTCCGCCGCCGCGCTCCATCTCACCATCCCCCGTTCCGACGCCGAGATCATAGACATCGCGAGGACGCTTGTGGGCGAACTGGGGCTCGAGAACCAGGGGATCCGTATGATCCTCACCGGCGGCTCGGCGCACGCGCCGACGCTTCTCGAAAACGCCCGTCTCATCGTGATCGCCGAAGAGCTTCCCCAGTACCCCACGGTTGTGTACGAAAAGGGAGTCAAGCTCGTCACGTGCGAGTTCGAGAGGGATCTGCCGTACGTGAAGACGACGAACTACATGACGGCGTTTCGTCTGACGAGCTTCAAAAAAGAAAAAGGCGCGTTCGAGATTCTGTATTCCTGGCAGGGGAAACTTCTCGAGTGCGCGCGTGACAATTTTTTCGTCTTCCGCGGAGACACTCTCGTTACGGCGAAAAACGACGTGCTCGACGGCATCACGAGAAAAGTGGTCCTCGACATCGTCCGCGGTCGTTTCGACGTCGAGGAGAGGGACCTCTTTGCGACGGAGCTCGAGACGGCGGACGAAGCGTTTCTCGCATCGACCTCGAAACAGGTCGTCCCCGTGGTGCAGGTGGATGACCGCCGGATCGGCGACGGTTCCGTCGGCGAGCGCACGCGGGCGGTCATGACGCTTTTTGACGAGTACGTGGAGAGGTACGAGCCATGAAGAGCTATGTGCGGATCGTTTTCATCGTCGCGGGACTCGTAGCCGTGTGCGGAGGTTGCGTGAAGAAGGAACCCGCGCCGCCCGAGAAATCCTCGAATCTGACGGGCGACTACCTCGGGCAGACGCCGCCGCGCGCCACACCCGAGCTTTTCGCGCCCGGTGTGGTGAGCACGGGTCTCTACGAGAGGGACGTCGCGATGACACCGGATGGGAACGAGCTCTACTTTGGGCTCATCACCGGCGACGACGTGGCGATCGTCGTCACGAAACGTGAGAACGGTGTGTGGACGAAGCCGGAGATCGCGCCGTTTTGCGACGACCCCACCGTGTTCAACCTCGAGCCGCATATTACTCCCGACGGCAAACAGTTCCTCTTTCTCTCGACCCGGCCGAAGGAGGGACAGGAGAAGAAACAGGGATGGGTCTACCAGGACATCTGGGCCATGGACAGGAAAGCGGATGGATGGGGCGAGCCGTACAACCTCGGAAACCCGGCGAACAAGGATGAACCGGTGAACACGGATGCGCCCGAGTACTATCCGTCCGCGACGAGGAACGGGACGCTTTATTTCACACGTGAGGTCACGGAGAACGGCCGGTCGCGAAGCCTCATCCATCGTTCGCGCATGATCTATCTGGTTCATTCCGAAGGCGGGAGGTATGGCAAACCGGAGATCCTCCCCTCAGCGGTCAACCCCGGCGACGCTCAGTTCAACGCCTTCATCGATCCCGATGAACGATTTCTGATCGTCTCGATCGCGAACTACAAAGACAACATCGGACGGTGCGACTACTACGTCTGTTTCCGAAGCGACGATGACGTGTGGACGGGTCCGATCAACATGGGCGAGCTCATCAACACGCCGGGGAACAATGTTGCCTCTCCGTATGTGTCGCCGGACGGCCGGTACTTCTTCTTCGCCTCGACCCGGCGAAAACAACCCGCCGCCGCCGGACAGCCCGGTGTTGGAGGACAACCGGGCACTTCGGAGTCCGCACGGACGTACGAAACCATCCAGCAGATGGCGACGAAACCCCAGAACGGCAACTCGGACATCTACTGGATCGACGCCTCGTTCATCGAAACGCTCCGGCCAAAACCGGGGCCGTAGCCCGGACCATCTCCCGGGAGGAGATCCCGAAGTGGGAGCGCTTCCCAACTCACACACGTCGCCACAACCCGTCCGCACGCACAAGGAGACGATGATGAAACGAATCCTCGTTTTACTCCTCGCTTGTTGTCTGATTGCCTGCACCAAGAAAGAGGAGAAACAGAAACTCCCCCCGCCGGAAGCGGCTGAGTGGCTCGAGGAAGCTCTCGACCTCGACAAGGCCATCGTGCGGACACCGCCGCCGATCGTGTCCAGCACGGCCGAGCTCGATATCGAGTTCAGGGATCCCGTGGTGCCCGCGCATCTCGAGGGCACCGTTCTCGACAAGACCCCGTTCTCATTCGACCCGTCGATCGAAGGCCACGCCACCTGGCTCACGCAGCGGATTCTCCGTTTCGTTCCCGATAAACCTCTTCCTGCGGGTCGGACGATCGACGGGACCCTTTTCGGAAGGGTTGCGTTCGGCGAACAGAAGAAAGTCGACAACTTCCGCTTTTCGTTCAAAGTGGCCGAGCAGGAAGTCCTCTCGCTTGCCGGCGACTTCGTTCCCGTCGCTGAAACCCAACAGGGGGTGAAGTTCACGGCAACGCTTCTCTTCGCCCAGCCCGTGGACGCCGCGGAAATCAAGAAGGCCCTCGTGTTCGAAGGATCGCGCGGAAAGATGACGGTCGGCGTCGCGCAGACCGAAAAGCCCGAGGGAGTGGACATCTCGTCGGACGTCATCACGCGGACGGAAGCCGGTCAGAACTTCACGCTATCGCTCCCCGGCAGATACACCGCGACCGGAGAGAAATGGGAGAAGTCGCTCTTTCTTCCGGGGGCGAGCGAGTTCCGTGTCATCGCGCACATGGATATGGCGTCACCCGGGGCCGAACAGGTGACGTACGGTTTCCGTTTCAGCGACCCCATCAAATCGGGTGCCGATCTCTCGGGGTACATCACGATAGACCCCGACGTTCTCTACACGGTGCGGATCGATGGAAAATATCTGCTGATCCAGGGTGATTTCTACCCCGGCCGGTCATACTCGATCACGATCGCCGAAGGGTTCCCCAGCGTGTACGGCGGCAAGCGGACGAAGGAGTACAAGGCGAGCTTCTCGCCGAACAACATCAAACCCGAAATACAATGGCTCTCCGAGGGCGTGTACCTCCCCTCGGACAACAAGTACCGGCTTCAGTTCAAGTCGGTCAACATCGCGAAGGTCACCGTACGCGTCACGGAAATCTTTCAACAAAACATCGGCTTTTTCCTTCAGAACAACGTGCTCGTCGGCCGTCTCGAAAACACGCCAAACGAATGGTATGGCCGTTTCGAGTATTACGATCTCCCCCGCGTGGGCGAGGAGATCTTCAAGCAGGACCTGGGCATCACGGGGGAGCGAAACAAATGGGTCAGGGCGGAGATGGATCTCGGCCCCGTTTTCCGCGGAAAGAAAAACTCCGTCTTCGTCATCACGCTCGATTTCGACATGGAAGACCTCGTCGGCCGGTGTGTGAACGACCGGGGCGATCTGCAAGAGGGCGATCTCTATTTCGAAACGGGTAACTTTTACGACAACCCGTGTCAGCCGGGGTACTACTACAACCGGGGACAGATGAGCAAGCTTCTCATCGCCTCCGACATCGGGCTCACCGTCAAAACCGCCGAGGACGGTCTCCACGTTTTTGCAACGAACGTGCTGACGGCGCGGCCCATGGACGGGCTCGCCCTCGATCTCTACACACAGCAGAACAAGCTCATCGAAACGCAGACGACGAGCGACGGGTACGCTCACTTTGCCGGGAAGGGCGCCTACATCCTTGGAACGCACCCATCGGGGGTCGCGCTCATCAGCCAGAACCATCCCGCGTGGCTCTTGAACAAGTTCGACGTCGGGGGGAGCCTGGGGGGCAGAAAAGGCGTCGATTGCTTCGCGTACACGGACCGCGGAGTTCACCGCCCCGGGGATGTGGTTCATCTCTCGGCGATCGTGCGGATCAACCGCGCCTCGCCGCCGGAGAAGCAACCCGTCATTCTCAAGGTGAAAGACCCAAAGGGACAGGTGGTCCACGAGGCGAAAACCCCGTGTGGGTTCAACGGGCACGTCTATTTCCCGATCGCCACGGACCCCACCGACCCGACGGGTGACTGGGTGGCGGAGCTCACCGTGGGAGACGAGACGTTTTACAAACCCTTCAAGATCGAGACGGTCAAGCCGAACCGTCTCAAAGTCGCCGTCGAGATCCCCGAAAAGATACAGGCCCCGGAAAGAACGGCGAGGGGCACCGTGACCTGCAAGTACCTCTTTGGAGCTCCCGGGGCCAACTTGCGGACCGATATCGCGGTCGATCTTTCAGGAGAAAGCTTCGAACTGCGCGGATACACGGACTACGTGTTCTCGACGCCGACGAGGAGCTTCATACGTCAAAGCCAGATGGTTTTCCAAGGTCAGCTCGATGCGGAGGGAATCTGCCGTCTCAATTATGCCCTCCCGGATCTCACCAACGCGCCGGCTCTGGTCCGTGGAGTCTTGCACGCGACCGTTTACGAACCCGGGGGAAGTTTTGTCAGAGAAAGCAAGGCGACGACGATCTATCCCTACACCGCATTCGTCGGTGTGAAGGATGTCTTCAAGATGGGGGGCGCGCGCGTGGGCGAGAAATACTCGATCCCGATCGTCGTCGTCGACGGCAACGGGGAGCCGATCTCCGGTCACGTTCTCAAAGTCGCCGTCTATGTAAACCGGGAACACTGGTGGTGGCACTACGACACGCGGGACGAGAAAGACTTCCGGAAGATGCCTGAGACGTACCTCGTCGGCGAGTACACGTACGTGTCCACGGCCTCGCCGGTGACGCATCAAATGACGGTTGAAGACTACGGCGGTCACCTGATCGAAGTCCTCGACGCCACATCGGGGCACCAGGCGGGACTCTTCTTCTATGGCTCGGAGTGGGCGGCCGCTGCGCCGGCCGAAGTAAAGGAACGGAGCTTTCTTCAGATCACGTCGAACAAGAACGTGTACAACGTGGGCGACCAGGCGACGCTCGCGTTCGACACACCCGATGAGGGGACGGTGCTCTTCACGCTCGAGCAGGGAAACCGGATCATCTATCGCGAGACGAAACCGGTCGACGGAAAGCGCACATCGGTGTCGTTCGGCGTCACGGAGGAGATGATCCCCAACTGCTACGCGTCCTTGAGCGTCGTCCAACCCCACGGTCAGAACACGAACGACCTTCCCATGCGTCTCTATGGAATCGAGACCGTGTACGTCGAGGATCGAAGAACGCACCTGCCGCTCGAGCTCAAGACCCCCGATGAGCTCCCGCCGAGGGAGCAGTTTACCGTCGAGGTCACATCGCGCGCCGCAGAGAAGGCGACCTTCACGCTCGCCATCGTGGATGACGGCCTCCTGGATCTCACCCGTTTCAAAACACCGTCGCCCTGGGATTACTTTTTCCAGAAGATCGGTCTGGGCGTGGGGACGCTCGACAACTTCGATCAGATCATGGGAGTCCTGTTTCCCAATATCGACAAGTACTTCACGATCGGCGGGGGCGAGGCCGAAGAGGCGCGCGAGAAGCGTATCGACGAGGGCCGCGTGGTGCGGTTCAAGCCGGTTGTTCTTTTCGCCAGGCCGACCGCGATTGGTCCAGGAGAGACGAAGAAAGTGTCGTTCACGATGCCGAACTACATCGGCTCCGTGAGGGTCATGCTCGTCGGGGCGGCGGGTCACCGCTACGCATCGGCGGACAAGACGATTCCGGTGCGGCAGGAGCTCATGGTGCTCCCCACGCTCCCGCGCGTGGCACGGCCCGGGGACACGTTCGCGCTCCCTGTCTCGATCTTCGTCATGGACAGCACGGTTCGAGACGTCGATCTCTCTCTCGAGCTCTCGTCCAATTTGAAGGCCGAGGGGGCGAAAAAGGTCACTGTGGCCTTCGCGAAACCGGGAGAAAAGGACGCGGCGTTTTCGGTGCGTGTCGGTAACGCCGTGGGCGCCGACACGGCGACGGTTCGCGCCGCATCAGGGCGTTTCAAAGCGGATAACACCGTGTACCTCCCCACCACGAGTCCGAATCCGTTCTACACCGAGGTGACGGAGACAACGGCCGCCAAAGGGAAACCGGTGACTCTCGTGCCGGAAAAGTTCGGTCTCGAAGGGACGAACCGGGCGCGTGTGGCATTTTCGCGGCTGCCCGATATACAGATCGACAAGAGATACGCGTATCTCATCGGTTACCCGTACGGGTGCATCGAGCAAACGGTCTCCACCGGGTTTCCGCAGATGTATCTCCCCTATCTCGCCGATCTCGCGCCGCACCAGAACGAGGCAGTGACGGACGGTGTCAACGAGACGATAAAGGCTCTCGGCCGCTTCAGGATCAAAAGCGGGTTCACATTCTGGCCGTTTTCGAACTTTCAGGAAAACCCGTACGCGGACTGGGGATCGACGTACGCGGGCCACTTCCTTGTCGAGGCGCGCGCTCTGGGGTACAACGTCCCCGAGGAGACCTATGCGCATTGGTTGGAAGACGCCAAACGCCGCGCGAAAACGGTGAACAAGAACGATCACCGGTACCAGACGTACCGGCTCTTCGTTCTCGCGCTCGCGAAAGAACCGCAGATGGGGGCGATGAACCTCGTCCGCGAAAACTATCTCGGTGTTCTCGACCCATTGTCGAAGAGGCTCCTGGCCGCCGCGTACCAGTTGAGCGGAATGGACAACGTCGCGCGTGAGATCCGCTCGGCGGCGCCCACCCAAATCGGCGCGTACCGCGAGCTCGCCGGCACGTATGGTTCGGCGCTCCGCGATGCGGGGCTCATGGCGTACCTCTCTGTAAAGATGAAGGACATGGAGACGGCGTCGGTTCTGCTTCGGACGGTGTCGAAGTCGTTCGCCGAGTCGGAGTGGTTCTCGACCCAGGAAACGGCGATGGCGCTCCTCGCGTTCGGCGCCTTCTACAAGGAGACAGCGTTCCCCGGGGGCGCCGTGGCTCTTCGTGTGAAGATGGGCGAGGCGGCGTGGCAGGAGATGACGGTCGCCGGGTATCAGAAAGTCGTGGATCTCGATGACATGTGGGGAAAGAAACTCGTCGTCGAGAACAAAAGCGACAATCCGCTTTTTGTGACGCTCTTCGAGGAAGGCGTCCCCGTGGACAACCGCATACAGACGGGGCACCAGGAGATCGAGATGACGAGGGGCTTCTACGACGAAAGCGGCCAACCGGTCGATGTTGTCGACAGACCGCAGGGCACACCGTTCTGGGTCGTCTACAAAGTGAGAAGCGCCCACACTACGGCGATCGAAGAGCTCGCGCTGTCGAGCGTGGTCCCGTCGGGATGGGAAATATTCAACCCGCGTGTGACGGGTGAGGAACCGCCGGAGTGGGTGCGGAGGCTCTCGCCCACGTCGGGAGAGTACATGGACATACGCGACGACCGTGTGAACTGGTTCTTCGATCTGCAGCCGAACGAGGTGGCCGCATTCGCGGTGAAGATCAACCCGACGTTCAAAGGCGATTACGCTCTACCTCCGGTGGTGTGCGAAGCGATGTACTCGCCGGAATTTTATGCGCGGATCGCAGGCGGCCGTGTGAGGGTGAAGTAACAGCATGTTTGGGCGTCTTAAAGGTTCTTTGCGGGATGGGCGCTGGATGGGCGTGCGACGACCGTTCGCACGGGTCCTGTCGGCCATCCGCCCGCTGCCGTGCTCGCTTCGCTGCGCGCGTGAGCGGGCGCCCGTGGCCGCCACCCGCGCATGAAACGTGGGGCATCAGTGATGAAGCTTCGACGCATACGTGTCATTGCCCTCGCCATCGCAGCCGCCTTGGCGGTGTGGTTCATCCTTCCCGTCGGCAGACTTTTCCCCGACGAGTACTCGACTCTCGTTTTCGACACGCACGGAAAGCTTCTGCATGCCACCCTCGCCGGTGACGAACAGTATCGCTTCCCTCTCGAGGCCGTTCAGCTCCCCGAAAAATACGTCACGGCGGTGCTCGCGTCCGAGGACAGGCGATTCTACAGACACCCGGGTGTGGATCCCCTTGCGCTCGCGAACGCGGCAGCGACGAACCTGAAAACAGGGAAACGTCTCCGCGGCGGAAGCACGATTACGATGCAGGTCGTTCGTCTTGCCCACCCCAAAGGGCGGACGTACGTCAACAAGGCCGTCGAGTGTCTGGCGGCTCTCAAGCTCTCTCTTCACTTTTCGAAAGAGGACGTGTTGAGGCTCTACGCCGCTCACGTCCCCATGGGGGGCAACATCGTCGGGATCCAGGCGGCGTCGACCATCTATTTTGGAAAACCCGCCGACGAGCTCACCTGGGCGGAAGCAGCGCTTTTCGCCGTTCTCCCGAACGCACCCTCGATGATCAGTGTCGAACGCGAAAGACACGCGCTTCTGGCCAAACGAAACGCGCTTCTCAAGAAGTTGTTCGAAGAGGGGGTCATCGACGAGGTGACGTGCGGCGCGTCGTCCGAGGAACCCCTCCCCGACGCCATTCGCCGTCTTCCTTTTACAGCGCCGCACTTTTCCCAGTACGCAAGAGCCGGGCATCCTCGCGCCCGTGTGTTGACGACCACGCTCGACGAGGAGATCCAGCGCCGTGTCGTCGATGCGGCGAGACTCCACCGCGCGTCGCTTGCCCATCAAGGGATCCCGAATCTCGCCGTCCTCGTCGTCGAAACCCAAACGGGGAAGATACGGGCGTATCTGGGGTCGCAGGATTTCCAGGACGCCGAATCCGGCGGGCAGGTCGACGGCGTCCAGGCGCACCGCTCGACGGGGAGTCTTCTGAAACCGTTTCTCATTGCGAAGGCGCTCGACCGGGGCCCCTTCAGCATGGAGTCGAGGATTCAGGACGTGCCCACGTTCTACGGAACATTTGCGCCGCAGAACGCGTCGATGGAATTCAGCGGGCTTGCACGTCTCGACGACGTGCTCATCCAGTCGCTCAATGTGCCTTCGGTGCGGCTCCTCAACGCGTATGGTGTGTACAACTTTTACGACTTCCTCGTCGACGGGGGGCTTGGAGGGCTCTTCCGGGGACCCGACGGCTATGGGCTTTCGTTGATCCTCGGGGGCGCCGAAGCGAGTTTGTTCGAACTCGTTCAATTGTACGTAGCCCTCGGGAACCTCGGGCAATTCCGGCCGGTCGAAGCGATCGATCGTCCGGCCGAGCCTCACACGGACCGGCGCAGCGCGTTCGAGCCGCGCATCGCATCCGCCGCCGGCTCGAACGAACGAAGGCTTTTCAGCCAGGGAGCGGCGTGGCTCGTGCTGAATGCGTTGACACGGCTTTCCCGTCCGGGTGTCGAGTACTACTGGGAGTACTTCGACAACCGGATTCCCGTTGCGTGGAAAACAGGAACGAGCTACGGACAAAAAGACGGGTGGGCCATCGGAGTCAACAAACAGTGGACCATCGGCGTCTGGGCCGGCAACTTCACGGGCGAAGGGAACGCGTTGCTCACCGGCACGGGGTCGGCGGCGCCTCTTCTGTTTACGCTCTTCAACACACTCACGCGTCACGGGGAGCCGGGGTGGGTCGACGAACCGACCTTCGATCTCGTCGACGTCGTTTGCTGCGAGGAAAGCGGTTTCCCCGCGGGCCCCGACTGCTCACGGACCTTTCGGAGCAAACGGCCGCGCTCCGCATACGCACCGGGCGAGTGTCCGTACCACCGGCGGTTTCTCGTGGACAAGGCAACGGGGCGACAGGTGTGTTCGCTCTGTTGGAAAGGCGTCGATACCGAGTGGGTCACGCGGTTCGTCGTGCCGCCTGGTGTGAGAGAGATTTTCACAAAAACCGGCCGTCACGCCGACGCGGTGCCGGTACACGCGGCGAATTGCCCCGATTTCCACGACGACTGCCGCATGGAGCTCGTGTATCCCGTCGACGGGATCAAGATTTTCGTCCCTCGCGACTTCGACGGCGTTCACGAGAAGATCGTCTTCTCCGCGAAACATCAAACACCCTCGACCCACGTCTTCTGGTATCTCAACGGATCGCTCGTCGGCGAGACCGTCGGGACCCACGAGTGCACGGTCGATCTCGATCCGGGCGCCTACACGCTCACCGTTCAGGACGAAGATGGCTTTTCACGAACGGCGGCGTTCACCGCGTACAAAAAGGGCGGGTGAACCTCGCCCGCGCTCCTGATCACATCACGCTGATGGGTGTGGTGGAGGGTCGTTGCAGGTCTTTTCGCGGGAACGAGCGAGGATCACCCGCCGCGGGTCCTGTCGGCCATCCGCCCGCGGCCGTGCTCGCAGGCTGCGCGCGGGCGCCCGTGGCCGCCACCCGCGGCGGGAAGCCGAGTGAAGTGGAGCGAGGGCCTGCAACGACCCTCCACCGCACCCACTGAGACTAGCTCGAGGGTTTGACGAGGTGGAGCGTTTGCGTCGGGTACGCGAACTTGATCCCTTCCTTCTCGAACAGCTCGTGGATCCTCAAGTTGATTCCCTGCTGAACATCCATGTACGTCCTGTACGCGGGGGCGAGGACGTAGTAGACCGTCTCGAAATCGAGCGACGACGGTCCGTACGCTTTGAAATGCGAGCGGTCGAAACGGACCTGTGGCTGGGCTTCGACGGCCTCGCGGAGGATTTCGGGGATACGCACGAGCTTCTCGCGCGGCGTCTGGTAGGTCACTCCAATCGAGAACGAGACGCGGCGCTCGTTCATTCTCTCGAAATTCTGGATCCGGCTCGTCAGCAGATCGTTGTTCGAGAACACGAGCTGTTCTCCGGACAAGCTCCGGAGCCGCGTCGTCTTGATACCGATGTGCTCTACTGTTCCCTGGTGTTCTCCGATGTTCAGGTAGTCGCCGATGACGAAGGGTTTGTCGAAGATGATCGAAAGCGAAGCGAAAAGATCACCCAGAGTGTTCTGAACCGCGAGCGCAACGGCGATACCGCCGACACCGAGACCGGCGATCAACGTGGTGACTTGCACGCCGAGGTTGTCGAGGACGGCGAGGAAAACCACCAACCAGATAAGGATACGTCCCCCAAACCCGATGGCGGTGACCACCGTCGCGGCGGACGCGTCGGTCGCGAGCTTGCGTTCGCGGTACGACTCAAGCCAGTAGCGAAACCCTGCGCTCGCCCATACGCCCATTTGAAGCCAAAAAACGATGACCACAACTTTTGCGAGTCCGGCGTGAACCGGTTCGCTCAGCTCGAGGACGAGGCTTCCCGCATAGATCGCCGCCACGAGGAGAATGACCGTTTTTGTTTTGCGAAGGGCGTGAGTCACCAGGTCGTCCCAGTCGGTCCTGGTCCGTTTCGAGAGGGCGAGCACGCGCCCGATGACTACGCTCACGAGCAGCCGAAGCCCCACGAGAACAGCGAGCGTGATCGCGATCGCGATCACCCACTGGCGAACGGCGTTTCCGTAGAACGTGTAATTCAGAAGGTCCATGACGGTGGCGACTCCCTTTCTGTCTTCAGAGGAGATGGACGCTCACGAGTCCCAGCGAGGGAAACGCTATAACGTCGGGTCGATCCGGGTCAACCCCGGAGATTCTCACGGGGGATCGGCTCCGATATCGCTGGAAAAACCGGCGAATCTTGTGCTTATTTGATATCGAGAAACGCGAAAGGAGAACGCTCATGCCGATGAAACACGCCGGCAGTGTCCCGCGCGAGACGGTCAACGTAGGAAAAGGCGCCTATCGCCAGGTCCTGGTCGGACCCGACGAAGCCCCGAATTTCGCTCTTCGGCGGTTCATCATCGACCCCGAAGGAGGCATCCCCGCGCATACGAACACGGTTGAACACGAACAGTACGTGCTCAGCGGGCGCGCGAAGATCGGGATCGGAGGCGACGTCGTCGAGGTCAAGTCCGGTGACGTCCTCTACATTCCTGCGGGAACACCTCACTGGTACGAAGTTCAGGGCGCCGAGCCGTTCGAGTTTCTCTGTGTTGTCCCGAACCAGCCGGACCGTATGGAGCTTGTGCGCAAGAGCGATTGAACCGGTGCGCCCCTCTCCCCTCATTCCACCTCCCCATGGAGGAACCAGCACTTTCTCCGCCGGTCGTAGTAGAGCCACAGCCAACGGCTGGTTTCCGTGCGGACAAAGTAGTACTCGCGCTGAACCTCTCTGACCCACCATCCGCCGGTGATGACGTAGGGCCCGATCGTCTCTTCGATCAGCCGGTCTTCGAACATGTGCGCGAGCGCCGCCCTGGGCTCACGATGGCGTGTCTTCGAAAAAGGGATCGGCCTTGCGTAAATCCTGCGGACCAGCGGACGAACGGCGACGTTTCGCGGCGATGGGGCCGGGATCTTTTTCACCGGCTCCCACTCGAAACACGCCTCTGGAAGATGTCCGTCGCGAAGACGGGCTTTCACGACGGATCGCTCGCCAAACTCGGCGCGGACCCGCGCCAGCGCCCGGTTTGCCGCGTCGAGATCGCGCGGGGACTGCTTTTCAAAAAGGTCGTGCTGCTTTCGGTGCGCGCGTGTGCTCTTGGCCTCGACATCGATGTCGGTTACACCTGAAGCCAGCGACATCGAGGCCAGACGGAGACGCACGAGCTCGAGGATCTGTGTGATATCGAGTGTGGGACCGGCGGGCTCGAGCCGCTCGGCGTGTTTTTCCTTGTTGTCGAAAACGAAGCGGAGCTCGAGCGCGGCAACGAGTTCATCGCGTTTGCCCAGCGTCTCACGGATGGGTTCGAGCAGGGTTTCAACGACGGCCATCAACCGGTCGAGGTTCGTTTCCGGGTAATCGAGTGCGGCCCGGCCAATGGCCGGTTCGACGGGGCTCTCGGGTTGAAGCGGCGTCCAGATCTCTCCCCTGGCGAGCTGGTGAAGATGAAGCACTTCCGCCCCGAACCGCTTGAGGACCCCCGATGCGGGGAGGTTCAAAAATTCTCCGAGTGTGGTGATGCCGAGCTTCTCGAGTGCGTCACGGAGATCCGGGTCAAAACCCAAGCGCTCGATCGGCACTTTCGACGCCGTGGCCTTCTCGTCGGCGGGATCCTCGAAAACGGTCACGCCGCCGCACGTTTTTGCCGCGGCGTACGTGCCAAAACGTGAAAATCCGGCCGCCACCGACGCTCGAAATTCCGCTTCGGCAAGCTCGTCGTGGATGAGTTCCCCCCACTTTTTCAGACAAGGATAGAGATGCGACAGCCCCGTCGCCCCGAGCCAGAACACGCCGGGTTCGTGTGTTGATGGTTCGACGTCGGGTGTGAAAAACCGGAGCCGTTCGGCGAGAGCAGCGACGGTTTCTTCGATCTCGGACTGCGGCACCATACCGGCGCGAAGATTGCTCGAGAGGGAAAGCGCCGGGGCGAACCGCATCCCCGGGAGGATGCGGCGCTCGCGTGCGCGTTCGTTGACCCACAGGAGGGTCCCTTGCGCGTTGTCGCGGTTGACGACGGCGGCGGGGTGGTCCTTCCATTCGGGGCGCCGCCGCAAAAGAAGCTGGAGCGGAAACTCGTTGAGGTTCACACAAGCCAGTCGTTCCACGATGCGCCTCCAAGGAAGCTCCGCGACCCGCAGGTTTCTCCTCGGGGTCCCCTGTGGCACACGGCACCTCTAATGTACCAGACATTTGTCTGGCGTGCAAGGGGATTCGAACTTGACCGGGGACGGGGACATCGATAGGGTCATTCATACCGTCACGCGTCCACTGGAGAAGACAACGGAGAAGACAACGATGAGTCGGTCAACCGGTTTTAGTGTCGGCGCTTTTTGTTTTCTGATCGTGCTCTTGCTCGCTTGTTCTTTCGATTCGGCCCAAGCTGTGATCTACGTCGATGCGGACGCCACGGGCGCCAATGACGGCACGTCGTGGACGGACGCGTTTACCGATCTTCAAAACGCCCTCTCGATCGCGACTGCGGGCGATACCGTCTGGGTCGCCGGCGGTACCTACAAACCGACGAGCGGAACGAACCGCACGGCTAATTTCAAACTCAATACCGGAGTGGCTCTTTTCGGCGGGTTCGCCGGTGTCGAAACGTCGCTTTCCGAGCGCTACATGGCGGCACATCCGACTGTTTTGAGCGGCGAAATCGGCGCCTTCACGGTGGACGACAATTCATTTCACGTTGTCAGGAGCGATGGCTCCGATTCCACCGCAGTGCTCGACGGGTTCATCATCACCCGGGGCAACGCCTCGGGTAGTGCGCCCGACGATCGCGGTGGGGGGATGATCCTCGTGGGCGCGAGCCCGACGGTGAGAAACGTGTCTCTCAGAAACAACTCCGCGACGCGGGGCGGCGGAATGTCGGTGTCGGGGGGCCGCTCCAGGATGTTCAACATCGCGTTTCTCGGCAACTACGCAAACTACGGCGGCGGGCTGTACACCTACGATGGCGGCAAAGAGACTATCACCAACGCCACCTTCGCCGGCGACTCCGTCCAAACGCAAGGCGCCGCGATCTACAACATCGGGAGCTTTCCCGAAATCATCAACACCATCGTATGGGCGAACACCGGGATCACTCAGGTGATTAACCTCAGCGGCGCGGCGACTTTCCGTTATTCCGACATCGAGGGATCGGGCGGGAGCATCGAGTGGAAACCCGGCTTCGGGATCGACGGAGGTCACAACATAGACGTCGATCCCCTCTTCATCAGTGTCGTGAACCGGGACGCCCATCTTGGACTCGGTTCCCCCGCGATCGACGCAGGGGACGCCAATGCGCCAAACATTCCTCCCACGGATCTCGATGGGATTCCCCGGATCATCGGGGCGGGTATTGACCTCGGCGCATACGAGTTCAATGATCCTACGCATATCCGTGGTCTCGAGGTGCCGCGCACCCCTCGAGTCACATCGGTTTATCCGAACCCGTTCAACCCCACGGTGACCGTGTCGTTCGAGCTCGACAGACGACGGGACGTCCGTATCGCCGTGTACGACGTGGGAGGGCGGTTGGTTCGCACCTTGTTGCGCGAAAGTGGCAGGGACCCGGGCCCGCACCGGGTTCTATGGGACGCGACCGACGACGCCGGCAGACGTATGGCCAGCGGCGTCTATTTCATCGAGGTTCAGTCGAATGGTTGGAGAGATAGTCGAAAAGTGATCCTTATCAAATAGGACCTACACTCCGTCGGAAAAATGCCGCGCAGCTAACCGATAGAAGGCGACTTCATCGGGGGTGACATCACGCATCATGGACATCGGCATCAAGCTCGACATCGGTTTTTCGGGAGACGAGTCCTGCCGCCGGCTCTTCGGCACCCAGAACGCTCTTTCACTCCTCTGGAATCTCGGCTTTCGCGCTGTTGAAACGGCGATCGATACGAAAACGGATTTCCAGGCGGTGGCCGAGTACATCCGGTTGTGCACCGGTGCCGGTTTCCATGTGTCGCTCCATCCGTATACCGAACGCGCGCCAGGCAACCCCGCATACTTCAGCCGGGACGGCGGCCGGTGCCGGCAGTTCCACGCCAAGGTGTTTTCTGCCGCGGAGGAAGCGGCGGAGCGTCAAGGCGGCAACGTGACCGTCAACGTCCACGGAGCGACGGCCCCCAAAGAAGAGGACCGGGATGTGCTCTTGATCGAAACCATCCGCTTTTTCAGGTGGGCGCGGGAGTGGTGCGTCGAGAACGCGCCGCACGTGACGACGGTCGTCGAACTCCAGTTTCGTCCGAACCCCGACGAAACGATACAGCGTATCGGGGACGGGTACGGGGAGCTCCTCGAGATCGTGAAGCGCGCCGAGGTCGACGCCTGTTGGGATCTTGGACACGCATATATGAACGCGGATCGGTTCGATCTGCCTCTCGAACCGCCGACGGAGCTTTTGCCGCGTATCGCCCACATCCACTGTCACGATGTGAAGGACGGCGATCACAACCCTCTCGTCTTCGGCCGCGTCCCGTGGGATCGCCTGCTCGCCTCCGCCCTCGAGTGCGGTTTCGACGGGGCTGTGATCCTCGAGGTCCCACCAGAGAATTTCCTTCGCGCGGGTGGTCTCGAGACGCTCACCCAATCGGTCAACAAGATCGCGGCTTTTGCCGGAGAAAAACTCCGCCGCTGAGGGAGAGCCCGTTATCGCACAGCGCGGGTCCTGTCGGCCATCCGCCCGCTGCCGTGCTCGCTTCGCTGCGCGCGTGAGCGGGCGCCCGTGGCCGCCACCCGCGCCCTAGAACCAGCCTTTCTTCCGGAAGATCACGATCAGTGTCAGGCTGAGGCCCAAAGAGATGAGCCAGAAGAGCGGGTAACCGAGCCTCCATCCCAGCTCCGGGAAGTACTTGAAGTTCATTCCATAGACGCCCGCCAGAAAAGTGATCGGGGCGAAAATCGTGGCGAAGATCGTGAGGATCTTCATCACGGCGTTCATCTTGTTGCTCATGCTAGAGAGGTAGAGATCCTGCATCCCCGAGATGAGGTCCCGGTACGATTCCATGGCTTCGATCAGCTGGACGGAGTGGTCGTAGACATCGCGGAGATACACGCCCGTCGTTTTCTTGATCAGACTCGATTCGGCGCGTTCGAGAATCCCCGCCACTTCGCGCGTGGGCCAGATGAGTTTGCGGAGAAAGATCATCTCCCGTTTGAGCTCGTGAATGGTCCGCAACGTTTTCGGCGAAGGCCGTGCGGCGAGCTCGTCGGCGACCGTTTCGATCTCGTCGCCGATTTTCTCGAGCACGATGAAATAGTGGTCGACGATGGCGTCGATAAGCGCGTAGGCGAGATAGTCGGTCCCGGATTTCCGGAGGCGGCCCGCGCCCCCTCGGATGCGTTCGCGTATGGGGTCCCATACGTCGCCCTCTTGTTCTTGAAACGAGAGGAGATAGGTGGAGCCCACGATGAAGCTGATCTGGTCGGCGGCAATCTCGGTCTGACCTTCGGGGTATTCGAGCATCTGGAGAACGATGAACAGATGATCCTGATGGTCCTCGACCTTCGGGCGCTGGTGCGTGTTGACGATGTCTTCGAGAACAAGGGGATGGAGGCCGAAGTGCTCTCCCAGTTTCTTCAGGCCGTCCGTGTCGTGGAGGCCATCGATGTTGATCCACGACACGCCGGGCGTATCCCGGTATGGAAAGCACTCGTCGATCGAGTGGAGCTCCTTCTCTTCGAAGTGAGAATCGTCGAAGTCGAAGACGGTGATCTTCACCCTCTCCGCTTTTCTCTCGCCCACGTATTCGACGGTGCCGGGCGGGAGCGCAGCTTTTTTCTGAATCCGCCAGAAAATCCTGGGCACGGCGGCCACCTCCTCGGCGCGGGTCTCATGTGCAGACGTTCCGATCATGCCACAGAAAAGAAGGCTTTGGGGAGCGAGAAGTTATCGCGCCTGCTTTCCAATGTGGTATCATCATCGCAGGCTGCCGTCGAACGGAGAGGCATCTCCATGGGAGAGAAGAAGTTCTTCGACCGGTTGTCGCAAATGGTTTTGGGCAAAACGACCGGCGCGTCCTCGCTCGAAGAAGAGAACAAGCGGCTCAGGCGAGCCGTCGCGGAACTTTCCATTCTCAATGACGTCGCCCTGGCCATTGGGACTGCGGCCGATCCTCAGGAAATGGTCCACAAGCTCGTCGATCAGCTCCTCCGCGCCGTCAAGGCGGAACAGGCGACGGTGACGCTTTTCGACCACACGTTTCAGAACGCCGTTCGAACTCAGATCCGCGTGATGGCCAGCTCCACGGAGCTTCCCCAGTACCACATGAACCACGCGTTTATGGGGTGGATGCAGCTCTACAAAAAGCCGCTCGTCGTCAACGACCCGAAGAGCGACGACCGATTCAGGGGGATCGATTGGGACGAGACGGTTCGATCGGTGATGTGTGTCCCGCTGATGGTCAAATCCGAGATGACCGGGGCGCTCACCGTGTACAACAAAAAAGGCGGAGGCGTTTTCACGGAGGAGGATCAGCGGCTCTTGCCGATCATCGCGATGCAGTCGGCGCAGATCATGGACAACGCACGGCTCATCAAAGAAAACGCGGGGATGCAGGAACAGGTGAAGCTCGCGTACGACATCCAGCGGAACCTTCTCCCCAAGAACCCGCCGGAGATCCCGGGGTACGACATTGCCGGGACGAGCATTCCCGCTCAAACCGTGGGCGGCGACTACTTCGATTTCATACGGACCGCTTCGGGCGACTGGGCGATCTGTCTCGGGGATGTTTCGGGAAAAGGGTTACCCGCGTCGCTCCTCATGGCGAACCTCCAGGCGACTCTTCGGGGACAAACCCTTGTCGACGCGGAAGTCCATGAGCGCATCGAGCGCTCGAACAAGCTGATGTACCGGAGCACGGACGTCGAGAAATTCGCCACGCTTTTCTACGGAGTCTTGGGAGTCCGGACCCACGAAATCACCTTTGTCAACGCCGGTCACGAACCGCCCCTTGTGTTCACGTCCGACGGAAAAGTCGCCCGTTTGGAAACGGGGGGACTCGCCCTCGGAGTGATCGACGATTTCCCCTACCAACAGGAGACGGTATCGATGGCGCCGGGAGACGTCATGGTCATCTACTCGGACGGCGTCCCCGACGCAACCAATCCATCGGATGAGCCGTTCGGCATGGAGAGGCTCTCGTCTCTCATCCGCCCCTACAAGCATGAACCCGCTGTGATTCTCATAGAAAAAATCACCGAGGCCGTGAAGAAACATACCGGAGGAGCAGCCCAGCTCGACGACGTGACGGTGGTGGCGGTGAAACGGATCGCGGCACAAGGACACTGAGTTCCTGGATGGGCCCACCCACGGCTAACCGGTAGCGGTGAAACGGATTGGACTGCGGGAAGTCTGGCGGGCTATTGCTCATCCCGTTCGACGAACGGGATGTCTTCGTGCGCAGCCAGGAGTTTTCGGAGAAGGCTTGTGAGCTCCTGGCGTTCCGTTTGGGAAAGCGGGGCGACGGCCTCGTTCGCTTCCTGGAGACGAGCCACGATCGCCTGGTCGACGAGCGCCCTCCCTTTCGGCGTGAGTTCTATAATGAGACCCCGGCGGTCGGTCGGGTCCGGGTTTCTGGCCACCAGCCCCGAGGCCTCCAGGCGGTCGAGCCGATTGGTCATCGCGCCTGAAGACAGCATCGCTGCTTTGCTCAGCTCGGTCGGAGAAAAGTGGTACGGAGGACCCTGCCGCCAGAGGGTGGCGAGGACGTCGAACGCCCAGAGGTCGAGATCCAGATCCCTGAGCCGCCCGGCGAGGCTGTGCTGTAAGTATTTGGCCAACAACAGAATACGCCCAATGACTTCAAATCCGGACGTGTCGGCCTGCGGCCGTTCGCGTTTCCATTGCTCGTGTATGCTGTCGAAAGGGTCCCGTTCCATGCCCCCAACGTACACCGGGCTTCGTCCTATGTCAAGTCTCTTGACGTCAAGTTTGCTGTTGCAATAATATTCCAAACAGAGTATCTTCGGCTTGAATTAGCAGTCGACATGTGTGACTGCTATTTCCAGGTGAGGCTCGATCGTGTATCATACAAAAGCGAACATCCATGCCCCACCGACTGATCATGGGTGCGCGGAAACAATCAACCGATACGAATCAACGCGGAGGTGGACCAGTGCAAATTCGTCCTCTAGGTGACCGAGTGTTGGTAAAACCCATCGACGAACCCGAGAAGAAGAAGGGTGGCATCATCATCCCCGACACAGCCAAAGAGAAACCCCAGCGAGGCGAAGTCATCGCTGTTGGAAAGGGCCGGTTCCTCGAATCGGGCGAGAGAGTGGCGCTCGAAGTCAAGAAAGGCGACAAGGTGCTTTTCCGGAGGTACTCCGGCACGGAGATCAACATCGAAGAAGAAAAGTACCTCATCCTTGGGGAAAGCGACATTCTCGCGATGATCTAGTCATCGAACATTCCGACAAAGCAAACAGGAGGAAACAAGAATGGCGAAGCAACTCATCTACGACGCCGAGGCGAGAGAGAAACTCAGAGCGGGCGTCGACAAGCTGGCGAACGCTGTGAAGATCACGTTGGGGCCGAAGGGCCGCAATGTGGTGATCGACAAGAAATTCGGAAGCCCGACGGTGACGAACGACGGCGTGACGATCGCCAAAGAGATCGATCTGGAGGATCCGTTCGAAAACGTCGGGGCCCAGATCGTCAAGGAAGTGGCGACCCGGACGCACGATGTGGCGGGAGACGGGACAACGACAGCGACGATTCTCGCGCAGAAGCTCATCCACCTGGGGATCAGAAACGTCACGGCGGGCGCGAATCCGATGGCGCTCAAACGCGGGATCCACAAGGCGGTGGACGTGGTGGTGGAAGAGGTCCGGAAACGTTCGAAGCAGATCAAGACGCGCGATGAGATTTGCAGCGTGGCGACGATCAGTGCGAACAACGATCCGGAGATCGGAAATCTGATCGCGGACGCGATGGAGAAGGTCGGCAAGGACGGTGTGATCACGGTCGAAGAGGCGAAGGGGATGGACACCACGCTGGAAGTGGTGGAGGGGATGCAGTTCGACCGCGGATACGTGTCGCCCTACTTTGTGACGGATCCAGAGCGAATGGAGTGTGTGCTCGAAGATGCGTCGATCCTGATCCACGACAAGAAGGTCTCTTCGATGAAAGACCTTCTGCCGATACTGGAGAAGGTGGCGCAGGTCGGGCGGCCGCTGGTCGTGATCGCGGAGGATGTGGAAGGAGAGGCGCTCGCGACGTTGGTCGTGAACAAACTGCGCGGGACGCTCAAGGTCGTGGCCGTAAAGGCCCCGGGGTTTGGTGACCGCCGGAAGGCGATGCTCGAGGACCTCGGGATCCTGACGGGCGGCCGCGTGATCAGCGAAGAGGCCGGGTTCAAACTCGAGAACGCGACGGTGGCGGATCTCGGCCGGGCGAAACGGATCACGATCACCAAGGACGACACGACGATCGTCGAGGGTGCCGGCAAAGCCGCGGACATCAAAGGCCGCATCAGCCAGATCAAGCGTCAGGTCGAAGACACGGACTCCGAGTACGACAAGGAAAAGCTCCAGGAGCGTCTCGCCAAGATGGCCGGCGGCGTGGCCGTGATCAACGTCGGAGCCGCGACCGAGGTCGAGATGAAGGAAAAGAAAGCGCGTGTCGAGGACGCCCTCGCCGCGACCCGTTCGGCGGTCGAGGAGGGTATCGTCCCGGGCGGCGGCATCACGCTGCTTCGCGCGACCAAGGGTCTTGCGAAGCTCGAGCTTCAGGGTGACGAGGCCATCGGTGCCGATATGGTCCGCAAGGCGCTCGAGGAGCCCGTCCGCCAGATCGCGACGAACGCGGGCGCCGAGGGGTCTCTCGTCGTCGAGCAGATCCTCAAGAGCCCGATGGATGTCGGTTTCAACGCAGCGACCGACAAGTACGAGGACATGGTGAAAGCCGGCATCGTCGACCCGACGAAAGTGGCTCGCGCAGCGCTCCAGAACGCGGCGAGCGTGGCGGCCCTTTTCCTGACGACCGAGGTGGTCATCACCGAGAAGCCGGAAAAAGAGAGGGCGCCCGCGATGCCGTCCGGAGGCGGAATGGGCGACATGTACTAATCACCTCCTGCTCGCGCCGAAGACGCCGCGCCCTTGTTGCAGAGCCTGGTGTTCGACGGTTCGACGAGCGTGTGTGACGAAAAAACGACGCGCCACCCGATGCGACTATCGGGTGGCGCGTTGGTCTTCTGGAAGCGGTCATTGGACAATCGGTACAGGCGATTCGACTTTCGAGCGCGGCGGAACTGGTATATCATGGGGACGCGGGTGATCAATGATGAACACGATCGATTTTGAGAAAATCGCCGCCCACTGGGCGGCGCAAGGATACAGCTGCGACTTGTGGGTTGATCCGCCCGGACAGCAGTGGGAGGATTTTCTCCACGATGTGGACGAGGTGGCGCTCGTGGTGGAGGGAGAAATGGAGTTCGAGATCGAGGACGCGCTCTACCACCCGGAGGTCGGCGAGGAAATCTTCATTCCGGCGGGGACCGTCCACTCCACGCGGAATCTTGGAAAAACGGTCGCCCGCTGGCTGTACGGATACAAGTCGAATGGGGGCTGGGAGTCGGTTCACTAGGACGGAGGCCGACGTGAAGTATCAAAGACTGGGGAACAGCGGGCTTTTGGTGTCACGGATTTCCTTCGGGGCGATGACGTTCGGCCGGGGGGAACTCGTCCCGGGGCTCAACAACGCTATCGACCAGAAAACGGCGAATGAAATGGTGGGCCGGTGCCTCGATGCCGGCGTGAATCTTTTCGACACGGCGGACGCCTACGTCCGGGGCGAATCGGAGATCATGCTTGGAAAGGCGCTTGGGCCGCGCCGGAAAGACGTGATCGTCTCGACGAAAGTGGGGCTTCGGACGAGCCCGAACCTCATCGATGTCGGGCTTTCTTTTCGGCACATCGTGTCCGCGTGCGAGGCGAGTCTGAAACGGCTTGGAACCGACTACGTCGACCTCTATCAAATCCACATCCCCGACCCGCGCACTCCGTTCGAAGAAACAGCCGCGGCGCTCGATTACCTCGTCAAACAGGGAAAGGTTCGGTACGTCGGGTTTTCGAACCTCCCCGCCTGGATGGTTACGCACTACGTGGGACTCCAGGAGCGCCATTGTCACGCCCGGTTTGTCGCCGGTCAGATGTACTATTCGCTTCTCGGTCGCGACCTCGAACTCGAGCTCGTTCCGTGTTTTCAAACGCTTGGGATCGGTGTTGTGGGGTGGGGTCCGCTGGCCGGAGGGTTTCTCTCCGGTAAGTACACGCCCGAGAACCCCTCGCCGAAAGGTGCCCGGCGCGAAAAGTTTTCCTTCCCACCCATCGATGTCGAGAAGGGCTACGAGGTCGCCGGCGTCCTGAGGAGAATCGCCGACCAGTACGGAGTTACACCGGCACAATTTGCGATCGCGTGGACTCTCACGCGGCCGTTCATGTCGACCGTCCTCGTAGGGGCAACCCGTATGGACCAGCTGGAGTCCAACCTTGGTGCGTCGGAGATACGGATGGACGAAGTGGACGTCGGAGCGATCGATAACCTCACGCGCCCCAAGCAGGTCTACCCCGGATACATGCTCGCCCTCGGATACGACGCGCTCGCCGCCGAAGCGACGAGGCCGTGAAACGCGCCGGCTTCGTTACTTTCTCGGCGTCCTCTCGCCGATGGATTTCCCCGTGCCCCAAGAGTGCGCGGGATTCCCGTTGTTCTGCGGGCCGGTGATCTCCAACAGATGAACGGCAGTACGGCTGTCCACCACGAGGTGCGTCACGAGCTGCAGCTTCTGAGTCAGTATCGTGTGGACGATCTTTCCCTTCGACCGCTTGCACATCCCGCACGGTCCCAACATCAACAGAACATTCCCGCCTTTTTGGATAAATCCGGGCAGATCGGTGAGCTCCATCAATGTGAGCGCGCGGATTTCCGTCACGTACGTGATCGGCCCGTCTTTGCCCAATGGGCGCCAGAACACGTCGCCGATGGTTCCCAGGTCGCGGAGTCTCTTGACCGATTCCGGAGATCGCTCCATGCACACGCGGAGTGAGCTGTGGGCGTCATCCCAATCGGATCCCGATGTGGCGATGATATCCAGCTGTTTCGCCGCGCTGTACGCGTCCTTTATCTCCAGGGACGATTTGAGCTTGGGGATGTCCCGAGACCGGACCATCGCGGGGGCGTGGAGTCCCACGAAACCCGGTTCGACCTCAAGAACAGGGGGGTAGAGAAAGAAGGTAAAGAACGCGTTGGGATCCGTCGTTGGGTTTCCGTAATCGTGCCCTGTCACCATCGCGTGGAAGACAATTCTCTTGGGCAAATTGGGTGCCGGGTATCTCAAGAGCTCGGCGAACGCCTGCGCGACCTGCCGCATCGACATCCCGGCCGCGAAACCGATATGCACCTCGTCCCGCTTTGGAACAGAGCGGTGCCGTTCCTGAACCATCCGCAACAGCATGCTCGCCGCCTCGCGAGCCACGTCGACAGACACGGTCGTGTGAACCACGTTGACCCGTTTGAGCCAGTCATACTCATCGAAGACCTTTTGCGCCAGCACCAGATGAGAAGGCGCGGTGTACATCAGACGGCCGCGCGCCGCCGCCCTCTGCAAAATCCTGTACGGTTTCTCGCGGCTCATCTCGCCCGCTTTGCCGTAGCGTCTTCTCATTTCGATGAGGATCTCCGGGACCGTATAGCCGCGTGTGAACAGCCAACACACGGCGGACTCTCTCTCCACGTCGTCGAGCTTGAGCGGCTCGCCATCCGCATCGCGTTGTTCCGCCCGGCCGACTTGCTCGTCGAGTTCGAGTTGCTCATCGTCCTGCTTACGGGATTTCTTTTTGGTGGTCATGGCCCCCTCCTTGGCGTTGACGACCTTGTTGGATCACACGATGGGGTGCGTTTTCCACCCGCGGTCCCGTTTGGCTGCATCACAGAGGCAGGCATCGTCTGCGCGACTGTGCCCGGTGGGCGTGCACTATCACCCCAAAATGGCGATACTGTGATGGTACGCGTCACAGTAAGCCACTCAAATCGGTCAGATGACTCCAGCACAACACAGTTGCAAGGCATTTGGGCTGATCTGTTCACTAACTTGTTGTCCTCTTGTTAGATACAATTGACATCCAGATCCTCAGGGTGTAAAGTCCAAGAGACACATGTGAACAACCGGTCTCAAAAGACTGCTAACGAGCTTATGCTAAAGGATTTTCTGACAGATTCGTTGGCAAGTGTACCACATGAGCAGGGCAGGGGTCAAGCGGGAATGAGGAGTCGATGCTGATTTCTTTCGACACCGCGGGGCGTGTCGACACGGAGGGGACAGGCGATGGCATACCTGTGGTTTGTTGAAGACGAACACCGATGGGCAGCGATGCCTGTTTCCGAGCGTCCGGTCGACGTGGGCGCCGACGTTCCGCGAGTCGTGGCCCCCGAGCAGCTCACGGTCAAAATAAAACAGAACCGCACTCGAAAAGCAACTGTCATCGTTCCAACCGGGGAAGGGCCGTCTCGAATGTATGCCCTTGTCTGGAGCTCGGGCCAGACCGTCCGGGTGAACGGGTGGACGTTGACGACCGGGCTCCGCGTCCTGGCCGACAAAGACGAGATCAAGGTCGGCGTCAGCACTCCCGTGTTCTTTTCCACGGAGAGCGTGGCGCAAATCGAAAGCTTCCCCGGCAGCGACCGGGAGATCTTCTGCCCGCGCTGCACGCTGCCGATCGAAGCGGGCAAATTGGTCGTTCGTTGTCCGAATTGCCACATCATCCATCACCAGGATGGGGAGCTCGGTTGTTGGACCTATGGTCCAGGGTGCGCCGTCTGTTCGCAGCCGACGGCGATGGATGCGGCGTTCCGGTGGACGCCGGAGGAAACGTGGGGGTAATGGGCGGCATGAGGCGAGGGTCGGCGAAAACCCTCCAACCCAACAGCACACAAGAAATGAGAGTGAACATGCAAAGCGGAAAACACCTCTGTCTGGTCGGACTTGGCAACATCGGCTCCCACATTGTTCCCCACCTGGCGCGCATGCCCGGCGTGGGCCGCGTGACGCTGATCGATCGGGACGTGTATGAAACGCACAACCTCGTGGGTCAGGACATCGCGGCGGCGGACGTCGGAGAAGCCAAGGCGCTCGTTCAAAGCCGGCGGATCGAGCGGGTCAACCCCGAGCTTTCTGTCGAGGCGATTGTGGATTCGGTCGAAAACGTCCCCTTGGGGGCGCTGAGATGCGATGTGATCCTCGCGGGGCTGGATTCGAGACGCGCGCGTCAGACGGTCAACGAGAGGGCGTGGTACTTGGGAATCCCTTGGGTTGACGGCGGCGTCGAGACCGATGGACTTCTTGCGCGTACGACGGTGTACATCCCGGGCCAAAACCAAGGGTGCCTCGAGTGCGATTGGAATTCAAGCGATTACGAAGCGATTGAACAGCGGTATCCCTGCGGGAGCGGGAGCGCCGACGCGCGGGCGACCCACGCGCCTTCTTCGCTCGGAGCGCTTGCCGCGTCACTGGTCTCGATCGAGGCTGGCTTGCTGCTTTCCGGCGCGCGGGACCCGGACGTCGGCGGGCACTCGATGCTCCTCGACGCGAAACACCACCAGTACTACCCGACGCGGCTCGTTTTCAACCCGAAGTGTCTCATGCCGGGACATCTGGCCTCGCCGGCCGCTGTGGTCGAGGAGTGCCCCGGCGACGCGACGCTCGGCGAAATCCTCGCAAACGCACAGCATCTCCGTGTTCTGGGGCAGTCGTTCATCACTGCATTGACTTGCCCGCACTGCGGATGCCGGCGCGAAGAGCTCCGTCTGCAAGCGTCTTTTGGAACCGCGCCGGCGATGACGTGCGACCGATGCGGAGACGAGATGGTTTCCACCGGGTTCGACATGACGGACGAACTCGAATCGACGACTCTGCCCGTGCGGTTTCTGGCGAGCTCGCTTCGCGATCTGGGAATCCGTCACGGAGATGTATTTCGGGTCAGCGGACCGGACGGTGTCACACGGAATCTGGAAGTCACGGATGGACGTCATCCTTCAACGGAGCGAGCAACGGAGCGAGAAGAAGAGAGGAGCAAACAACGATGAGCGATTCGGTGTTCACGGCGTTCCTCGGACGTCAGCAAAAGGAAGCGGCTGCGCTGGCCGCGGCGAGCGATCTCGTCGATGTGTTCCCCGTCGGTCCCCCTCCGTGCCAACGCTACATTCTGAGGTTCTCGTGTCGGGGGCTCATCCGTACCGAAAACGGTATCGAAGAAGCGAACCGGTTCGAAATCGGCGTCAACTTCCCGGCGGACTATCTGCGCCGCGCGCAGCCGGGAGAAGTGATCACCTGGTTTTGGCCCCTGGACGCCTTTCACCCGAACATCAGACCGCCCTTCTTGTGTCCGGGCCGGCTCAAACCCGGCACGTCGCTCGTAGACATCATATATCAGTGTTTCGAGATCATTACTTTCCAGAAAGTCACGATGCGCGAGATGGACGCGCTCAACCGGAACGCCTGCGCATGGACTCGCAAGAACACCGCGCGATTTCCAATCGACAAGCGCGGGCTCAAGCGGGACGCGATCCGTTTTCGCGTCAGAGACCCCCGGCCAGGAGAGGAGGCGCGATGATCACGCGTTTCGCGACGCAGGAAAAAGAAGTCGCCGACGTACTCTGGACCCTTGGCCGGGAAGTCGAGTCCTCTTCGAAAGGCGGATGGCGGTGGCACGTCGACGACAGCGGCAAGGCACCCGTCGATGTGCGTCTGGAAGACGAATGGTTCACCTGCCAGCTGCCCGTTCCCTCACCGTCTTCGGAAACAGAGCTGTGGCGAACCGTCGAGCGAAGCTCGTTTCTGGACGGCATGTGCAAAGTCATGGTCGAACCGCGCGACAACACCTTTCACATCCGTCAGGACGTACCGGTGACCGAGGACGGGGATTTTCCGAATTTCTGCCGCCGCGCTCTGGAGGACGTGGTATCTGCGCGGAGGAAACACGTGAACTCGAATGGCGGCGACGCGATGTCTGCGCGAGAAGAGCACGCGAGGTCGAACGATACGAAAACGGATGAGCTTCCGGCACCGCTCGCTCTTTCGACAACGGCGGCCGGGGCCCTCAAGGACGCCTGCATTGAAGCCGGCTGGTGCTGGTCCGAGCGAGAGGGCGGCGAGCCGAGCGTGGATCTCGACGTCCCACCCAGTTCCCGCAGGGTCGTGGTGGAAGTGTTCCCCGGGGAGGGCTGCCGCTTGTCGGTCCCGCTTGCCCGTCACAAGTCGCTTTCCGGAACGAGCCGTGCCGCCGTAGCGGTTTTTCTTTTGACGGCAAATGCGTTCGTCCGTTTCGTGCGGGCGGGCGTCGACGAGAGCGAGAGCGGTGTCGAGATGTTTTTCGAGGTATGGATCGATGAACGCCCCACGCCGGCGGTCGTCGACCACGCGCTCTCCAGTCTTTCGATCGGGTGTCGTCTCTGTGAAGAGGAACTCCGGGTCCTTGGGGACGAGGCCGTTGCCCGGACATATCTGGAGACGCGCGGATCATTTCTTGAGGCGGGGGTACGGTCCCCGCGCAAGAGGGTCCCTGCTCGTCAGGGATGACGGCCGAGAACTCCAACGCGGAAGGAGGTGGAATCATGGCTCAAGTTGCTGCCGAACTCGAACTCACCGTGAGCGATACGTCTCAACAGAAGATCGTCTCGGTGGAGGGCGTTTCGGCCAATGCGTCGGTGGGCGACATCGTTCAGAGATTTCTCGACGAACTGAAGTTGCCCCGGAACGACGCGCACGGCCAGTCGCTCTCGTACCAGGCGCTGCTCAATCGTGAGGCGCGGCACCTGCGCTCCGATGAGCGAGTCGGCGATGCACTGGAGAACGGCGATTGGCTCACACTTCACCCCAATGTTGATGCGGGTTGAAGTGACAGCTCGGCCCGGCAAGGGTTTGCTGCGCGCCGGCGCCGATCGAGGATGCGACACATGTCTACGCAACGGTATCGATACGCGATGAGAGTCTACCGGGCCGACGGGTCCTGTGTGGGACAGGTCGTGACCGCCGTGGACTGGGAGCCCGCCGTCGAGTGGGCGTGGCTTCAGGGCGTTCGCCGGGGCGTGCTCGAAACGACCGACGGGACGCGAGCGTCGGCGGTTCGTCCCCTCTGGCAGACGGAACTCGGGGAGCCGTACGTGAACGGTTTCCGTGTGACGATAGCGTCCGAAACACGGGACGGCATCTCCGAGGATTTCACGACGGCCTATCTGAGGCCCATCGCAAGACGCGTTCTTCTGGATCTCGTCCAGGACGGCCATCTCAAGGAGGACGAAACGGTACGATACCAATTCGTCGCGTTCTTCGACGATGCCCACGCGAAAGCCGGGCCGAGCTCGCCGTTCACCACGCGGGAGGTGGTCCCGATTCTGCCGCTCACGGAGTCGAGGTTTTCCGATATCGCAGGCGGTGCAGCGAGCGAGAAAACGATTTGTGCGGACCGAGCGATCGTCGCCGACCGTGCCGCGCGAGGCGAAACGACGATCGCCGCCGCGGCAAACAACGGAGCGTTGCATGCGGTGGATTTTCCGATCGTGGTCCCGCAAAGAATCCTCGATCAAACCCGTGATCTCACACGCGGAGCGCTGCCGAACGAAACCGGGGGAATTCTCATCGGCTTCTTGCACCGCGATGTCGAGTCGAAGGAGCTCTTCGTCGAAATCACGGGACAAATCCCCGCGCTGCACGCGACAGGCGAAGTCGACCGGTTGACGTTCACGCCCGAAACGTGGGCGGCGGCGCGAGCGGCTCTCGAGCTTCGAAACCGCCAGGAGATCTATCTCGGGTGGTGGCACTCGCATCCCGTCCGCGAGTGGTGCAAGGAGTGTCCGGAGAACAAAAGGGCGGCCTGTTCCCTGGCTCGCGGTTTCCTGAGCGCCGACGACCGCCAGCTGCATCGTGTCGCTTTTCCGCGAGCGTACACGTGCGCGCTGGTCGTCAGCGATGTCGCCGACAGCGATATCGGACACTCGCTCTTCGGTTGGCGGTGCGGCGTGCTCGAGCGCCGAGGGTTTCATGTGAGCGGCAACGCGGAGTTCGTTCATGTCCCGGCGTCGGCCGCCGTGCCGGGTGAACGTCGATCAGCGGAAAGTCCGTCGGATAGAATTCAGCCGGAAGGAGGCAATCATGCCGAGAAATGCTCGTCAACCGGTGGTCGAAGACGGCCTGATTCAGATGCTTCTTCATGAGGACCACCTGTCCTTCGATGCGAAGCACGACCGCCTGCGCTCGATTCGCCGTATGTCGGAGGAGGCCGAGGCGCACGTGGATCAGGCGCTGTTGGGGGAGATCGGTCATCTTCGCGCGGGTCTTCGTGAGGCGCAAGCGCTCCAGCAGGAGATCAGGGAAGCGTA
>Ga0315275_10000620_pt1 | contig 29921 bp, 24 predicted proteins | sample YL17G03_0_MG_FD_205557 | JGI IMG/M metagenome (GOLD analysis project Ga0315275, IMG submission 205557) | Sediment microbial communities from Yellowstone Lake, YNP, Wyoming, USA - YL17G03_0 | ecosystem: Environmental > Aquatic > Freshwater > Lake > Sediment | place: USA: Wyoming | collected...
CCGGCTCCTATGGGAACATTCGCCATGACGTTTTGCAACATACAAGCGGGGAGGCCTCGAGAGAAGGCCTCCCCGCCACTTGTGCGGGAGCGAACGGCTAGTAGTTGTCGTAGCCGAGTTTGTGCTCCTCCTCCGCCTGGATGAGGATCTTCGGGCGCATCAAAACCAGGAGGTTGCTGTTGGTGCGGAGGGAGCCGCGGTTGTTGAAGAGGCGCTTGAGGATCGGGATCTTCGACAGTAACGGAACGCCGGTTTCCACCTCGTGCTCTCGGAAGGACTTCGTTCCGCCCAAAAGGAGCGTGCCGCCGTCTGGAACGCTGACGGTCGTCTTAAACTCGGCGACATCTACAACCGGCAGGTCAACAATGACTGCCCCGCCTGCGCCGCCGGGGGCGGCAATCACCACCTCCGTATGATGCCACGCGTCGTAATCGGAATCCGCCACTTGCGGCCTGAGGTCCATCTGAACATATCGGCGATCCGCGGAGACGGTGGCCTTGACGTCAAGGGTAACGCCGACCGGGACAGCCCCAACGGTGATGTCAAAGCCTCCGGCCGCCTCTGAGACCACGGGCGTGGCATCCGAAATGTAGGTGATGACCGTGGTGACGGTGATGTAGGACCGCTGGCCGTTGAACAGGGTGATGCGCGGGGCCTGAAGGACGGTGGACCGTACGTCGGCCTGGATCGCCCTCAGGAGGAATCCGACCGTGATGTCATCCAGGAAGGTGCCGGCGACGCTGTCGAGGCCGCGTATCATGGTGCCGGTGAGGCCGAAGCCGCCCGTCGTCGCGGCCCCGGTGAAGTCGGCAAAGGCCGTGCCGGCCTTCGGCAGCAAGGCGATCGATCCCTCGGCACTATCGATCGCTATGGGCTGTGTGAGTGTCAACCGGCTGGTGGGGATCCTACCGATCGTGATATCCGCATCCAGCGTGATGTCCTGGAGGAATTCGTCGCTGACGGTAACGAAGCGGGCCTCGATGCTGATCATGATGGCCCGCTCGCGGCGCAACTGCTCCAGGAGGTCCCTTACCCTCTCGTGTCCGTTGCGGGTCTGCGTGATGATCAGCAGGCCGTTGAGGAAGTCAATTGAGGCAGGGCCGCCCTCGTCGGACCACGCCGCCACTTGCGAGTTGGCCTGCGCGCTGACCTGGCGCTTGATTATGTCAACCAGTTCATCCGCCGCAATGGGCGCCTGCGCTTCCGTCGCCGGTTGGGCGCCGAACAGGCCGCCTGTGGCCGCGCCGCCCGCCGTTGGCTGCTTGCCCTGGCCGAGGTACTCGGTCTCGAACCGGGGCGCCTGCCCTGCGAAGTCGGGAATCTGGGCTATGAGGTCGTTCACGGGATAGGACACCATGGGCAGGTTCTGATGCATCTTTTCCTTCGTGGTCACCAGGATATAGCCGCTCTCGACCTTGTATCCGAGGTCGGCGCCCAGGATGAGGCCGAAAACGGCCTCGATCGAGACGCGCTTGACCTTGAGGTCCACCACTCGGGTCGAAAGGTCAATGCCGGCGGCGGCGATGTCAGGGTCTATGACGATGTTGAGGCCCTTCTGGACCTCGCCGATGTACCTCAGGACGTTGTCGAGGCTCGTGCGCTCGAAATCAAGGTCAATGTCCTCGGAGAGGCGCCGGCGCGTTTCGGACACGGCCTTCGGCTCGGCCGTCACGGCCTTCGTGAATTCGCGGCGGAACTCGGTCAGGTCCTTCCACTCCTTGGGGCGTGCATACTGGAGATACTTACGCAACATGTTGTCCTTATCGGCCAAGTCGACGGCGCCATATTCGCCGGGATGTCTGGCGGCATCCTCGGCATCGGCGAAGGCCTCCACGGTGCCGCTCTCGCGGGTCGCGCGGATCTGGACCTGCCGGTCCTGCGCTTCCAGGTACAGCAGGTCCTCGCGCCAGCGATGGGCCCGATCATCCGTCGGGTCTATTGCGATCAGCCGGTCCAGCATCTGGATGGCCTCGGCGAACTGCATGGACCTGCGGAGTTCCGTCGCGCGATCCCAGAGTTCCTTGATCTTGTGTGCGCGTTCGGCCTTGTCGGCCTGGCGCCGGGCCGCTTCCTGCCGCTCGGCTTCCTTGGTGGCCTGCAAGGTCCGCGTCCCCTCCATGTTCTTCTTGAGGTTCGTGATCTGCTTGCGGAGGACGTAGACCTCTTCGCGCAGGCGCTCCGCCTCCTCGGCCGAAAGGACAGGCGACAGATCAATCACGCGGTCGGCCGCCGCCAGCGGTCGCAGGGCCTCGTTGTAATCCTCCGGCCGCTCGGCCCGGGCCATGGCCGCCTCGGCCTGGCTCATACTCTCCTGGACGTTGGCGATGGCCTCCTGGCGCTGCACTTGCTGCGCCGTCGTCTGCATGCTCATGACGGACGCTTCGCGCTCGCCGGAGTACTGCATGACTTCCTGGAGCCCCGCCTTGGCCTTCTCGGAATCCGGCCACAGGCTCAGGGACTTGCGATAATGGATCTTGGCCTTGTCATACTCGTGCTGGGCCATGGCCTCGTCGCCCAGTTTGAGTTCGTCTTCGGCCTCGGCTCGCTTCGCCTGCTGGATGACCGACATTCCGCCGGCATGAGCGGCCGGGGCCGGCTTCGCAGGCGCCTTCTCGACCGGCTTCGCGGCGACCATGACCGGCGCCTTCTCGACCGGCTTCGCAGCGACCATGACCGGCGCCTTCTCGACCGGCTTCGCGGCGACCATGACCGGCGCCTTCTCGACCGGCTTCGCGGCCGGCTTGGCGGCCGGCTTGGCGGCCACAGCCGTCGGGGCCTTCGCCGACACCGCCTCGGCCTTGGCTAAATTCCTCTCCAGGTCCGACAGGATCATGCCATCCCACATGCCGAGTTTGACATCGAGGACCTTCAGTTCCTGGACGTCCTTGCGGGCATCGGTCAAGCGGCCGTCCTTGTACGCCTGCTTGCCGGCTCCCAGAAGGATCTTGGCCCGTTCGCCGGCCTTGCGCTGGCCGTCCTTGGCCACCTGGAGAAGGCCGTCGGCCTTCTGGGCATCGGCGGCCTCAAGGTAATCGCTGGAGGCGGCCTGGGACAACTTCGCGACGGCGGTGGCGAACTTTTTGGCATCGAGGGCGGCCTTGCCATCATCGAGGGCCTTCGCGTCGGCGGCCTTCGCCGAAACGCCCTTCTTCGCCTTTTCCAGGAGGGAGTCATAAGACACCTTGTCCCAGAAACCCAGTTGGTCGCGGCTGGCGGCCTGAAGGCGCTTCATCGCACCTTCATAGTTGTGGGCCGCATACAACTTCTTGGCTTCGTCCAGGAGTTGCTTGGCGGTCGGAGCGGGTGCGGCGGCTGCGGCTCCGGCGCTACTGTTGGCGGCGACCACGGCGGTCGCCAGGACACCCAACAGCATCCCAACCAGTCCTACGGCGAGAAGCGATTTGCTGAGTTTCAAAACAGACCTCCTTCTCTGGGCTTGCACACGAACCGGGCTGCAACTCCCCCGTCATGGGGCTCTGCCTGCTTTGGCAAAGCATCACTGGAGTTGTATACCACGAGTCCCCGTCAGCCCTCTACGCCCACATCTGCCTTTCCGCCCCGTGTATAAGTGTAATAAGGGAAGATAATTCCGTTTCCTCGAATCCTCCGCCGCTTTAGAAAAGCGGTGGGCAACAATGTAACCAAACGGCGGCCGACCGCAAGCAAATTCCGGCGGCCAAAATGCCCTTTTCGGCCCCAAGAACCGGGGGGCCTCCACCGGGCACAACCGGCTATTACCGCGAGGGCTGGCCGGCGGGGGCTTTTGTCGCCGGACGTGCTGGCGGTTTTGCGACAGCCGGAGCAGGTTTTGGCGGCGTGGCTGCCGGTTTGGTCGGCGGCGGGGCCGCCGTCTTTTCCGTGCGGGCCAGCCAATCGTTGGCGGCCGCCTGCTTGTCTTCCCACTCGATCCGATGGAACAGCCGCCCGGCAGCGTCTGCACACATCAGGACATTGGTGCGGATGGGCCTGATGTTGCCCTCGGGTTGGTACGGGAAGTTGTGGACCACGTCCAGGATGACCACCTGTGGGCTCAGGTCCACCTCGATGGTGTCCTTGGTTTTCTCCTTCCCCCTGGCGCCTGGCAGCATGAGTTTTTCGCGCCTGACGAAGGAGATGGGCGCCCCGATGCTGCACTGGACGCTGGGGACCCTGATCCACTGCCCCAGGATCCACCGCTGGAGTTCCACGTTGGGCCGATCGCCGCCGGTCCCGACATAATAGAACTGGACCAGGGGTGGAATGGTGATCGCCTGGGTCGGCTGGCTCCACTCGCCCACCAGGGCCAGGGCCCATTGGATCTTCGGGTCCTCGACGCGCGGGATGCTATAGACGGGGTTCCGCAGCGCCACGCGCATCTGGTACTGATAAGTCGCGCCGGGCACGACCGACGTGTCGTAGGCCGACAGCCAGGCCATGACGCGCTTGGAGACCCCTGCCGCTGGCGGAGCGATCGGCCCCACCCCAGGACGAGGAGTCGGCCCCGTCGGGCGCGCGGACCACGGAGAGGCCTCTCCGGTGGCGCCGGTCTTCGGCGGCGCGGCGGGCGCTGCCGGCTCCGGCGCGTGGGTCGCGGCCGGGGGGGCGGCCGGCGCTTTCGGCTTCTCCAGAACCGGCGGCTGCTCGGTCCCGTTGGCACTGCCGGTGATGGCCCGCGTCGTCCGTCCTTCCTCGTCCACCGCGACCAGCGGATAGAGCGGCATGAGGCGGATGGCGGCCTGCGCGGAGGCCAGGGCGGCGCCCCAATCCAGAACCGCGCGGACGTCACGCGGGTTGGCCGGCAACTTCGGCCACTTATCCGCAACGGCCTTCGGCAAGGTGGGCGCCACGTATTGCCACTCCGACCAGGAACCATCGGCCTTGAGTTCGCGCCGCTGCATTTCCACTCGCGCCAGAACGATCGGCTGAGCCCCCGGGGTGTTCGCCTTCCAGTAGGCTTCCACCTGGGCCGTCAGGTCAAACTGGCCCGCGCAACCGGCCCAGACGATGTCCGAGTAAGAGGGCTTGTCGAGATGGAAGACCGCCGTTGGAACCGCTTCGGTCGTCGTGCCGCGACCCACGACCACCTCGACGTTGGTAACTTCCTGGACCGGCGGGGCCACGGGCGCCGGCGGGAGGACCTCAACGATACCCGTCTTCGACTCCTCGAAAATACCTGGCACGAAATCCTTGCCCATTTCGGGGGCCGGGGGCAGTCCGGCCAACTTGCGGGCGAAATCCTGGGACGTCACGGGAGGCTGGCCGATGCCCAGGTCCGTCCTCTCCTTGGCCGTCAGGGCCTTATCCATCTGCTCGGAGACGGGCGCTTTGCGATCCTCTTCGACGTTCTTGACGAGCCGCTCGGCGTCGGTCAGAAAACGGTCCTGGTGTGTCCGTGTCGCGGCAAGGAGAACGAATGCGATGATGAAGATGGCGGCGGCCGCCGACAAGATGATCTTCTCGAAGTGCTTGCCCCAAAAGTTCTGTGTCAAGTCGGCTGCCATTGTCAAACTCCTTTGGCCAGCATCAGGAACCGACCCGCTCGATCCCGCTCATGAACCGCCCGGCTTGCCGGGCCGGATGCCGAGGCAAGCCCGGTCCGAAAAAGCCGCGGCAAACCCTCCGCCGGCGTCGAGGCCGGCCCGGATCATCCCTTCGGCGTTTTCGCGGCGGCCTTCACTTCGACAGCGGGGGGCGTCGTCAACCGACCGCCCTCCAACTGGAAAATCAGCGACTCGGCGACCACCTCCAGGCGCACCACGCCGCGGGGACCATACACTTTCCGCGATAGCGCCGTCAGGCCAAGGCGGGTCCCCTCGAAAGTCGCTTCGGTGACCGGCTGTACGGCAAAACCGTTCACCGTGATGAAACTCTCCGTCCCCTTCATGCGCCGCAGCAGTTCGCTGGCGTACCTCGACTCGACGACGACCACCAGGCGGAACGGCAGCACCTTGTAGAAGCCCGGTTTCACGAACTTGCCGGAGGAGTCCTTCTCGTCCGGCATGGACCAGCGACCGGTCAGCGTCGGGGCCCGCGGCGTCTCGACCTTCTCGCCCGCCTTCGGCTTGGCCGCGGCCGACGGCGGCATGTAGCGGCCAGAGGACGACAAGGTCCTGACGCCGCCGAGCGATCCGGACTCCATGCCGATCCGGATCTCCACCAACTCCTTGATGGGCGAGTTCTCGATGGTCCGGTCCTTGACGTCCTTCATCAGGTCGGATTCCATCGCCTTGATGAGGCCGACGACGTCTTCCATCAGCCAGATATTCTCCTGTCCGTCTCGGCACTCTTCCAGGCTGGGGGCCTCGATCTTGTCCACCCAGGCGGGGCGGACGAATGATATCTTGGGATGGACGTACATCAGGCCCTTCGGCTTCTCCTCGCTTCGCGCGTCCCGCTCGGCCTCGACCCCCTTGCCCGGCGGGGGCGGCGGGGCGATGCCGTCCAGGTCCTCCACAAACCGCTTCAACGCGGCGTCGTATTCGACCTTGAACGAAAGTCGCGGGCCGGGGTCCGTGCTCTGGGGGAACAGGCCCGGGACCAGCAGCTGGCGGTCATGACCCAACTTGCGGATGTAATCGAGGAGGCCTTCATACTGGGCCTTGCGCTTGGCAACCTCGCCCTTCCTGGGGTCGGCCAACTCGTCCACCAGTTCCGGGGTATAGACCGGTCCCTTTCCGAGGTCTGCGACTCGCGTCCTGGCGGTCTTCAGTTCCGCGCGGATCACGCCGGCGGGTCGCGTGTAACCGACATAGGCCGCGATCGCCACGGCCAACGAGACGAGGACGACGCCGGCGACCAGTCCCACCAGGAACGCGTGGCGTTTGACCGTTTCAATCATATGTCGGCTCCTCGCCTGTCACCTCGGCGACCAGAGGGACCACCCGTCACGGCGCGCTCTTTGCCGCCTGTGCCGCCGGGGTTGCGGCCGCACCCGAACCTGCCTGTCCGGCAGGCAGGTTCGGCTTCGGAGCGGCGGCTGCCTCGGACCTGGTCTCCTCGGGAACGTGAACCACCCACTGGGCCTCGAACCACCAGCCGCGGCCTCTCTCGGCGATGAGGTCGGCGGAAAGGCCGGTTTCGCCGGGTCGGGCGGCCCCTCGTCGCGAGTACTCCTGGAACGCCTTCACGGTGCTGAACATCCCCTCGGACTTCCGTTTCGCCAGCACGTCTTCGTGCGGACCGGTCCCAAGGCGCCACGTCCACGGATGCTTCTTCAGGGGTTCGATCAGGCTCGACTCGATTAACGCCTGGGCGTCGTGGCCGGTCACGGGCGTCAGGCCGGTGAACTGCACGAGGACGCCCGGCATCGCCCCGGCCTTCGCGCCCCCCGCCGGCGTATCGGCGCCGGTCGCTGCGACGGATTCGGAATACGCCTGGACGTCCGGCACGTAGCGCACCGACAGGCTCAGCATCTCGATGACGCTCAGGCTGCTCCACGGCACCGAGGCCGCGGCCGGTTCCGCGTCCTTGTATCCGGGCCACGCGGACCAGAGGGTGCGGTAGATCTCATAGACATAGGATTCGTCGCCGGTCAGGCTCTGGACCTCTTGAATCTTGTCCTGCTCAGCGGCCATGGCCTTGACCTGCTCGTCGAACCGGGTCTTCTGGGCGGCGTTCTCGTCGGCGATTTCCTTGACCTTGGAGGCCAATTGTTTGACCTGGCCGGAATGGCCCGAAAGTTCTCCGTAGGTCTTGCCCTGATCATAGGCGAAGCACGCGACCGCCAGGAAGACGGCGGCGCCGGCCGCTATGAAGTACGGCCGCTTCTGGCGCAGGACCTTCTGGCTCAGGATCTCCGGCGGCAGGAGGCTCGTCCCGATCGCCCCCAGGCCCAGTCCCTGAACGGCCAGGCCGAACGCCACGCCGAACGAAAGGATGTTCTCCCTGAAGAGCGGCGCCCCCAGGATCTCCGAGTCCGCAAGGCTCGTGATGCCCTCGACCTTCTGGACGTCCACGCCGAGGTTCTGGGAGACGAACTTCGCCAGGCCGGCCAGACGGAAGGCGTTGCCGAGGGCGACCACGCGCTCGACGCGGCTGTCGCGATGGAGGCTGGTGTAGTAACCGATCGAACGCTGGATCTCCGTCAGGAGGTCGCCGAAGACCGGCCGCATCGCCTGGAAGACCTGGCGGGCGTGCTTGGACTCGGCGGCGTGGCGTTTGAGGTTCTCGGCCTTCGAGAAGGGCAGTTTGAATTCCTTGGCGAGCGCCTGCGTGAAGTTGTTGCCGCCCAGCGGGACGTTGCGGATCCAGACCCGGTCGCCGTCGCTTATGACGAGATTGGTGTTCTCGGCGCCGACGTCAATCAGCAGGGTAGCCCCGCCGCCGTCCTTCTTGTCGTAGCGCAGGAAGTTGTAGAGCGACACGGGGGCCATCTGGACTATGTCAGGTTCGATCCGCATCGCCAGGAAGTCCGACACGTAATCGTTGACGATGTCGCGCTTCATCGCAAAGATGCCGACCTCGACTTCGCGCGGGCCGGCCGACGGCGGGCTTATCGTCTGGTAATCCCAGACCACGTCCTCCAGGTTGAACGGTATCTGCTGGCGGGCTTCGTAGCGGACGATCTCGGGGATCTTGCGGCTCTCGACCGGCGGCAACTTGATGAACCGCGTGAAACTCGCCTGGCCGGGAACGCTGATGACGACCGTGGCCCCCTTGATGCTGTTGCGGCTGAGGAACTTCCCCAGGGCGCTGCGGATGAGGGCCTGCTCGTCGGCGTCGGGCTGGCTCAGGATCTTGGCGTGCTCGATCACGTCGAACGCCAGGGCACGCAACTTGTCGTCGCGCCACTGAAGTTTGATCGCCTTCAGCGCACATTGGCCGACGTCAATGCCCCACACGGTCTTCGTACTTGGCATAACCAATTCCTCACTAGCCCGCCTGGGCGGACGAGTCCGGCTTATGGACACACTCTCCGACCTGCCTAACGGCAGGCTGGCCGCACTTGTTCTGCCGAGCAGAGTGCCCGGAGGGCCACCCGACGCCGCTTAAGCGGTATTAAACCTAGCCCGATGAACAACCGTCAAGGAAAAACCCCGGCCGCGGTCGGCCAACTTAGGTCTAACCCCGCGCCAATGCCGAGTTTGCCGCCGGACGCCGCGCCACCTCGGCCGCCACAACGCGCTCCGACGCGGGCCCCAGAGACCCTTCGCCCCGCACTCAGGGTGACGGCCAGAAGGACCGCCGTCACTTGCCGATGCAGAACTGCGAGAAGATTTCCGCCAGAACGTCGCCGTCCACCTTGCGACCGAGGATGGCGCCGAGCGAGTCGAGCGCTTCGTGGAGTTCCAGGGCCACGAGTTCCCCGGACTCGCCGCGACGCGCGAGGCGGGACGCGCGCGCCAGCGCCCCGGCCGTCCGCTCCATGGCCGCCCGGTGCCGCGCCGTCACCACGGGGCCGACCGCCTGCCGGTCCACCGCCCCGCCCTCGACGGCCCGCCGCAGGGCCTCGCGGAGAGCGGCGATGCCCTGGCCCGTCACGGCGCTCGTGGCGATCGCCTCGGCCCGCAGTCCGCGCGCTGCGAGGTACCCCATCGCCCGGCCCTGTACGGGTCCGGTGTAACAAGGATCTGCCGGCGCGAGGTCGCACTTGGTGACGGCCACGACGAGCGGCGTCGCCACGAGCGAGAGGACCTCGTCGGTTCCCTCGTAGGACGGAGCGGTCGCCTCCAGGACGAGCAGCACGAGGTCGGCCCGGCCGAGGGCCTCGAGCGCCTTGGCCCGGGCCTTGGCGGAGAGTTCGTCCGCGGCGGGCCCGTCATCCAGGCCGGCGATGTCGGAGAGGTCCAACGTCAGGCCGCCGACGTGGAGTGCGGCCCGGATTTCGTCGCGCGTCGTCCCGCCCTCGGGCGAGACGATAGCGCGGCCCTGTACGGGTCCGGTGTAACAAGGATCGGCCTCCAGGAGGCGGTTGAAGAGGCTCGACTTGCCGGCGCTCGGCCGGCCGGCGATGACCAGATGCGCGCGGCCGCTCGCGGTCTCGATGCCGCGCGAGCGCCGGCCGAGGGCCGCCAGGGCCGCCCGGACCGACGCCAATCGCGAATTCACTTCTTCATGTGAAATAATCTCTATGTCCTGGTCAGAGAAGTCAAGGCCGACTTCCACAAGGGCCAGGATCTCGCGGACCTGGCCGGCCAGGGCGGAGACTTCGCGCGAGAGGTGTCCGCCCAGCATGTCCCCTGCGGCGCGGAGCGCCGCGGCGCTCGAGGCCGCGACGACGGCCATCACGGCCTCGGCCTGCGCCAGGTCCAGGCGGCCGCTCATCAAGGCCCGAAAGGTGAACTCGCCCGGCTCGGCCGGCCGCGCACCGGCCGCCACAAGACCCGCCGCCAGGTCTCCCTCCAGGGCCGGCCAGGCGCCGACGTGAAACTCCACGACGTCCTCGCGCGTGTACGACCGCGGGGCACGCATCAGGTACACGAGGGCCGGAACCGCGAGGCCCGACCCCGGGGGCACCAACAGGCCCGGGAGGGCTACGTGAGTGGGCGAATCTTTGACTAGCCCCTGATGGCAATCGGGTGCGAACACGCGATCTGCGATCTCCAGCGCCCGCGGGCCGGAGAGGCGCAGAACCGCCCGGTCGCCGGCGCCGGCGGGACTGCTTACGGCCACTATAGTGTCTTCAAGGTCCATGGACTAAGCAGGTCCGATAAAGTGGTTCCGAAATAGCCGGTGCGGAATGACGAATCAAACGACAATGATGAAGGACGAAATTCGAATGACGATTGAAAAGGCAAGTCCGAAACTCTTCTTCGCCAGCCGAAGCAGCCAGCGGGCTGCGAAGAGCGGGTCCGAAACCCGCCGCCTCGGGCGGTTTCGACATTGCTGTTTCATCATTCATTCGTCATTCGTGCTTCGGATTTTTTCATTGCCCGGCTCCGCCGCGGCGGCGGCCCTTGCGTCCGGCGGCGCGGACCTCTTCCTTGAGGCGCTGGATGTGGCCGCGGCCGAGGGCCTTGACCTCGCACCCGATTTCGAAGTAGCGGCGAATAGCGTCATCCGACAGGAGGCCGAAGCAATCCACGACCGCCAGCGGCCCGCCGGACCACTTCACGACGTCGTCGGGCCTCAAGTCCAGGTAGGGCGCGTGGCGGACGGCCAGCACGATCGCATCGGCGCCCTTGAGGGCGGCCGGCAGGTCCTTCCCGACGCGCAGGTGGACGAGGTCTTCCTGGTTCCGGAAGAAGCGTGCCCACGAGTGGCCGGGCGCGGGATAGGTGTCCTGGCTTTCGAGTTCGTACCAGTGGTCCACGTAAGGGTCGTGGACGCGGAGTTCGGCGCCCATCTCGGTGAGTTTGCGGACCACCAGTTCGCTGCCGGAGTATCGAGTGTCGCCGACGTCCTCGCGGTAACTTGCGCCGCAGAGGCAGACGACGGAGCCGGCGATGTATCGGCCCATGTTGCGTAGTGCGTCGCGCACCAGTTCCGCCGCGTGGAGGCCGCGCGTATCGTTGATGTCAATGGCCGTCGGCGTGATCCGAAAGACGGTGTCCTGGTCCTCGAAGCCGAGGATGTGCTTGTAGGCCCAGTAGCCCAGGCCGCCGTCCTTCGGCAGGCAATAGCCGCCGATGCCGGGGCCGGGGAAGATCATGTTCGAGTGCGTCGGCCGCACCTTGATGGCCTTGATGACCTTCAGGAGGTCCACGCCGTTGCGTTCGGCAAAGAGGCTCCACTCGTTGAGGAACGCCAGGATCGTCGCGCGGTAGGAGTTCTCGACGATCTTCGTGGTCTCGGACTCGATCGGGCGGTCCATCAGGGTCAGGGGGAAGTCGCGCGTGTTCAGGACTTCCGTGAGGAACTTGACGACGCGGCGCTTGGCCTTCTCTGTGCACCCGGAGCAGACGCGCCAGAAGTCGCGGATCGAGCGGACGTACTCGCGCCCCGGCATGACGCGCTCAAACGAGTGGGCCAGGAGCGGCTCGGACCGGAGGCCGCGCGCCGCAAACGCCTTCTTCAGGATCGGCAAGGCGACGAACTCGGTCGTGCCCGGCGCGACGGTCGTTTCGATGAGGACGAGGCAATCGGGGCGAACGCGCTGGCCGAGGGTTTTCATCGTGGCCTCAAGGGCGCTCATCTCGGCCTCGCCGGTCTTGAGGTTCCCGAGGTCGTGCTTCGTGTAGTCGCACTGAACATCCACGACGACGCAATCGGCCAGTCCGAGGCAGTCGGCGCTAAAGGTGGCGGTGAGGGTCTTCTTTTCGCGGACGCAGCGGGCGATCATCGGGTCCACCTCGGGGTCCTCCGCCTTGACGGGCGAGAGGCCGAGGTTCAGCATCGGGATTTTCCAGTAACTGCGCGGGCTGGGCCGCTGGCACCCGATGACGAACTTCGAGGGCCGGCCCTTCTTATCCACGGTGTCGGCGATGATGGCGGCCATGACGGCGCCGACGAAGCCGACGCCCATGACGACGACGATCTCCTTCCCCTCCTGGCGGGCCTTCTTGACAAGGCCTTCGAGGCGCGCGAGTTCAGCCGCATACTCTTCCTTCGCGGGCAGGGGGTACTTCTTGCCGCTCGGACTGACGGAATAGTCGGTCATGTGTTTCCTCCGCTAAGCGGGGACGGTCTTGCCCCCCTCGGTTCCAGGTCTCGTGGTGCTCTCGTCGGCGGTCGGGCGCTGCGTGAAGGCCGCGGGGCAGTCCGGCGACCTCGCTTCAGAATCGCTACTTGCCCCGCTTTGTTTTCGACTTTCCGGGCCGCCCGGCTTCGGTTTGTTTGGCCTTGCGGGCGCGGTTATCGGCCCAGACCCGCAGGCGTTCGAGCAGGGACTGATGGCGACTGGCCGCGAGGGATTGCTCCTTGGCCGGCGCCGCGGCCTTGACCTCCTCGGGCGCCTGGCTTTCCTTTATCGCCCGGGCCTCCTCCATTTTCTTCTTCAGGTACCGCTGCTCGAAGAACCCCAGGAAGGTGGACGTCGCGATGTAGAGGTTCAGGCCCGACGGGGCGCTGTAGAGCACCAGGGCCATGAAGATCGTCATGAAGAACATCATGGTCTTCTGCTGCTGGGCCTGGGGTCCGGCGGCCGCGACGGGCGTCGGCGTCAGCCGCTGCTGGAGGTACATAGAGACGCCCATCAGGATCGGCAGGAGGTTGAAACTCGTGAGGCCCCCCGGCCCGCCCACGAGCATCCCCTGGATGCTGCCGATGAGCCAGCCCAGAAGCGGAACGTCGGCCCCCGGCAGATAGACCGGCGTCGTCCAGTGGACAAGCATGTCGGGGCCGGAGAGGTCCTGGAGGAACATCGAGCCTGGCGGCAGCCAGTCCGGCGGCAGGAAGGCTGCGTGGCGCAGTTGGATCGCCGCGCCGAGCGCGCTATAGAGCGCGATCCAGATCGGCATCTGGATGAACATCGGCAGGCATCCGCCGAAGGCCTTGAACCCGCCGATCTTGGCCATCTCCTGCTGCATCTTCTCCTTGTCGCCGGCGTGCTTCTCGCGGATCTCCTGCATCTTGGGGGCGAGTTTCTGCATCTCCGCCATCGAGCGAGTGCTCCACCGCGTGATGGGATGGAGGATGACGCGCAGCAACAGCACCAGCAGGATGATCGCGATCCCCCAGTTCAGGACCACTGACTGGAACGCTTCCAGCACCATGACGAGGAACTTGCTGAGGTATTCCAGGCCCGGCAGAGGGATGCAAAAGCACGGCGTCGCCCACTGGATCAGTTTCGTCAGTTCAAGGTCGCCGTAGAACCGCGCCAGAAGCGCGTCGTCCTTGGGTCCGGCGTACACGGCGTAGTCGTTGACCAGAGGCTTACCCGCCAGTGGGAGTTCCTTCGAGAGGAGTCGGACCTGCGGCATGGCGGTTTCCTGCTCGCCGTGGACCGCCCTGGACCAGGCGACCTCGGCCCCGGCCGCGAAGGTCCCGTCCCTGGAAGGCTTCTGCGGGATCAGGACGACGGCGAAATACTTGTCCATCTGGCCGGCCCAGGCCACCTCCGGCCCGGCGACGTTCTTGGTCGCCGGCAGCGCTTCGCCGGTCTTGATGTTCTTGGCCACCTCGGACGCAACCTGGATGGAACCTTTCGCCCACGATCCGGCCACGGCCGTCGCGACGGACCCGCGGCCGCCCTCCATCGGGAGGCCCGGCGGCCCGTTCAGGACGTACGCCACCTTCACGACCCGATCGCCGGCCGGGACAAACTCCACCGCGAGGCGCATCTCATATTGAGGCGGCGAGGGGCCTTGCGCCTCCGCCGATGCGGGGAGCGCCGAAATGCGAAACGTCTTGCGGACCGTAAGGAGCGGCTTCGACTCCGCGTCCTGGATGTCCACGGCCAGGACGGCCTGGCCCTGCTTAGTATCGGCCTCGACCACTTTCCAGACAACCTCGGAGAGGTCCACCTTGACCGGTTCCCCGGCGCCCTTCAGCCAGAGGCGGAGTTCCGGGATGGTAAACGCGGGCGGCGCGGCGGGCGGGACGAGTTCCATGGCGGCCCGCTCGTCGGGCGCCTCATGGCGGTCCTCGACCGTCTTGAAAAAGTCATGGCGCGAGAGGGCCAACTGACGCACCGCGGCGCCCTTGGCTTCAACCCCGACCTGAAGGTCATAGGGGCTCTCGTAGGCGTCGGACCCGAGGACGATGGGCACGGCGGCCGATTCCGGGCCGCCGACCACCTGGACCGCCGGGGCCTTGACGGCCGGCGGGACGGCGGGGGTCGGCGCTTCGGCCGGGCCTTGAGTCGCCGGAGGTGTCGCCGCGGCGGGAGGGGCCGAGGGTTTCGCCGCAGCCGGCGGCGCGGAGGGTTTCGCGGCAGACGGCGGCGCGGGCGCCCTCTCGGTCAGCGCCGGCTTGGCCGGGAAGAACGTCCGCTCGACGTATCCCCATCCGAGCAAGATTGCGATGACGATGACGCCGGCCACCAGCGCCCGGATTATGGTGTCTCGGTCCAAGGGCATCCTCGCTAATCGGTCAAATGAAAGGAACGTCCTCGAATGTCAAATGACCAATGTCAAATGTCAAATGAACGGAAAGCCGGGCTAATGCCGCCTTGCTCCCTTTAACATTTAGCATTTGACATTTGACATTTGACATTTGGCATTTTTCTATCTTCCTTCGGCCAGCCGGTTGGCCAGGAACTCGTCGAGTTCCTTCACGGCCAGGATCTTCTCCATGGTAACCTTGTGGTCGTACGGAACCCGGTGCCAGCGGATCTCGCGCCCGTCCACCGTGACGTAGCAGGCCCGCGCATCCAGGTCTCGCGGCTGGCCGACGCTCCCGACGTTGACGATCACCTTGCGGTCGCTCACGGTGTACAGGTGCCCGATCTGCGAGGGGACCAGGAAATCGTACGTCTCCGTAAACAGGCCCGGCAGGTGCGTGTGTCCGACGAAACAGACGTGCTTCACGAGGGCGAAGGCGTCGCTCAGGCGCGACAGGTTCACCTCGGCCTCGTCGGGAAACAGGTACTCGTGCATCGGGCGGTGGGGCGACCCGTGCACAAAGAGGACGCTGTCTCGCTCCCTGAACTCCTCCATCCTGGCCATGAACTCCCACCGCCGCCGCCTCTTCGCCATCTCAGGCTCGGCGTCCATGACCTGGCGCGTCCAGAACACCGCGTTCTCGGCCGGTGTGTTGAACCCCGACGGCTCGACGAACACCGCGTGGTCGTGGTTCCCCATGATCGTGAACTCGAACTCCATCGCCTTGTCGAGACACGCCTTCGGGTCGGGCCCATATCCGACGATGTCGCCCAGGCAGAAGATCGCCTCGACCTGCTTCGACGCGATATCGGCCGAGACCGCTTCCAGCGCTTCCAGGTTGGCATGAATGTCCGACACCAGCGCGATCATCTCTGACGCCTCATCGCTTCCGCCTTATGAGCCGCCCTTGGCGCCCCCGTCCGGCTTCTTGGCCTCGCTTATAAGCATGATCGGAATGTCGTCGCGGATCGGATACCGCAGGCCGCACGACTGATTCTGACAGGCCAGCCGGTCGCCGTCGAGGCTGACCTTCGCCCGACAGGCCGGACAGACCAACACCTCCAACAGTTTCTGGTCAATCATGGCACCGCCCTCCTCGCTCGCCTCAGGCGCTCGCCCATCCGCGAGGCGCTCGCGCGCCGGGAAGGCGTCAGTTTAGGCGACGGACCGCGCGAGGTCAACCGTTTTGTCATTCCGTGGTCGTAGCCCCCGGCATCCAGCCTTCGCAGCCGAGGCTGCTTCGGCGGAGTAGGCTCGCCGGGGGATGCTGCGGCACCGTTGCACATCGCCCGTAGACAGGTACAATGGCGGGGCGCAGCATACTTTATATAAGGAACGTCGCGGATGCGGGTTCTGGCGATCGAGACGAGCGGCTCGCGCGGCGGCATCGCCCTGGCCGAATCGGCGGCCGAGGGCACCGGGCCGCCGCGACTCCTTGTAGAGGTCCGCATCGCCGAAGGCCTCCGCCACGGCCGCGACCTCGTGCCGGCCATCCGCGACGCCTGCCGCCGGGCCGGTTGGACGCCGCGCGAGGTCCCCCTGGTGGCCGTCAGCATCGGCCCCGGCTCGTTCACGGGCATCCGCATCGCGGTCACGCTGGCCAAGTTCGTCGCGTGGGACGCCGGGGCGAGGATCGTCGCGGTGCCGAGTTTCCGGGCGCTCGCCGCCAACGCCCCCGCCCATACGGGCCCATACGGGTCCGGTCTCAACAAGGACCGTATGGCCGACCGCCCGCGGATCGCAACAATCGTGGATGCCAAGCGCGGCGGACTCTTTGCGAGCGTCTTCGAGCGCCGCGAGGGGCGCCTGGACGAGACCTTCGGTCCGGCCGTGATCGAGGCGGACGACCTCGCCCGGCGACTCCAGCCTGCTCGCCTGGGCGAGCCGCCCGCCTACGTCCTCGGCCGCGGAATCGTCAAAGGTCGCGCGGCCCTGGCGGGGCTGGAACTGGCGCCCGAGGACCTGTGGGACATCCGGCCGGCCGAGGTCGCGCGGCTGGGTCTGGAGATGGCGGCTCGCGGCGAGTTCGCCGATCCCCTGCGACTCGAACCGCTCTATATCCGCCCGCCGGAAGCCGAGGAACTCTGGCTCCGCCGCCATCCGTCGTAACACGTGTGCCACGGCCTGCCCGCCTGGGGCGGGGCCCGCCCTGGGCGGGCCGTGCGGGCGAGCAGCAAGAGCAACTGGAAAGGACTACCCGTGAAATCCTATCGGCACGAACTTTGGTTCGAGACCCGCCGGCGACGCGAACTTATCAACATCACTCCCCAGGTCCAGCGGTGCCTCGACGAAAGCGGCGTCCGCGAGGGCCTGTGCCTCGTGAGTGCGATGCACATCACCACGAGCGTCTTCATCAACGACGACGAGCCGGGCCTCCACCAGGACTTCGAGCGGTGGCTGGAGCGCCTCGCCCCCGAGAAGCCGTACGACCAGTACGCCCACAACCGGACAGGCGAAGACAACGCCGATGCGCACCTCAAGCGCACCGTCATGGGCCGCGAGGTGGTGGTCGCCGTGACGGAGGGCCGCCTCGACTTCGGCCCGTGGGAACAGATTTTTTACGGCGAGTTCGACGGCCGCCGCCGCAAACGCGTGCTGGTGAAAATCATTGGCGAGTGACGGGAATCCGTGGTCTGTGCTGCTAACATTCAGCGAGGCGTACGAACGATATGAAAGGTCTTGTCGAGGAAACGTCGGCGCTTCTGCTCATCGTAAAGGATTGAGGTAAGGCTGAACCAATCTCGAACCTGGCCGTCAGCCCTTCTCTTTCGCATCAGACTCTGCCCTGCAAGCCATGCGTCCATGTTGCAGGCCCCAGGCGTACGCTTCCTCGCACGCCGCACAGAGCATTCGTTTCTCGTCGCCTCCTGTCTTGACAGAGACACGGACCTCTTTGAATCCCTCATTCTCGCAAAGCGAGTTCTCGCAGAACTCCTTCATGGTTCACCCTCCTTTCCGGTGATTAGGACGGTCGGCGCGCGACTGGGTTGGCTTGGAAATCTCACTGCCTCAGGTGCGCGCCGCTTGCGGCGCGTCTCCCGCAAGAGGTTGCTCGGTGTGTTCCACATCGAGAGACACCGAGTTCAAAGGCGAATTCTTCGCAAGCGGCACTCGCAAATCGGGCTGTGGAAGCATAGCGAAGAAGGCGTCACCCCGCTCGACCACCGCATTCGGTTCGTCACACTCGAAAACTTCGTTGAGAATCAACCGGCAGCCTACGCACTTCAGGGCGTCTATGGCGGTCAGTTCCCATGACCTCTTGCATGGCCAAGCGCGAAGCAGCCGAGCAGTTGGAGCTGCGGTTCTGTGCTGCGACAGACGTTGCTCCAGGCTCTCCGCAAACCCGAGCTTCAACCGCTTGGGATCAAGGTCCGGGACAAGCTGGATCACATAGAAGACTCCAACGTCCGACACGGCGACGACTGCGGAATCTATGAACCCTTTGGCTGCTCGCTGGGTAACGATTTGGTCGGCCTCGGCATTGGTCACACAGAGCGTCAGCTGGCTTCTGGAATCCGGGGTGCGCCGCCTGTGAAATGCATAGCCCAGCTTCAGGACGTAGCGACGTGCGTTGGAACGATCCATACCCAACCGCTTCGCGAGATCCTTGATCGAAACGAATTCGTAGATTGTCACGAGTTGCCTCAACACCCCAAACGCCTGCACTCACCCGCTTTCACCTAGCCCAATACCGCTTTCCTTTCCACAATCTCTCGCGTGTCATTCTGTATGACGCATCTTTAAGCCATTATACCCTCGTTTCGCAGGGCATCAAGCCAGAAGGCCGGCCGATGGGGAAAACAGGGCGGCCCCTGCCCCGGCAAAGGGATCCAACAGGACGCCCGGTTGCTCCGCGAGCGTGTCCAGGAAGTACCCCACAAGCCGATGCGAGAAACCTTCCTTGTACTTGAACCATTGGTAGAAGGCTTCTTTCTTGTTGGCCTGAAAACTCACCAGTGTTCTGTCGAGAGCCGGGTTGACGGAGACCCTCGATGCAAACCGGCTCATGAGTTCGTCGCGGGCTGTCGCCACGGCAACTTCGAGATGGGTCAAGGTCATGTGCCAGATTCCCCTTAGCCCGTGCGACGGCGAGTATACCCAGACATGTCACGTTCGGCAAGAAGCTGCTGCCCAAGGCTACTGCAAATTGCCGCCCGGTTTGTCGCGGCTCAACGTGGGCCTATTTCGCGAGGGCCTTGCCCTCGGCGGCCCAGACCATGCCGCGGGTCATGATCTTGCGGACCTCCGGAATCTCGAACTCGGCGGCCGAGTGCCCGATCGCCAAGTAAAACACGCGGCCCTTGCCCCACATCCGTTTCCAGACCACCGGCATCGTCGCGCCGTTGAACTCGACGGGCGTCGAGGCCAGGACGTGGTTCGACGGATCTACATGCATGTAATACTGTTCGCTCTCCACGTTGAAGTGCGAAAGGTCGGCCGTGATCGGGTCGGCGTGGTCCACGATGAAAACCCGGTAACGGATCTTGCCGCCGGGATGGTCCACGAACTGGCCGCCCACCATGAAGTTGTAGAGGGTGTGTCCGCGGAAGGCGTCGCCCATGCCGCCGTGCGCGCCGGCGATGCCCGTGCCGGAGGAGACGGCTTTGTTCAGGCCGTCCCATTGCGGCCCGCTCAGTTGGCCCATCGTCCAGTTGACGACGACGAGGTCGAGGCCCGTCATGACCTTTTCGTCGGCCAGTGGGTCGAGCGAGTTCACTTTCGCGACCTTGAAGCCGCGGGCCTTGAGTTCCGCTTCGTAGATGTCGGCCACCGGGGCCGGTTCGTGTCCGTCCCAACCGCCGTAACAGATCAGTGCTCTCATCGCGTGCCTTTCCGAGTCGGATGGTGCATGGGTGATTCAGCGCCCGCGGCATATCGGCGCGACAGGGTACCGGCGGGCGAAGGCGAATGCAAGTGTTTGGTCTATTCTGTTTGGTCTACTCGGGCGGGGCCGGCGGTTTGGCGATCGCCTGGCTGCGTTTCCAGCGTTCGATCTGGCTAGCGACGCGGGCGTGGACTTTGTGGGGACGGCGGACGTGTTCCCAGGCCAGGTCGCCGTGCGCCGCGCTTGACTGGAAAAAGATCGTCCCGATACCGAGCAGGCGCTGGGCGGCGGCCTGGGCCACGAACGTGTTGGCGACCTCCTCCAGGCCGAGCGACCGGACCTCGACGTTAACGACGCCGTACTGCTTGAGGACTCGCCGGTCCGTGAGGACATAGGTCCGCCCGAGCCATTCCAGGAGGGCCAAAGCCACCCGCAGGCCGATGATCCACATGCCGAGCACCGCGCCCCAATGCCGCAGCGACTCGGGCAACTCGTAGATCGTGGCCGCCAGCAGCACCAGGGCCACGCCGGCGGCGGCTATCGGAAGGCTCACGAACGCGACGTACCAGAGGGACGGCTTGAGTTCGAAGATGACGACCTCGGCCGGCAGAAGGAGCGTCGGGGCGATGATCCGCGGCGCAGCGAGGCCCTCGTGGACGCCTCCGGGCAACCCCGACATCGCCCGGTCCTCGGCCCCGCCGAAGGGCCGGTCCCAGGCGGCGCCCTCGGCGCTTGCGCGAGCCAGCGGCTTCGGCTTGACCGGCGTCGAGACCATGCGTGCGTTCCTTGTCAGCGGCGATTGGGCCACATTCTATCGGCGCGGCGCATGGCAGGCAAGCACGGAAACGCGCAGCGGCTTCCGGAGAAGCCGCCGCGCTAATGTGCATCAAACCGCTTGAACGCCCGGGCGTCTGCCGCGCCGGCCTATGGCATCGGCCGGATCGGCGTCCCGGTGGCGTCGGTGAAGAGGAGGTTCGGTCCTTTGTCGCCCACCAGCAGCCGCGCGCGCGGCCGGCCGTCGGTGTCAAACAGGTCCATGCCCGACATGGCCTGAGTGACTTCCACGACGACGCGTCGAGTGCCCTTGTCGTCAAAGAGGCGGATGCCCGGGGTTGCGTCGGCCATGCTGAGGTCGAAGCGTTTCTTGCCGGAGTCGTCGCGGAACTCCAGCCGCGACCCGCCCTCGCCCAGGATGAGCGACATGCGGGTCTGGCCAGATGGATCGGCGAACGTCAGGCCGGGTTCCTTTCCGGCCACCGTCAGGGCGGCGCGTTTCTGGCCGGCGGCGTCGAGGAGGTCCAAGGTGGACCCGTCCTGGCCGACCGACAGGCTGGCGCGTTTCTTGCCAGCCGCATCGAAGAGGTCCACGCTCGGTCCGGCTTCGGCCAGGCCGACGGCGGTGCGCGGCTTGCCGGCGGCGTCGCTGAGCGTGAGGTCGGCGGCCGTGTCGGTCACGGCGAGGGCGGCGCGGGCGGCGCCCTTGGCGTCGGTCAGTTTCAGGTTGGCGCCGTCGGCGCCGGCGACCAGCGCCGCACGCACCGCGCCGGCGGGGTCCGCCAGGGCCAGGCGCGGCGACCCCTGGGTCACGGCCAGGCTCGCCACCGTCTGACCGCCATGGCCGGCCAGTTCCACCTGGGATCCCGCCTCCGAGGCCATAAGGACGAGGCGCGGCTTGCCTTCGAAGTCGAGCATGGCCAGGGAAGACTGGGTCTCGACGGACGAGAGACTGGTCCGCACGCCGCCGCCAACGTCGAAGAACTTCAGCGTCGCGCCGCCCTTGGCGGCCGTCACGGCCGCGCGGGCGTTGCCCTGGGCATCGTACATGTCCAGGAGCGACCCGTCCGAAGCGCCTGCCAAGCCGGCGCGCTTCTTGCCCGAGGCGTCGGAGATCAACAATTTGGCGCTGTCAGCGGTCGTATCCATCTGGACGCGGGCGTTGCCCTTCTCGTCGGAGAACCTCAGCGACGGCCCGTCCTTGGTCATCGTCAGGACGGCCAGGGCGTTGCCCGCGGTGTCCTGGAGTTGCACGGTCGGGGTGTCGCTGACCATCAGTACGACGGCCCGCGCCTTGTGGTCCTTGTCGAAGAACGAGAGGCCCCATTGCTCCTGGGTCCCGGTGAACGAGGCACGGACGTTGCCGGCGCCGTCGGCGAAGGCGATGCCGGGGCCGTTCTCGTCGGTGACCAGTTGGCCGCAGATCTCGCCGTGCGCGTTCATGAACTTCAGGCTCGTCACTCCGCCGCGCGCGGTCAGGCTGGCCCGGACGACGCCCTGCTCGTCCATAAGTTGGAAGACCTCGTCGCTCTCGACGCGCTTCATGAGCAGGTAGCCGGCGACGCCGCCGACCAGCAGGACAACCAGCACGATGACGAACCACTTCAGGATGCTGTGGCCCTTTTCGAGGCGCTTCAGGCGCATGGTCAGAAACTTGCTCTCGCCTCCGCCCTTGGCCGCCGCGTGGGCCGCGCTCACCACTTCCGCAATGGGGATATTCTCCTGCCCTGGTTGCCTGGTCACCTTTGGCTCCTTTCAACGTGTCCCACGGCCCCTGGTCGCCATACCAACCGACAGTCCCCTCATCCTCTTAATACGCCTGAGGCGGCCGCTTGTCGGGCACTTATGCCACAAATCTGCCTGCCGGCAGGCAGGTCTACACTGGCCTGCGCGGGCGGCGAAGCGCCGGCCGCCGGCCAAGGCACGGCTTGTGGCCGTGCCAGGGTGGCACAATGGCTCGTGCGCCTCAGCCGCGCTTGCCGGACGCCGGAGGCGGCTCGGTCGCCGGCGGCGCGGCGGGCGGCTCGTGATGGGTCTTGACCTTGCCGAGGAAATCCGGCAGGTCGAGGCCGACCATGCTCGCCAGTTGATGCATCGGCGGAAGGACGCCCACGAGACGACGCCCGAGGTCCGAGAGGCCGCTCCCCTGTCCGCCGCCGTCCCAGACGATGACCTTCTCGATGGGCAGGTTCTTGATGGCTTCGGCCTGGATGCGTGCGACCTCGGTGAGTTTTTCGATCACGAGGAGCGTCGTTGCGGCCTGCGGGTCCTGGGCCGCCGCCTGGATCAGGCCGCCGTAACCTTTCGCCTTGGCGTCGAGGACGAGGCGTGTGCCCTCGGCCTCGGCCTTCATCTTGACGAGGATGGCGTTGGCCTCGCCCTCGGCGATAAGGATCCTGAGTTGCTTCTCGGCGTCCGACTGGATGACGACCTGGTTGCGGGAGGCTTCGGCGGGAACGATGACCTCGGCCTTCAAGCGCGACTGTTCGCGGAGGGCGCGGGCCTCTTCGGCCTCGCGCTGGGCTTTCTGCTCGGCGACGCGGATCTGGCCGTCGGCGGACCGTGCAGCCGACTCGGCCTTCGAGCGGGCCTCGGCCTCGGCCACGTGCTGGCTGGCGTTGAAAGCGGCCTTGCGGGCGTTGGCCTCGGTCTCGGTCTGGACGGCCTGGGCGTCGAGGTTGGCAATCTGCTGGCGCTGATCGCGCTGGGCGGTCTGTTCGCCGATGATGGCAGCGGCGTTGGCGGCGGCGACGGCCTTGCGCTGGTCGCGCTGGCGCTCGGCCACACCGGTCTGGCCGGTCCGCTCCTGCTCCGACACGTCAATGTTGGCCTGGTTGATGGCCTCTGCGGCTGCCTTGCGGCCCAAGGCCTTGAGGTACCCGGACTCGTCCTCGATGTCCTTGATGTTGACGTTGATGACCGCCAGGCCGATCTTCTCGAGTTCCACGGCCACGGCCTCCGAGACCTTGGCCATGAAGGCCTGGCGGTCGCGGTTGATGTCGTCAATCTTCATCGTGGCGATGACGGCGCGCATCTGACCGAGGATGATGTCCTGGGCCTGGTTCTGGATCTGCTGACGCGTGAGGGCCAAGAGGCGGATGGCCGCGTTCTCCATGATGCCCGGCTCGATCGAGATTGCGGCCGTCACGGTGGTCGGCACGGAGACGCGGATGTTTTCCTGCGACAGGGCGCTCGTCAGGTCAATCGGAACCACGAACGGTTCCAGGTCTATGAAACTTGACGCCTGGACCACCGGCCAGACGAACGCGGCCCCGCCGTGGACGCACTTGGCGGCCCCGCGGCCGGTCCTGCCGTAGATCACTAGAATCTTGTTCGACGGGCATCGCTTGTAGAGCCTGACGAGGCTGAGCAGCACGACGATGCCGATAAGGGCTGCCAGGATGGCGAGGATGACGGGCGTCGAAAGGGCGCCTTCGCCCGACACGCCGGTACGTATGGGTACCTGTAACAATATCATGATAAGACCTCCTTGAGCCCGCCCCGCCGACGCGCGCCGGCCGGGGCGCCGCGAACCTATTGTTCCGCCTTCTCGACTTCGACGGTCGTCGAGTCGAGGAGCCGTTTGACGATGACAGGCGTTCCGGCCTTCAGGATTTCGCCGCCGACGGCCCTGGCCGGGACGAAACTCACGATGCCGCTGACGATCGTTTTCACCTGCCCCGTGCCGCCGGCCGGAATGTCCATGTAAACCGTCCCGCGCTGGCCCACGCAGGTCGCCAGTCGCCGGGTCCCCGTCTCGGTCATCCGCATCAGGAAATAGAAGATCGCCGAGACGATGAGCATCCCGACGAAACCCCACAGGAGGCTGTAGATGATGACGAGGTTGTCGGCCGGCGGCCTCCCCTGGCGCGAGTAAAGGACGCCCGCCCATCCGAAGAGCATCCCGAAGGCCGTGATGGACCGGATCGAGAGGAGTTTGAAACTGGCGACCGACTCGGCGGCGCCGACGGCGCCATCGTGGCCGTGACCGGCTGCCGCATCGTGACCGCCGGCGACGTCGTGACCGCCTGCGCCGACGTCGTGGCCCGCGGAGACGTCGGTGGTCTCGCCCCCGCCGCCGATGTGGCCGAAGAGCGTCGCCAGCAATTGCCACAGGAACAGGATGCTGAAGAAAACAGCGGCGCCCCAGTAGATGCTGCCGATGAGCGTTGCCAGCATGGCGCGCCCTCCTACGGACTTGACGTGAACCTGCCTCGCCCCGGCGAGCAGGCTGCCGGCAGGCAGGCCGGATGGGACGGTCGCGACCCCTGGCAACCGATCGCGCCCCCCGACCTGACGAGATACTAAACCCCCGGCCGGCGGTTGCAAGGATTTTCGGCGACGCGGGACGGCTGCCGCAGGGTTTTGCCTTGAGTTCGTACCGCGCCGTGGTATAGGTGATTCGCTCGGAGCGGGACAGGCCCGCTACGTGGTTCGTCAACAAGTGAGGAGAATCGGATGCGCACTATACTGTCCGTGGCGGCAATCCTGGCGGCGTCGGCCATGCTCGCCGGCTGTTTCGAAATCCGAGAGGACACAAGCCTCAATCCCGACGGCTCCGGCAAGGCCGTCGTCGAACTGACCATGCCGGACATGGCGGCGATGGGCATGGGTATGGGCATGAAAGAGGAGGCCCCGCCGCCCGATCCCGAACTGACGCTGAAGCAGTTCGCCAAGCAGACGCTCGATGACTCCAAAGGCGTCGAGGCCTGGTCCGACGTCTCGTTCGCGCGGACCGAGGACGGGCGCATGAAGTTCAAGGGCACCGCCTACTTCAAGGATTTTGCCGCCATGAAGGTGGCCCAGGGCGGACCGGGCCAGGCGCCCGGGGGACCCGACGAAGGCGACAAGCCGACCTTCAAGAAGGACGACAAGGGCGGCATGGTCCTGGAACTGCCGATGCCCTCCGACAAGGCCAAGGGGCCCGCGGCGCCGGCTAAGAGCCCGCCGCCGTCGGCCGAGGAACTGGCCAAACTGATCCAGGCCCAGCGCCTCCAGTATCAGCAGACGCGGCCGATGATGGAAATGATGCTCGGAAAGATGAAGGTAGAGATGACGTTCCGACTGCCGGGCACGTTGGCCGAGGTCAGCGGATTCCAGAAGCAGCCCGACGGCAGCGTGCGTTTCGCCATAGAGGGGGCCAAGATGCTCCAGGTCATGGATCAATTGATGGCCGATGACGCCTATGTCCGCCAGGCCGTCTTGGCGGGCAAGAAACCGGGCGCCGATATGGACCCCGCGATGACGGAGAAGTTGTTCGGGACCAAGGGGCCGTTCCAGGCCCGCGTCACGGGCGACATGAAGCCGCTCTTCGACTATGCGGCGGCGGTCAAGGCCGCCAAGGAAGCCTACCCGAAAATGATCGAGAAACTCGGCCTCGACAAGGTCCCGCCGCCGGCCGCCGGCGGCCTGAAAATTACGCCCAAAATGGACATGCCGTAGTCAGGCCAGGACCTCCCCTTCGAGGCACTCGCCGGCGGCACGCGTAAGATGCACGCGCACGATCTGGCGGCGGCGCGCGGCGTTTGACGGAAGGCCCCCGACGATGCGGACGCGCTGGTAGCGCTCCGACAGGCCCTCGGCCGAACCGTCCGGACCGAGATTCTCGACAACGACGCGGCCTTGAGTCTCGACGAGGCTGGCGCGGTACGCCGCCGCAAGATGCTCGCCGAGCGCAGCCGCTTCGGCCCGGCGGGCCCGGATTGTCTCAGCCGGGACCTGCGGCCGCATCGCTGCGGCAGCAGTCCCCGGCCTGGCGGAATATGGAAATACGTGAATCCGCGCCAAGCCCGCCTCGCGGCACACCGCCAGCGTCCGCTTAAAGGCGGCGTCCGTCTCGCTCGGAAAACCCACGAGGACGTCCGTCGTGATCGCCGGGCGCTCGAGCGTGCGGCGGACGCGCTCGGTCATCGAGAGAAACTCGGCCGCCGTGTACGGCCGGCCCATCCGCACGAGCACTCCGTCGTCGCCCGACTGAAGCGGCACGTGGAGATGCGGACAGACGCGCTCCGGCTCGGCCGCCATCCGCTCAAGAAGCGCGTCCGTCACTTCCATCGGCTCGATGCTCGAAAGGCGCAGCCGGAACTCGCCAGGCGCCGACAGCAGCCGCCCCACGAGGTCCGGCAGGGTCGCACGCGGTCGGAGGTCAGCCCCGTAAAGGCCCAGGTGGATGCCGCAGAGGACCACTTCGCGGAATCCGGCGGCCACGAGGTCCGCCAAGTCCCGCGCGGCTTCCGCCGGCGGGAGCGACCGGACCACCGGACGGACCAGAGGCACTATGCAGAACGTGCAGCCGCCGGGGCACCCGTCCTGGATCTTCAGAAGGGCGCGGCTTCTATCAAGTGCCGGGCGCATCGCGGCTAGTGACAACCTTGCGCCCAATTGTTCGACGAGGCGCTGCTTGTCGGCTTCGACAAGGCGGACGCCCTCAATCCGCCGGAGGGCCTCGTCGCCGGCGGCGGAGTGGGCATCGCACCCCGTGACGGCGACGGCGGCGCCGGAGCGCGCGGCCCGGCGGATGCGCTGGCGGCCCTGGCGAGCGGCCTCGGCCGTCACGCAGCACGTGTTGATAATCAGAAGGTCGGCCGCGGCGTCATCGGGCGCCTCGGCCAGGCCCGCTGCACACAGGTGCACCGCCAGTGCCTCGCCCTCGGCCTGGTTGACCTTGCATCCGAACGAGATGATGCGGAAGGAAGAGAGGTCCACGGTTCTTTCTTCACACGCAGCGACCGTCCGCCGTGAGCCCCGGCGCGCCGGGGTCGAACGGCTGCCCGCGGCTCAGGAGGTCCGGCGGCGTCGCGGCAAGAAGATCATGATGAAAATCGCAGCCGCCAAGGCAATGAACCAGATCGGCATGCCCTCTCGCGCGGCCGGGGCCGGCGCCGCCGGAGCGAGGCTCGAGGGTTTGCCGGCGCTGACCCAAGCCGTGTAGAGGAGTTGGGCCACGTGGTCTGCGGCGTCGCGCATCGCCAGGGCATCGGGGCTGCCGCGAGCCTCCAGTTCGTGCTTGAAGGCGGCGTAGTAGGCCTTGACCGGCTCGCGCGCAAGGTCGTCCAGGTCAACCTCTTTCTCCTTCTTCAGCCGCGCGCGGTCGGCGCCCTGGGGCGATCCCTCCTTGGCCGGTTCGATCCCCGGCGAGTAACCGGTGGCGCGCCGTGCGGCCGTCTCGGCTTCCAGGATAGGCGGCACGCGGGCGTACGCGTGGGCGATCCACTGGAAGAGCCCGCCCTCGACGTCCTCGAGGAACGGGACCTCCGTGCGTCCATCGCTGACGGCGGCGGCATAGAAGTCGGCATAGCGGTTCACCAGGCCGACGTCCACGGCCTCGTGGACGCCCCAGTTTCCGGTCAGTTGGCCATTGAAGTTCTTCGTGACGTGAAAGGGCATATGGATGTCGGCGACGAAATGCGCCAGGTCGCCGGCCGCCCGGAAAATCTCCTCCGTTTCACCGCGAGAGAGGGCCTCCGTCAGGGCCTTCAAGGCCTCCTCGGCGGCCCACGGCGCCGTGCCGCTCTTCTGGAAGGCGGCGGCGCCAAACTGCTTTTCGGCCGCAGCGCGGTCGCGCGGGAAGTGGGCGAACGGCGGCGGCTCGTCCGTGATCGCGTCTATGTCGAAGAAGTGCTTGACGTGCTCGGTCTCGTAGGCGGCGCGATCGTCCTTCTTGAGTTCTTCGCGACGGCGGTCCGGCGCGATCGAGGCTTCCTTCAGGCGGGCGAGCGTCCCCACTCCACCCAACAGGTCCTGGAGAGGTTCGGGAAGACGCCGGACGGCCTCCTCCGTGATGATCGCATGGGCGCGATCGCCCCAGGCGAAGGCCGCGCGGGGGAACAGCGCCGCCAAGATAAGCAAGGCCAGAAACGCCGACCGAGTCCAGGCCAAACGGGGAAGGTTCAAAGTTCCAAGTTCAAAGTTCAAAGTTGAAAAACCTCCCAGGCGGGCCACACGTCCCAACCCATTGCTTCTTAACTTTGAACCTTGAACATTGAACTTTGAACAGCGATGTTTCATTTGGTTTGCGGCTTGGGAGGCGGCAACTGGGGACCCGACGGCGCCATTTCGCTTAAGCGCGCCGAGACGTCGGGCTGCGCGGGCGCCAGGTCCAGGCTCCTGCGCCATTCCTCGACGGCCTTCTTCCTGTCGCCGGTCTGGGCAAGGAACATCCCGTATTCCCGGTGGCCGCGAGGATTGTCGGGATCGGCGGCAACGGCCTTGGAGAACCAGAGCCTGGCGCCGGCCTGGTCGCCGCGGCTCAGGCAGAAGTTGGCCACATTGATGAACGCCTCCGCCGTGTAAGGATTGGCGAGCGTTCCGGCCAGGAGGACTTCCCGGGCCTTCTCGGGATTCTGCTGATCCAGGTAACATTGGGCCTCGTTCTGGAACGCCTGGACGATGCGCGGGCTCAGGCGGACGGCCATCTCGTAGTTGTGGATCGCCAGGTCCAGGTGGCCGAGCGACTGCTCGCAGGCGCCCCGGTTGAAGTAGTATTCGCCGCGCTCGGGGTTGATGGCAATGGCTTCCTCGAAGGCGGCCCGGGCCTTGGTGTAGTCGCCCGCCCTGTAGTACTCCGTGCCCATCTGGTTGAAGCGGATGGACTTGTCCTCGCATCCGGCGGCCGCAAGCAGGGCCGCTCCGAGCACCATCGCCAACTGGAACCCGACGCCTGCACGACGCCAAACGGTGCGCGACGCCATTAGAGAGCCTCCTTCAAGCCTCGACTGGGACAGGAGCGGGCGCGAAACCTTCTACAAAGCGGATTATGCGTCCGCCGCCCCGGCCGTTCAAGCAAAAACCCCGCCACACTGCCACGGCGGTTCTTGCCCCGCCTTGCGGCCGCTGACCTCATGCACGGTTCACGCCGCGAGGTCGCCATAGGCCAGGGGTCTTGAGCAGATATCCGACCGTGACCTGAAGATGGAATCCAACACCTCGGTTCTGAAAACAACGCGAGCCGAGCCACCTGTGGAGGTCCGGCTCGCTGCGATGGGTCTATGCCTAACTTGCGGCTCTCGGCCCGCCGTCCTGAAGGTCCATACGCATCCTCGTCATCGCCGTGGCTTGGTAGCTTCGGTAGGCCACGAAGCCAAGCTGCTCAAAGATCGGCCGAAGGCGGTCATCGGGGTGCGCGTTGATCTGATAGATGTCGCCGACCGCTTCGATGAGCCGTCGGAGCATCTCCTTTTCAACGCCCTGGGCAGCGTACTCCGGACGGACCTCAACGTCCCAGACATACAGGAACAGAATCCCGTCCGTCATGCCACAGGCATACCCGACTATTTGGCCAGTGGACTTCTCCATCGCTAGTGTAGTGCTTCACTCAGATGATATCTTATTCAGGGTGGCCCGGGCGCGGGTGACTTTGGCGAGAATGTCGTCGGCCTTGGCCGTCCACGTGAAGGATTCAGGATTCTGGTTATGTTCAGCGA